>Ga0114980_10001659_pt1 | contig 15877 bp, 13 predicted proteins | sample S_140806_EF_Meta_FD_87018 | JGI IMG/M metagenome (GOLD analysis project Ga0114980, IMG submission 87018) | Freshwater microbial communities from Lake Simoncouche, Canada to study carbon cycling - S_140806_EF_MetaG | ecosystem: Environmental > Aquatic > Freshwater > Lake | place: Lake...
AGATGAACCCCGGAACTATCTATATAATAAGAATTTTGTTGAAGTGTGAATATTCGTGCAATCGGCTGTCGCTCCTCAATGATTGCATGTAGTTGGTCGTTATTATCAACGAAAATTTCGGCAGCTGCAATCCAGGGATTATTCTTTAATAATAATTCCATTGAACGAAGGGGGAGCTTACTGATGGCAGTTCCGGTAATATGAAAAGTTTGCTCCAACAATTGCCGAATATCTTTTTCATCAATAAACACATCAGTGGTAGGCGTTTTAAGAACCACTTCAATCCCTTTGCAGCTATGCTTCCCTTTTTTATTCATGGCAGCCCCAAATACTACCATCACCCCTGCCCCAAAAAGGATCCAGGCGGTAGTGATTAATATTTTTTTCCAGGGCCAGTTACGCATGCGGATTCGTTTGAAGGAGTTGAGTTGCCTGAATAATTAACTGATCGATATCACCTGCCCCTGCCATTACCAATAATGGAGGACGCTCCTGAAGGATCCGTTGTAAGCAGTCTGCCTTTGATAAAACCTGAACACTTGCTTGCTTCATTTTTTCCAATATCATTTCGCTGCTTACCCCTTCCAACGGAAGTTCACGAGCGGGATAGATAGGTAATAAAATCACTTCATCTGCCAAATCAAGGCTTTCAGCGAAGGCATCACATAAATCACGAGTACGGCTGAATAAGTGTGGTTGAAAAACCAATGTAATTCGTTTACCTGGAAAAATACTCTTCACGCCGGTAATTAAGGCGCGTAGTTCTTCGGGGTGATGGGCATAATCATCTATTAAAACCTGATTCGTCTCCCGAATTTTATACTCAAATCTTCTTTTTACACCTTTAAAATCTGCCAATGCATTCCGAATAGCATCTGCAGAAATCCCCAATTGGTTAGCTACCGTAATTGCTGCTACTGCATTCTCAATATTATGTAAGCCACCCATCGAAAGAATTAATTGCGGAATGTTATAACTAGCCCCGGTAACATCAAAATGGTAGCTTCCATTTACAACACGAATATTTGTTGCATATACATCGGCAGTTAATTCTTTTCCACTGTATGTATAGGTTGTATCAGCCATTAATTGAACGCTGCTTTCAATACCCTTTTGTTTTACGAGTACACCCCCATGCTTTACTTTTTTTGAAAATGCTTCAAAAGCTTTTTCCACTTCTTCAGCTGTACCATAAATATCCAAGTGATCAGGATCTACTGCTGTTATCACAGCGATATCAGGAGATAATTTTAAAAAACTGCGATCGTACTCATCCGCTTCTATCACAGATACTTCCCGGGTGCTACTCCAAAAATTGGTGTTGTAGTTGGCGGCTATTCCTCCTAAAAATGCATTACAGCCATAATTCGAATGGCGAAGTAAGTGGGCGATCATGGTAGATACAGTTGTTTTCCCATGCGTACCTGCTACACATATATTAAAACTTTGCTCGGTTATCCACTGTAACACATCACTTCTTTTTACCACCCGAAAACCATTATTTTGGTAGAATACCAATTCGGCATGATTACTGGGAATAGCGGGCGTATAAACCACCACATCTACTTGCTTAGGTATTTCCGAAACTGATTCATGATAATGTATAGGAATACCTTCTGCTACCAATTGAAGGGTAAGCGGCGTTTCGGAACGGTCGTACCCCGAAACAACGGCACCTCTCGATTTAAAATAACGGGCTAGGGCACTCATACCAATGCCGCCAATTCCAATGAAGTATATAGATGATATAGTAGTTCCTTGTTGCATCTTAATTTTTCAAAATATAGTGAGCAATTTTTTTTCCTGCATCATGCACTGCTAATGTTTGCGCGGCGGATCCCATTTTTTCTTGCTGCAGTTTATCTTCTGCCAATTGAAGTATTGCCTGTACCAATTCAGTTGAAGCTTTTGCATCCTGAATTAACTGGGCAGCACCATGATGAGCAAGATAACGGGCATTGGCAGTTTGATGGTCTTCAGCCGCCAGCGGATAAGGAACGAGAATGGCAGGCTTTGCCGACATACAAATTTCTGCAACCGACATAGCTCCAGATCTTGATACCACTAAATTGGCTGCTAAGTAACATAAGTCCATTCTCTGAATAAATTCACTTACCATTACTGTTTTGTAGGATGCCGCTAACGCAGCATATTTGGCTGAATCTTGCTTACCAGTTTGCCAAATCAATTGAACCCGTTGCTGTAAGGATGACAACTGAGCGGCTATAGCTTCATTGATGCTTCTAGCACCTAAACTACCCCCCATTACCAGCACAACCGGTAAAGAGCCTGAAATATTAAAATGTTCCAGGGCTTGTTCTCTTGTTTGGGTAGGATATTCTATCTCTTGCCGAACCGGATTACCGGTAACTACTAGCTTATCGGAAGGAAAAAATGTTTCCATACCGGTGGTAGCTACAAAAATTGTGTGCGCTTTTTTTCCCAGTAAAATATTTGCTTTACCGGCAAAAGAATTACTCTCGTGTATAAAGCTGGCAACTCCTTTAAACTGGGCATATCTTACTAGCGGAAAAGATGCATAGCCTCCCACACCAATCACTGCCTGCGGCCGAAACTGTTTGAAAATTTTTCTTACTTCCCAAAAACTTTGTAATAATTGAAAAGGTAAGCGCCAATTTTTAAGTAATTGAGATCGATTAAAACCAGCAATCGTTATCCCAATAATTGTATATCCTGCCTCTGGCACTTTTTGCATTTCCATTTTTCCCTTTGCCCCTACGAATAAAATCTCTACCGACGCATCTGATTTTTTTAGCGCATTGGCTATTGCAATGGCTGGGAAGATATGCCCCCCCGTGCCCCCACCGGAGATAATTACTCTTTTTCCGGAAGATTGAGATGATATGTTTACACTAGTAATCATTATATAGTTGCAGGAATGGGTGATGGATTTAATGTTTCTTTTCCCTCGAGTTGTTCGGCATTTCGGGCCACACTTAAAATAATACCAATAGAAGCACAGGTAAACAAATATGAACTGCCCCCCATGCTTACTAAGGGTAGGGTTACCCCAGTAACTGGAAGCAGATGAACATTCACTGCCATATTTGCCAATGCCTGTATAACCAAAGTAAAACTCAATCCAAGTGCCAAAAATGCACCAAATGCATAAGGGCATCTTCGGAATATTTGAATGCACCTGAACAAAAACAACAAGTAAACAAATACAATAAAGGTTGCCCCCAACAATCCGTATTCTTCTATGATAATTGAAAAAATAAAATCATTATACGCCTGAGGAAGAAAATTTCTTTGTCTGCTATTACCAGGCCCTAGTCCCATAAATATGTTTCCATTAGCAATGGCAATATTGGCTTGTTGAACCTGATAAGGTATATCTTTTTCATTTGAATACATAAAATCCTGTACCCTTCCTACCCAGGTTCCAAAGCGACCTACTGATTTCATTTTCTCTGCAATCGCTTTTTTACCCGTTACTTCAGCCGTAGTATTGGTATGGGTTATTACGGCAATCATTACAATTATAGAAATTGGTATCAATGCTACCAAAATGGTTAGAGCAATATGTTTAAAGGAAATTCTGCCAATAAACATCAGTAATAAAGAGGTAGCTCCGGTTAATAAGGCATTAGATAAATTAGCTGGCATAATTAACGCACATATAATCAAAACCGGAACAACAATTGGCAAAAATCCTGTTTTAAAATCTTTAATAACCTCTTGTTTTCTGCTTAACAAACGAGATATATACATGAATAAAGCTAGCTTAGCCAGGTCACTGGTTTGAAGGGTTAAATTGATTACCGGCAATTTAATCCAGCGACTACCTTCATTAATTCTCGTTCCAAAAAACAGTGTATAAAGTAACAGCGGAATAGATAACAAAAATAAAATAGAAGCTACTTTAGTAAAAACAGTATAATTCATTCTATGCAGAAAAAACACAATTAACAAACCCAACATGGTAAAAGAAAGCTGTTTAAACAAATACATACTGGTGTTTCCCTTATTCATCTTATAGGCCAATGATCCCGTAGCACTATATACTACCAGTATAGAAATAAGTGATAATATCAACAGTATACCCCAGATATACCGATCCCCTCTCGTTCTGCTTACCAGTTCGCCTTTCATTCCATCAATCGACGGAATCTGTGGGAGTATGGGTTCGTTCAGCATGGACATACTTGCTAACGGTTTTAAAGTTCTTTTACTGAATTTTTAAACTGTGTTCCTCTGTCTTCATAGTTTTTAAACAAATCAAAACTTGCACATGCAGGGCTCAACAAAACCACATCTCCTTTGGTAGCCAATTTAAATGAGGCATTTACCGCTTTTTTTGCCGACTCGGTTTCAACTATTACCGGTACAATATTTTTGAAGGCCTGGATAATTTTTTTATTATCGGTACCCATGCAAACAATGGCTTTTACTTTTTCTTTTACCAACTCAGCTATCAGTTGATAATCGTTGCCTTTGTCTACCCCGCCAAGTACCAATACTACTGGCTTATTCATACTTTCCAGCGCATACCAAGTACTGTTAACATTGGTGGCTTTTGAGTCGTTTACAAATTCAACGCCGCGCACCATAGCAACAAATTCCATGCGGTGCTCCAGACTTTGAAAGTTGTTAACAGCTTCCCGGATTTTTTCCTTTCGGATTCCGAGGGTTGCGGCAGCAATACCGGCAGCCATGGTGTTGTACTGGTTGTGTTTGCCTTTAAGTGCAAAGTCGTAAATGCTCATGCTCACTCTTTCTTCTTGAATTCTGAGCATCATTTGATCTCCTTTGATGTAGGCGCCTTTTTTTACTTCGTGTTTCATAGAGAAGGGTAATGGGTTAGTATGTAGGTTGATTAATGGGATTTTTTGCATGATTACTTCATCATCTTCACAATAGATGAAATAATCTTCCATAGTTTGATTAGCGATGATGCTGAATTTACTGTTGATATAATTAGAAAATTGATAATCATATCTATCCAGATGATCTTCGGTAATATTCAAAAGCACGGCTATATGCGGACGAAAAGTTTTGATATCATCCAGCTGAAAAGAACTAATCTCTAACACATACAATGCCCGGGGCTGTTCGGAAATCTGACGGGCAAATGAGTATCCGATATTACCTACTAAGGCAACATCTAATTCGGCAGTTTTACAGATATGGTAAATCAATGCGGTAGTGGTAGTTTTTCCATTGCTACCCGTGATGGCTACAATTTTACTATCGCCCTTATACCGAAATGCCAGTTCAATCTCACTTATTACAGATATCCCTTTTTGACGAATTTGTTTTACCAGCTCATTTTTTTCTCCAATACCTGGGCTCTTTACAATTTCATCTGCCAGTAGAATTTTTTCAACACTGTGTTGTTCTTCCTCAAAAGGTATCTGGTGTTGTTGTAATTCTATTCTATATTGATCTTTCAGTTTTCCGCCATCGCTTAAGAATACCTCATACCCCTGCTGTTGCGCTAGCAGGGCTGCTCCTACTCCGCTTTCTCCTCCTCCCAATATTACTAGGCGCTTTTTCATTTAATTAGCGAATCTTTAGGGTTACAATACTTAATACCACACACAGAATAGTAATAATCCAAAAGCGAACTGCAATTTTACTTTCGTGAAAACCTTTTTTCTGAAAATGGTGATGGAGCGGACTCATCAGAAAAATTCTTTTGCCTTCACCAAATTTTTTCTTGGTATACTTAAAATAGCCTACTTGTAAAATCACACTCAAGTTTTCAACTAAAAAAACGCCGCAGAATATAGGTATCAATAATTCTTTTCTAACTATAATTGCCAGCGAAGCAATGATTCCTCCCAGAGCTAAACTTCCTGTATCCCCCATAAACACTTGAGCTGGAAATGCATTATACCATAAGAAACCAATACAGGCCCCCACAAATGCTCCTACAAAAATGGATAGCTCACCCAGATTAGGTATGTACATCACATCGAAGTAATCTGCCAGAATGTAGTTTCCACTCACATATACAAATACCCCGATACCTGCGCCGATAATTGCACTAACTCCAGCAGCCAATCCATCAAGGCCATCCGTAAGATTTGCTCCGTTTGATACGGCAGTAATGATGAAGGTTACGATAAGGATATAGATAATCCAAGTATATTTTTCTGCACCTGGGCCTATCCAGCTAATCAGCTTGCTGTAGTTGAACTGGTGGTTTTTTACAAAGGGGATAGTGGTTATGGGTGTTTTTACTTTTACAAAGCGTTTTTCGATTCCGTTCAACTTACGAACAATAATATTGGAGTCTTTGGCCAGTCGTTCTCCCTTTTGTAATTGGGCGGAAGGGGTTGTAGTTACTTCACGCTCCACAGTAACAGCATTGCTAAAATAAAGTGAAACACCTATAATTATACCCAAACCAACCTGGCCAATTATTTTCGAAATCCCGGCCAACCCATCACTGTCTTTTTTTACAAATTTCTCACCTGATTCCTGAGCTTTTTTACGAGCACGCAGTTTGAAGTAATCATCTAAAAAACCAATAATCCCCAACCACACAGTACACAAAATCATTAACCGGATATATAACTTATCTAGATTGGCAAATAAAAGAGTAGGAATTAAGATACTTAACAAAATAATGATACCGCCCATAGTAGGGGTTCCCTTTTTTTGTATTTGCCCTTCTAACCCCAAATCCCTAACTGTTTCACCAATCTGTTTGCTCCGAAGAAACTCAATCATTTTTTTTCCGTAAATGGTAGCTATTAGCAACGACAAAACGATTGCTATAGCAATTCTAAAAGTAAGAAACTGGAACAATCCTGCTCCTGGGAGGTGGAAAGTTTTGCTTAACCAGCTGAACAGATAATACAACATAATGGGTTCTGTTTAATTATTATTTATCCAATAGCGTAAATGTGTTAGCCAATACCTGCTTATCATCAAAAGGATGTTTTACTCCTTTTATTTCCTGATATTTTTCATGTCCCTTTCCGGCAATCAGCAAAATATCACCTGCTTTCGCCAGTCCTACAGCAGTTTTAATCGCTTCTTTCCGATCGAGAACCGTGATATATTTTCTACCATCTGCTGCTTCCAAACCCGCCTGCATATCACGAAGAATATCTTCCGGATTTTCAGAACGAGGATTGTCACTTGTTAATATTACCCAGCTACTATATTTACAGGCAATCTGAGCCATCAATGGTCGCTTAGTTTTATCCCGATCGCCCCCACATCCTACTACTGTAATTACCTGCTCAAATCCTTTTTTAAGTTGATGAATAGTAGTAAGTACATTCTCTACAGCATCGGGTGTATGTGCATAATCTATAATGCCAATAATTCCTGTGGAACTTACCTGATAATCAAACCGCCCTTCTGCACCACTAATTGCACTCAATTGAGTTAATACTTTCTGACTGTCTTCCCCCAAAGAACAAGCTGCCCCATAAACCGCCAATAGGTTATAGGCATTGAATTGACCAATCAGTCTGAAATGCACTTCCACCTCATTCACCAACATTACCAATCCGGTGAGTGCATTTTCGAAAATTTTTCCTTTAAAATCGGCAGGTCTTGTGAGGCTATAGAATAATTTTTTAGCGCGGGTATTTTGCAGCATCACTTCTCCTCTCTTATCATCTGCATTAGAAATAGCGAAAGCCTGTGCATTCAGGTGATCGAAGAAACTTTTCTTTACCCGGATATATTCATCAAAACTATGGTGATAGTCTAAGTGATCATGGGTAATGTTGCTGAATATTGCCCCTGCGAATTGAAGACCCGCTATACGATGCTGATGAATAGCATGACTACTGCATTCCATAAATACATGGGTACAACCTTCCAGTCGCATTTTTTGTAACAGACTATTCAATTGAATGGCATCTGGAGTTGTATGGGTAGAAGGGATGATGGTTTCCCCAATTTGATTTTGCACGGTGCTGATAAGTCCGCAATGATATCCGAGTGCACTGAATAATTTAAAAAGGAGGGTTGCAATGGTTGTTTTGCCATTGGTACCAGTTACTCCTACCAAACTGAGTTCGTTGGAAGGATCCCCATAAAAATGATGTGCCATTAATCCAAGCGCCTCCCCAGCATTTTGCACTAGCAAAAAAGTTATGCCTTCGGGTGTAATGGGCGGTATTTCTTCACAAACAATTGCAATAGCGCCTGCTGCAATGGCAGTTGGGATGAAGAGATGTCCATCCGCCTGGTTTCCCCTAACTGCAATAAACAAATCACCGGGTTGCACTTTACGAGAATCTAGCTGCAGGCTAGCAATTGCTCGGTCGGTACTTCCAATGGTTTGCACCAAAGGAACCTGATAAAGTATATTTTGTAAATAGGCCATATTTCGTTTTATCTGTCTGGATTAGGATTAGTATGTTCAGAAAGTTGTATTTGAACTACTTGCTTTTTTTGAATGGGTTCTCCTGCGGTAATGGATTGACTAATCACTTTACCCTTTCCCGATACTTTTATTTGTAATCCATTGCTTTCACCTAGTAATAGGGCATCTCTTAAACCCAGCCCTTGCAGAGAAGGCATGGTTTGCAGTGATTGAACCCTTGCTTTTAATGTTGACTGATGTAAGTTTCCGCTGATATCGCCCCATTGATCGTAAGCGCGGGAAGAATCAGTTACTGGAATATGAAGCGCTTGCGCAACTTTTTGTAAATCATTTTTATTTCCTCCCATTTGCCATTGAATGGAATCTGCGGACGAATTGTTTACCAATAAGGTTGCCGGAGATTTGCGTAGATAGGTACTGTATAAACGGTCGGCAATTTCTTTAAATACAGGCGCAGCAACGTCTGCACCATGGTGAAGTATGGCACCCTCTTTATTTTTGATTACTACTACGCAGGTATACTTAGGTTGATCTGCGGGAAAAAATCCTGCAAAAGAAGCCTGATATATATTGGTATTATAACCCTGATTCCGATTGGCCACCTGAGCGGTTCCGGTTTTTCCAGCAACCGGATAGGGTGTATTTTTAAAAACCTTTGCGGCCGTTCCACGTAAACAAACACCTTGCAAACAGTTATACAATTGCTGAAGAGTTGCAGCACTGCACAATTGCTCGCGTAATACAGTAGGGGAAATGGTTCTGATGATTTTTCCTTCCTGACTAATGGCGCTTACCAAATAGGGTTTCATCATTTTGCCTCCATTTGCAATTGCATTATACAAGCAAAGGGTTTGCAGGGGAGTTATCTGTACGTTGTAACCGAAAGCCATCCAGGCAACAGTTGTGGCATTCCAAATTTTTTGACCCGGACGATGTACTTCCGGATGACCTTCGCCCGCTAAATCAATGCCCATGGGGGTATCGAGGTGCATCTTGCTTAGCCACTGTAAATATTTATTGGGTTGAGAACCGTAGTTAGTCCATACCAATTTAGCCATTCCTACATTGGAACTTTTTTCAAATGCCTGCTGTACGGTTTCCTGGCGAATGCCATGTACTTCTGCATCGTACACGGTTTGATTATTCAGCTTCCAAACACCTCCCTCCACATCTACGATATCATTTAAGGAAACTTTTTTATCTTCCAATAAAGCCAATAAGGTTGCGAGCTTAAAAGTAGATCCCGGTTCAGAAATGCTGATGGCATAATTAAATTTTTCCCAGTAGCTACCATCATCCATTTTACCCAGGTTAGCCATTGCCTTAATTTTTCCGGTAGCGGTTTCCATAACAATGGCACTACCTTGTTCTGCTTCGTGTTTAACCATTGCATTCATTAGGGCTTTTTCAGTTACCCCCTGAATAAATACATCCAACGTGCTTACTATATCTTTTCCGGTTTCTGGCTCAACTACGTATTGATCATCCTCTACTGGAATTTTTACTCCTCCAGAGATATAGCGAACCAATTGCTTACCCGCTTTTCCCTGGAGAACGGTATCATAAGAATTTTCCAGCCCTACCTGATTACTATCCCGAACCAAGCCAATGGTTCTGAAAGCCAGCATCTGATAGGGATTTAGGCGAAAATTCTTTTGTACGGCAATCATTCCGCTGGTATATCTGCCCAAATTGAATAAAGGAAAAGATCTCAACTGTTCATATTCCCGAAAAGAGATTTTCTTTTTTAGCAAACAAAATCCTTCCTGATTTTGAAAGGCATTTTGCATGATAACTTTATACTCACCTGCAGTAATATCTTTAAATAATCCTGCCATTGCTTCACATACAGAATCTAATTTTTCGCGAAACAGCTGACCATTGTTGTTGCGCAGGGTTGCAAGGCGAGTATCCCAGTAGATATCGAAACGGGGAACACTGGTGCTGAGCATTTGACCATCTTCACTAAAAATGGTTCCACGCTCAGCTTCTATTTCATCCATTTTCTGGTGCAGGCTATCGCTTAAACTTCTCCAGTAAACGCCTTGTACCTGTTGAATGTAAACGGCTTTACCGAGCACAGCTAGTGCAACTACCACTACCAGCAGGTAGCTTAGGTACACTCTCCACAGTATGTCGTTTTTTACATCCATTATCTGATAATCTTCTTAGGGTTTTTGTTTGGGAACCACCAATTGAAAGGGCATTTCTTTACTTACCATCAATTGCAGGGGCTCGGCTGCTTTTACAATTTGCTCTTCCCCACTCTTATACATCACTTCACTCTTCAGGGTTTTGTAATTAAACTGCAATTCTTTCAGTTCATCTTGTGTTGCATTTATTTTTCGAATAACCTGGTCGGCATGATGGCCGTTGGCTATGTATATAATGGTGAGTGCCGACAAAAAAAGAAAGAAAGGAATGTTGTTCAATATCCACTGATAATTGAACAGACCCTTTAGCGGATTTTTAATAAAATTTTTTTTCTTTGCTTCGGCAGTCATAATGATTTATAATTTTTCTGCTACGCGTAATTTGGCACTTCGGCTTCTTGGATTTTTGTTTTGTTCAATTTGCGAAGGCTGAATAGGTTTTTTGTTTACCAGCGCAAAAACTTTTTCTTTCGTTTCGGGCAACAGGGGGTTGGTAGGAATTTCATCCACTTCTCCTTGCCGGAAAAAATTTTTCACAATCCGGTCTTCAATAGAATGAAAAGTAATGATGGCTGCCCTCCCTCCGGGTTTTAGCAACGCGGGTATTTGCTGCAGCATTTCTTTCAACGCACCTAATTCGTCATTCACTTCCATTCGTAAAGCTTGAAAAACCTGGGCCAGGTATTTATTCGGATTTCCTTTTACGGCAGCACTGATCATGTTTTTAAATTGAGGGATGGTTTCCGCCTGCATATGTATTCGCTGCTGAACAATCAGCCGTGCCAGGGTTTTCGAGTTGGTTACTTCGCCATATTGTTCGAACATCTTATGCAATTGCTTTTCATCCAATGTTCGTACGATATCGGCTGCTGTAAGCGGCTGTCTCCTGTCCATACGCATATCAAGCGGACCATCATACCGAATAGAAAAACCGCGATTACCTTCATCAAACTGGTGGCTACTTACGCCGAGGTCGGCGAGAATACCATCCACTTTGGTTACCTGGTGCAAACGAAGTATCCGCTGCAGGTGACGAAAGTTATAGGGCAGAAAAACGATTCGGGGATCATCGGGTAGGTTAGCTGCTGCATCAGCGTCCTGATCAAAAACAAATAACCTACCGTTGGGTCCTAAGTGCTGCAATATTCCCTTGCTATGGCCACCCCCTCCGAATGTAGCATCCACATACATACCTTCGGGTTGAATAGCCAGGGCTTCCAGTGATTCATTCAGTAAAACGGATACGTGATAATTATTGGGGGAATTTGACGCTGAAGTTGGAGTGGTTGCGTTCATTCGATTTTTTTTCGATTCGATCAACTATCCTTTTGCGTGTCTGTTCCCTTCATCACTTCCTCCGCTAAACGACTGAAATCTTCTGGAGAGAAATCCTCAAAGAGCTGTTTGTACTTACCTGCATCCCAGATTTCGAAGCGATCCATGGCCGCTGCCAGCACAACATCTTTACCGAGACCGGCAAATTCTTTGAGGGAAGGTGGAAGGAGCAGGCGGTTAGCGCTGTCCATCTCCACTTCAGTAGCCCCTCCTAAAAACTGGCGGCGAAATTGACGTACCTTGGGGTCGAAATCATTCAATTGGCTAATCCTGGAAATAATGAGTTCCCAACTTTTCAACGGATATAACGTGAGACATTTTTCAAAGCCACGGCTGATGATGAAGCGCCCCTCTCCTTCCGGTAACTGTTTTTTCAGTCCCCCCGGAACAAGAAATCGGCCCTTCGCATCTACTGTAGCCTCATATTCTCCGTGAAATCCGCTCATTGGTGAATAAATTTATTTTCTGATTACCACTTGTTGACACAAAATAACACTTTTTCCCACTTTTAACCATCATTTCGGGTGCCTGAATTTATCCACAGAATTCATTGCCCTACAATACAATGCTGCAAAGGGTTACAGCCATTTTATAGCAGTTTCAGCCAATATTCGATGTGAATTGAAGTGGATAACCGGTTAATAACCAAGGATTTCTTTTGAATCAATAGTGGAAAAGCTGAATATGGAATGAAAAATGCTTTCCGCATGCCGATTTACCCTATAATTGACGGAATTTTGCAACATTAAAGCTTCGCTACCCGAAAATTATCCTCATGACTGAGCAAATCGACCCGAAAAAAATTCGCATGGCTGATTATAGCTATGATTTGCCGGCAGAGAAAATTGCGCAACACCCATTACCCATCAGAGATACCTCTAAATTATTGGTATACCAACATGGGGAAATTCAGGAAGATCGGTATCGCAAGTTGGCCGACTACCTGCCGGATAATACCCTACTGCTATTCAATAATACCCGGGTTGTGCCTGCCCGACTGTATATGCAAACTCAACAGGGGCAAGCAATTGAAGTATTTTGTTTGGAACCAGGCTCGGGTTATGCTGATATTACCACTGCTATGAGCCAACAGGGGCGCGTAGTTTGGCTATGTTTACTCGGGGGTGCCAAAAAATGGAAATCAGGTACCCTTTCACTCGCACATACTTCGCTAGATGCAGCTTTTTCTATAACGGCCGCTAAGATTGAGAAACGGGATACCGCCTTTTTATTAGAGCTTTCATGGCAGCCTGCTACGGTAAGTTTTGCGGAAATGCTAGCGCTGGCTGGTGAATTACCCCTTCCTCCCTATCTCAACCGAGCTACAACGGTGGAAGATTACGAGCGCTACCAAACCATCTATGCCCAGCACCAGGGATCGGTGGCTGCCCCCACGGCCGGCTTACACTTTACCCCGGAATTATTGGATACATTGGATAAAAAATCTATTACAAAAAGCTTTATCACCCTGCATGTGGGTGCCGGAACATTTATGCCCGTTAAATCGGAAACACCCGAAACGCATGCTATGCATCGAGAATACCTGGAAGTATCTATAGAGTTTTTAACCCAACTGCGCAATCATTTACCCCATCCGATTGTTCCGGTTGGCACTACTTCAATGAGAACGCTGGAAAGTATCTACTGGATAGGTAAGAAATTGATTGAACAGCCCAATAGCCTTCCCGGTGAGTTGCAGGTTAATCAATGGGACCCGTATGAAGCCGGCGAAAATAACCTTCCGCCCTCCGATGCATTGGATGCGCTAATTCATTGGATGAAACAACATCAGCTTACACAACTAATGGCAACCACCCAATTGCTGATTGCTCCGGGTTATCGGTTTCAATTTACCAATGGACTTATTACAAATTTTCACCAGCCTGGATCAACCCTATTGCTATTGGTAGGCGCATTGGTGGGCGATGATTGGAAAAAAATTTACGAATATGCTCTCAACAATTCATTCCGGTTTTTGAGCTATGGAGATGGAAGTTTATTGTGGAAAACGGAGAATCAGTAATTCCGATTTACACTGCTGTGTTTTTTTCCGGAGCGAGTGCCATTTCAACAGTAAAAGTACTGCCCTTACCCAGTGTACTGGAAACTTTTATGTTTCCCTCATGGGCATCAATCACCGATTTCACATAACTCATACCCAACCCAAAACCTTTCACCTGGTGTATGTTGCCAGTATGCGCCCGGTAAAACTTTTCGAAAATGCGCTTTTCGGTTTCCCGCGACATGCCAATGCCCTTGTCGGTAATTTGTATCACCACATGTTTATGGGTACTATGGGTGGTAATGGTAATATCCGGAGCTCCATTCGAATATTTGATGGCATTATCAATCAGATTGGAAATTGCATTGGTAAAATGCACTTCATCCCCTTCAATATTATCAGTGGCAGCATTGAATAATACATGCACCTGCCCCTCCTGTTTCTGTAATTGTAATTGATATTTTTCTATGGTCTGATTAATAATCTTGTGTACAGAAATGGTTTTCTTATTCAATCGAAATTCTTCCTTCTCCATTAAAGCAGCTTGTAAAATCGTTTCCACATGCTTGTTCATTCGGATATTCTCTTCCTTGATGATGCCAGTAAAATATTTTGCCCGATCCGGTTCTGCCTGTACTTTCTCATTCTTCAAAGCATCCACTGCCAATGAAATAGTAGCAATGGGTGTTTTAAATTCATGCGTCATATTATTAATGAAATCACTTTTGATCTCACTTAATTTTTTCTGATTTAACAGGGTTCGGATGGTAACATAGAACGCAGCCAAAATAACCCCCATAAACAAAATGGCGCCTGCAAACATCCATTTCAACGAAGAAAGTATAGGCAAATCGAAATTGGGTGTAATAACCCAAAATGCTTCCTCACCCGTAAAAGTATGTTCTAACCCCGAATAGAATGGTATGTTCTTTATTATCCTTTGATTATGGGTAGTATCAAAATAGGCAGGTTCAAACCCCTTCGAAATTAGTTCCCATTCACCCATTTGGTTACTAATAGCTAACTCGGTAGGAATATTATATAGTTTTTGCTCCTCTAGGGCTTTTTTCAATTTCTGCTCAATCTCCTGAACGGTAAATTTATCAGCTACAATGGCCTGCAAAGAGGTACGCAATTGAAATTCAGAACGAAACATCGAACCTCGTTGCTGAAATCGTAAAAGCGGCATTGAATTATCTACTAACCCCTGTGCCAGCTCTTCCGATACTGAAACACAGGCTTTTTCGAACTTATCACGATACTGTTGCCTGGTGATCGCCAACAAATTCGCGAACCAGGAAATCTGCATTAGAATGAGTCCCAGTAAAGACAGTGAAATCAGTATGGTAATTACGGGGAAAGTTCTTTTCATCCCTACAAATATAATCGGATGGCTTGTTGTACTGAAGTTTCTATTCGCTTTTTAATTAATTTAACGCTGTATTTTAACAAATCAACCCCTTCATATGCTAGCGGCCAATATACCCAAACCGGGGAGTCTGCTTATTTCAGACCCTTTTTTACAGGATCCGAATTTCAGCAGAACCGTTGTGCTGATTTGTGAACATCAGCCGGCTGGCAGTTTTGGGTTGGTACTTTCTCAACCGATGAACCTATTACTCAGCGATATAGTTCCGGCAGCCCCGGATTTGCAGCTACCCGTTTTATGTGGCGGGCCCGTTGCCAACGATATCCTCCATTTTATTCACCGGAAACCAGATTTGCTGCAAGATTCTATCCGCCTAAAAGGAGATATTGCCTGGAATGGCGACTTTTTCCAAATTATTCAATACTTACAATCTGGAAAGATGGAGGAGTCCGATATTCTATTTTTTATAGGCTATAGTGGATGGGGCGAAGGTCAATTAATGCAGGAGTTACAAGAAAAAACTTGGATTACCGCAGAAATTTCGGATGAGCTACTTTTTAAAACAGCCCCAACAAAACGCTGGCAAAATGCGCTGCTAGCCTTAGGAGGTGAATACGCGGAAATGGTTAATTATCCTATTAATCCACAGCTGAACTAACCAACAACCCTATCCATAAAAAAACCTTCGAATCCTGTGG
>Ga0114980_10001661_pt1 | contig 15875 bp, 15 predicted proteins | sample S_140806_EF_Meta_FD_87018 | JGI IMG/M metagenome (GOLD analysis project Ga0114980, IMG submission 87018) | Freshwater microbial communities from Lake Simoncouche, Canada to study carbon cycling - S_140806_EF_MetaG | ecosystem: Environmental > Aquatic > Freshwater > Lake | place: Lake...
AGCGCCGAGCTCGACAAGATTCTTGTCACGCTGGAAGCTGAGCAGGCCAAGGTTCAGAAAGACCCGCAAAACACGAGCACCAATTCCGATTGGACGAAGGCGTTCAACGCCGCCGTGACGCAGGTGCAAGAGCTCGCCAATAAGAAGGACGCGAACGCGGCCTATGTGCTGGCGAAGTGGGGCATCCTCGTGGGTGGCAACAATGTGAACGTCAATAGCATCGTCGATCTCTACCGCGCTGCGGGCAGCCTCCCCGCTGCGCAGATCGAACTGGCCCAGGTGCTCCTCAACGGTTTCCGCCAGGATGCCGATAAGACCCGCGAAGCGGTGAACTTGATCGTCGAAGCAGAGAAGGCCGGCAACAAGCTGGCCCGCCGCATGAAAGCCCAGCTCCACCTTTCCGGGGCTGCTGCTCCTGTCATCCTACAGGACAACAAAACTGCCGTCGAGCTGCTGGAGAAAGCCAGCACGGATGGCGATGGTGATGCATCCCTGGGTCTCTACCAGATTTACGCCCGTGGCATCACTGGCTACGCGCAAGACTTCGCGAAGTCCCTGGACTACCTGAAGATGGCCGCTGAAAAGCAGAGCAACGCCACCGCCCTCGGTGAATACGGCGCCCGCCTCCTTGCAGGTGACACGGGTGACGGCAAGACCGCTCCGAACCTCGTCACGAAGAACGTGCAGCAGGCACTGAAAATGTTTGAAGACTCCGCCAAGGGTGGTCTCGCTGCTGCGAACCGCATCCTCGGCCAGATCTATGAAGGCGGCGTGGGCGAAAATAACGCCGACGTGAAGCCTGACCTCCAAAAAGCCATCGAGTATTATGGTAAGGCCGCCCAGGGCAGCGATCCCGCCGCCCTTTTCCGCCTGGCCCAGGCATCCGAATCCGGCATCGCTAAGCCAGAATCCAAGCCTGAAGCCGATGGTTCCTGGGATCCCAAGAACATCCTCGTGCAGCCGAATGCCAAAAACGCCCTCGACCTGTATCGTATGGCCGCCCAGAACAACGCCGCCGAAGCCTTCTTCGCCGTCGGTCGCTTCTATGAAACGGGCACGGTGGTGGATAAAGATCCTGAAAAGGCTTTCGGCCTCTACATCCGCGCTGCCAACGCTGGCGTGCTCGCTGCCATGAATCAGCTCGCTGGTCTTTACGCCAACGGTGCAGGTGTGACGCAAGACATCATCGCCGCTGGTGGCTGGTACAAGCGTGCTGCCGATGCTGGCTACGCCCCCGCCAAGATCGCCTACGGCATGATGGCTGAGCAGGGCACCGGCATGGAGCGCAATTTGATCCTTGCTGAGCGCACCTACTCCGAAGCTGCCCAACTGGGTGCGCCGCTGGCCATGGTTCGCCTTGCCGCGCTGCACATCAACGGCGTGGAGTCCGGCAAGCCAAACTTCCCTCTCGCCTGGGCCTATGCTCAGCTCGCTAGCGAAGCCACAAAAGGCCAGTCTGCCGAGATCAATCAGTTCGTCGCCAACCTCGAAGACGCGAAGAAAGACGATAAGAAGATCTACACGGAAGACATGATCAAGCAGGGCAAGGCCGAGCTTGAGAAGCTCAAGAAGAGCATCAACATCGCCCCCACCCCTGCTGCGGCCGCTGCTCCCGCAGCAGCGCCTGCCTCACCCAAAGTCGACGCCAAAAAGAAAGCGACCAAGTAAGGCGTGATTGAAGAGCAGATTTGCCAAAAACCTGCTTGCCAAAATATCGACTCCCTCTAGTCTCCGGCTCCCTTCGCAAGAGGGGAGCCGGTTTTCATTTCCGGGGCATTAGCTCAGTTGGTAGAGCGCCTGCATGGCATGCAGGAGGTCAGCGGTTCGAACCCGCTATGCTCCACCAAATCCCATGCAGGTTCCGCCATGACGCGTGTTTTCCTTCTCCTGCTATCTTTAACGCCTTTCATTCAGGCACGCGAGGTGCAGAGCCATGGCCTGCTGTTTGAAAAATGGCTGCGAGATACCTTCTTCGGAGGTTACGAGCCTACAAGCCACACGCAGAAGTGGGACATCCCAGCCAGCGCCAACAAGGAACATGGCCGCATCCCGGTAAATCCCAAGGCGGCGAAGCACGGCACGCCCATCGGCCTCGGCGATGCTTTGCATCAATTCGATATCGATGAGCCTTTCCTGCTCATCACAGGCTTTTGGCGCCAGGAGACGGAGAATCAGAAGGTGTGGACGAATGTGCAGGCCGTGCGGGTGGAGCCGGGGACATGGCAAAAGCTCTGGCATCCGATCACAAGTGCAGATCTCGAAAAGCTCGATGCGGTGATCAAGGACCCATCACTCAGCCTCGATGAGGCTAGAAAGGCGGCGCAGGCGATGAAAGCACGAATTCCCTACACCAAAGCCGTCATCCAAGTGAATCCGAAGATCGATGGCAGCCAGCGCCGCCTGCAATGCAGCCTTCATTTTGATGACTTTTTCGCTCACCTAGCGCCGGAGGCCTCACCCGAGCCACAGAGGCAGCAGCAGATCTTCGGAATCCCGGTGCCGAAGGCTTTTGCTTCCACCCCGAGGGACTTTTGAGGTGTCCTGACCTCAAGGGATTGTGTTTTGCCATTCGACAGGCCCAATTTTCCGTTCAATCTCATTGCCAATCTGCGGCGTCGTTGTTAACACCACGCACAAATTTACCGGCATATGAAGTTCAATATCAGCAAGGAAGCCTTTTTGGGGGCCATCAACCAAGTGCAGCATGTCGTCAGCTCTCGCACGACGCTCGCCATTCTTTCCAACGTACTTCTGAAGGCCAAAGACGGCGTTCTCGAGCTCACGACGACGGACCTGGATGTCGGCGTCACCTGCACGGTGCCCTGCGAAGTCTCCGAAGCCGGAGCCACGACCCTTCCCGCTCGCCGCCTCGCCACCATCGTGCGTGAACTTCCCGCCGAGGACATCGAGGTGAAAGTGGATGAGAAAAACGTAGCCTCCATCAAGAGCGGTCCCAGCTTTTTCAAGGTGCTCGGCCTCACCAGCGAGGAATTCCCTGCCCTGCCCCGCTTTGACGACGCACGGGAATTCAAGATCGAGCAGCAGATGCTGCGCGATTGCCTGCGCAAGACCAGCTACGCCATCTCGACGGACGAGACGCGTTATGTGCTCAATGGCATCCTCTTCTCATTCAAGGAAAATGCCCTCACTATGGTGGCCACGGATGGCCGCCGCCTCGCCATGGTGGAGCAGGAAATCGAATTCCCGCAAAGCCAGGAGATCGACATCATCGTGCCCACCAAGGCCGTGAACGAGCTCTCACGCCTCCTCGGAGATTCCGGCCTCGTCTCCATCAAAGTCACCGGCTCGCAAGTGGGCTTTGATCTGGGTGACGGCCTTCTCGTAAGCAAGCTCATTGACGGCAATTACCCGAACTACCGCCAGGTCATCCCCGGCGAGTCGAAGGAGCGCATCCCCATCGAGCGTGAGGCCTTTCTCCGCGCCATCTCCCGCGTCTCGCTACTCACCACGGATAAATCGAACTCCATCAAGTTCATCTTTACCCCAGGTCAGGTCGAGATCGTCGCCTCCTCCCCAGACATTGGTGAGGCCCGTGAAACCGTCGCGATCAATTACAAAGGTGCTTCCATTACCATCGCGTTCAATCCGGAGTTCTCCATGGCTCCGCTGCGAAATCTCAGCGCCGATGAGATTCATCTTCACCTCATTGATGAGATCAGCCCTGGCGTCATCCGCAGCGGCACGAATTTCCTCTATGTGCTCATGCCCATGCGCGTGAATGCCTAACTTAACGCTCCTTTCATCAACAGCCAGATTATGAAAGCCCCCGCGCTGCTCTCCCTCGCCGCCCTCGTCTCGTTGGCCTCCTGCTATGGGCCAGGGCCAAAGCCCCCGCCCGGACCGCGTGGTTACTCTCTCGATCGTGCCCCAGGGGATGCCCGCTACGGCCAGGATCCTGCCGGTCTGGCAGACACGCGATACCTCGAAACTGGAGATCCTTCGCTCACGCCTCCGCCTCCCAATCCGAATGATCCGGCGGCTGCTTCCGTTCAGCCTCCAAACCCGGGCGAACCCGCCACCACGCCTCCTGGCCTCACCCCACCAGCCACGGGCACCACGCCGCCACCACCTGTCGTCGTCACCCCACCAGCCACGACCACTCCGACGGCGCCTGTCCCCCCTCCGAGTACGGGCAGCTATCCCACGGCCACTCGCACGAAGCCAGGTTTTGTGAAAAGCCCCTTCGATTCGCTCGGTCGTGAGATCGACGTCCGTGAGATGCGCTCCGGCCAGAAGGCCCGCTGCCCCTACACGCAGAAGGTTTTCCTCGTGCCGTAAGTCCTGATTCGGGTTGCCTCATCGAGGGCGACCTTCTTGAATCAGGAATCTTGAATCATGAATCAGGAATCCAGCATCGCCATCCTCGCCCCGGGCTTACTCGGCGGCTCGCTGGCCTTGGCGGTGAGGAAAAAGTTCCCGCTGGCCGTGATTCGTGTGTGGGCGAGACGTGCGGAAGCGCTGGATGAGGTGCGGCAGCGGCTTCCTTGCGCCATGGGCAGCACCAGCATCGCGGAGACCCTGCAGGACGCCTCTATCGCTATCCTGTGCATGCCGGTGCAGCACATGAAAGCCGCAGCGGAGCGGATCATCGCAGCTAAAACCACTCCCGAGCTTCTCGTCACCGATGTGGGCAGCGTGAAAGGCAGCGTCGTGACGACCTTGGAGCCAGTTTTTGCCTCCAAAGGCATTCCCTTCATCGGCAGCCACCCAATGGCCGGCTCGCACGCCACCGGCATGGCGCATGCGCGGGCGGATCTTTTCCAAAATGCCGCCTGCCTGCTCACCCCAGTCGAAAACACACCAGCTCCGGCTCTAGAGCGCCTGCGTGCTTTCTGGTCCGCCCTCGGGTGCCGGGTCCTTGAAATGAACCCGGCGGAGCATGACCGCCATGTGGCTCGCATCTCGCATCTGCCCCATGCGATGGCCGTTCTGACCACACTCGCCGCATTGAGGGCTGATACCCGCGCCATCCCATGCGCCGCGGGCGGCTTTCGGGATACCACCCGCGTCGCAGCGGGGGATCCCACCATGTGGAGTGGCATTCTTCGTGAAAACCGCGCTGAAGTGCTCGCCGCGCTGCAGGATGCCTCCGGGCATCTAAATGACCTCATCGAGCTTTTGACCTCTGGGGATGAGGCCCAGCTCGCCGCCTTCCTTGCCTCCGCCAAAGCCCTGCGAGACCTCGTGCCAGCCTCTCCCGAACTCAGGCGCTGAATCAGCGAATGAAGTAACTCAGGTTTTCCAGCTCCACGGCCAGATCCACGCTGTTCACCACCACGTTTTCGGGGGTTTCCAGCACGGTGGGTGAGAAATTCAGGATCGCCTGGATACCGTGAGCTACGAGTTCATTGCAGACAGACTGCGCATTGATCGCAGGCACAGTCAGGATCGCCATTTTCACATTGTTTTTGAGGATGTAATCCGCCAAGCCGCCCATGGGTAACAAAGGCACGGTAAACTGCCCCGCAGCCTTCGGCAGCAAATCAAAGGCCGCCGTGATCTCAAAGCCCTCCTTGCGAAAGCCGCCATAGCGCAGCAGCGCCGAGCCGAGATTTCCCACGCCCACGAGGATCACCGGCTGCAGCCGGTTCTGCCCCAGCACGTCACCGATCATTTTGCGCAGAGCTTCCACGTTGTAACCCAGGCCACGGGTGCCTAGCTGGCCGAAATAAGCTAAATCCTTGCGGAGCTGTGTCGATTTCACGCCTGCCGCCTTCGCCAGCGCCGCCGAGGAGACCATATCCACCCGGTTATCCCGCAGCTTCTGCAAGCAACGCAGATAGATGGAGAGGCGGTAGATGGCCTTCCGAGGGGGGCTGGGCGGTTTGGTTCCGGACACGAGATCGCGATCCAGCCACGCCGGGGCCGTTTTGTCAATCATGGCTCCAGTCACCCTGGTTTTGCGCTGGCAAAACCCGCGCCCTTCGCCACATCTTGCCGCCACGCCGATGCCCACTCACCCTACGCTCCCTTTGGCAGATCGCTACGCCCGTTTTCGCGACACGGTCTTCGGCGGCGTGGAGGATCGTGGCACGCTGCCCGGCCTCGACGAGGCCTGGACGGAGCTCGACTGGCAGAGCCTGTGGTTTGCCGGAACCTTCGGCACGCAATTCACGACCACCGACGGCCAAAAAATCGAGGTCACCGATTTCGGCACTTGGAATTCCGGCCCCGGCCCGGATTTCACTGGGGTCACCCTTCACGTGGAGGGTGAATCGCGCCGCGGAGATCTCGAACTCGATACCGACGCCCGCGATTGGGAGCATCATGCCCACGGCTCAAATCCCGGCTACGACCGTGTCGTACTCCATCTCGTCCTCCGCACACCGGAGACACGGTTTTTTACCCGCACCAGCCAGCATCGCGAGGTGCCGCAGGTCCTTTTAAATGCCGCCATGCTACCAGCGGATGCCACACCCGCTCGTGGCTTGGCTGCCGCCCGCCTTGGCCGCTGCGCCACACCACTCGCCGCCCTAGATGCGTCTAGGGCGCAGTCCATCATCGAATCTGCGGCCCAGTTTCGCCTCGAGCGGAAAAGCCGCTGCCTTCACCGCCTCGTGCAGGCTCAAGGCCGCGAGCAGGCCATTTTTCAGTCTCTGGCTCAAACGCTTGGGTATCGGAACAACCAGCAGCCCTTCGTCATCCTCACCCAGCGGCTTCCGATTCGTGATTTGCTCACCCGGGAGGCTTTGGAGCGTGAAGCCATGCTTTTTGGCGTGAGCGGCTTCCTCGAAAAAATCCGCGTTGAGGACACCGCCGATGCTACGCGTGGCTACTTGCGCCATTTATGGAGTCAGTGGTGGAAGCAGCGTAATGCCTGCGCCCGTTGGATCGAGCCGCAGAGCCTTCCACGATGGAATCTGGCCGCCACACGCCCCGGCAATCACCCGCAGCGCCGCCTCGGAGCCCTCGCTGCCATGCTTTCGTCTTGGAACCGCCTCAGTGAGCCGCTCACCGATGCCTCTCGTTGGAGCCAGCCCGCCTGGAAAGACACGCTCGCCGCCTTACAGCACGAGTTTTGGACCTCCCACTACACCCTCACCGCCTCGCCCGCCGCGAAACCGATCGCCCTCATCGGCGAGACCCGCGTGCATGAGATGCTCGCCAATGTGGCCTACCCTCTCCTCGTGCCTGAGCGCACTCGTTTGTGGGCCGAGTACCTCGAGCTGCCCGCCCTGCTCGATAATCAAAAAGTCCGCCGCGCCATGCTGCGGCTGTTTGGCGAAAATTCCCCCCTCGCCGCCTCCCTCAGCACTCGGCTCCATCATCATCAGGGCCTGCTGCAAATTTATGAGGACTTCTGCCTGGAGGACGACAGCGCCTGCTCCTCCTGCCCGTTCCCCGAGCGGCTCAAAGAGTGGGCGTGACCTGCTTTCGTCACGCCTCCGCGAAGCGCCGCCAGTAAAGCACCGCCAGCGGCACATAGCCCAGGCACTCCTTCGCCGCATCCGCCACGCCAGCCATGGAACGAGCATCCGTGGCCGTCACCACCAGTACCGCTGCCACCAGCAGCGCACAACCCAGCGTGAAAACCGCCCGCAGCGCAAAGGTGCTCCTCCTCGGCTCGGCCTCCTGCAGCAGCAGATCAATGAAGCGTGAGGCCAGTAGCACAAAGAGCACCAGCGAAAGGAACCCACCCTCCTCCGCCAGCATTTCAGACGATGGCAGCCAGTCATACAGCCCGTGCAGCAGCACAACGCCCGCAAAGGTCGCCATGAACTGCCCCACCTCGGCGAAGCCGCTGCGAAACATCCGATACAGGCTGTGCGCCGTGATCGCCGTTATTGAGAGGTGCAGGAAATTCGCCGTCAGCAGCCGGGTGATGGCCGAGGAAAGACCATGCTCCGCATAATACTGCACATTCTCCTCAATGGCGAAGCCCAGGCCCACAAACGCACCCGTGATCAGCGCCCGCCCCGGAGCACGCTGCCTCAGCAGCCAGGGCAGAAAGACGGCAAAAAGAGCCAGCTTGCACACCTCCTCCCGCATCCCCACACCCATGATGTAATACCAAACATCATGCGGGAACTCCCCACCTGCCTTCAGCCCCTGCACATGCTCCTGCCAGGCCAGGATCGAAAGCGTCGGCCACACGCTGAAGACACCCGCCAGCACTGGCAGCACCGGCCTTGCCCAGCGCATCCCATCACGCCCATCGTGCTGCACCAGAATCACCAGCCACACCAGCCCCGCGAAGAGCGTAAAACCCACCAGCAGCCATGGAATGTCCGTGAAATGATCCAGCAGCAGTCCCTTCCATTGCAGCGGCACATCCTGCAGGAGTGCCCCAGTAAAATACTGATCCAGCGGCGGACTCTCCTCCACCCAGCCAGGCTCCGCACGCATCTGGCGAAGACTGTCCACATCATCCGCCGCCACCGCCAGGTTCAGCGCCGATCTCCGCGCCTCCTTCGCCTCCGGGAAATGCATCCCCTCCCGCATCATCCACGGCACCGCGTCATGCGAGTCCATCCCCATGAGCGCCAGCCCTGCCCGCAACTCGTTCGCCAGCATCGGCGGCGGCTCCTTCAGCGCCTGCTGCTCCAACCTTTCGCGGGCTTTCACACCATCCGGCAGTTCACGGATCAAAGCAGCGCGGATGTAATCATGCACCAGCCCCTTCGTCACCCCCGCCGCATGGCGATCAATCACTTGCCGCCAGTCACGCCCATCGAACACGCCGTTCTGTGAAAAGGCATCAAAAGCCGTCCGCAGCGTCTCCTCATCATCCAGCTTGCGTGCCATCACCATCACCTGCCGCCGCAGCCAGGTAGCCAGCGCCCGTGGATCTGGCTCCCTCATCGAAATCAGCCTGCTGTAGTCCGCCTGGAGCCGCTGCTCCACCAGCGGCACCGGAGGTTCCGAAGGTAAAGAACCCGATTTCGTCGTCACGATCAGGCTCGCGATCAAAAAACCCGCCGCCACGATCGTCCCCGCCGTGCGCAGGAGAAAGCGTCGGTCCCGCGTGAGGTAAAACACCCTCGAACGCCAGCCATGAAGAATCCCCACCTCGCTCATGACACCGCTTCTCCATCCTTCGAGCTGCCCCGCCACCAGTCCGCCTCCCGTTCCCACGAAGCAGCAGGCTTTTCATCCGTCTTCCCCGCGTTCGCATGCGCTTCACGCTCCTCCTCTTCGGCCATCTCCATCAACAGCCGCACATGAGGCGGCGGATTCACCGAGCGCCGCCAGATCACCCACATCAGCCTGGCAAAACAGCCCAGCAGAAAAAACAGCGTCGCCAGCGTGATGAGTACAAACCACTGTGCTGCCGGCACCACCTCGGAGGCCGTCATCGCCTCCGCTGGCCTATCCATCCAGGTCATGAAAGCGGTAGGCTTGTGCATGGCGGAAATGGCAAAATTAAATGTCAAACACCAGCCGCATCGGGATCATCTTCGAGAACTGGAACCCGTGTTTATTGAAAAACGCCTGCGATTCCGCGCTGATGCGGTCCGTCAACAGCGTGATGCGCTTGAAGCGCTTCTCCTTCGCAAAAGCGATCGCGTGATCCAGCAAAAGGCCGCCGTAGCCTTGGCGGCGATGCTGCGGATGCACGATCACATCCTCCATCAGGATCACCATCCCGCCTTCCGCCGTCGAGATCGTAAAAAGCAGATTCACCATCCCCAGCAGCATATGGTCCGTCCGCAAAACAAAGATCCGCCCGCGGTTTGGCTGTTCCAGAATCATCCGCACCCCATGCTCCTGCTTCGCTGGGTCCGGTTTAAAATCCTCCTCCTCACTGAAAAGCGCCGCCAGCAGCTCCACGAGCTGAGGCATATCTTCGAGGGTGGCCGGCTCGATGCGCGGCTCGCTGGAGTTTTGGGTCATGAGAGCGGTCTGAATGAGGCGCGAGGATAGCGGGATGCCCGCCCCTGTCACAAAATATTCCAAGCCCCACACAATTCCCCTTCGCGGCGCCGTTGCGCCCCATGAATGGCCGCTCCCCACGGCACCTCAACCGCCTCAAGACCATGAAAACCAAATCCACTCACCGCCTCATGCTGCTCGCGCTCTGCGCCCTCGGCATCACCGCCCTTCGCGCCCAGCAAGCCCCCAAACCACCCGCTGCCGCTCCAGCGCTCACCCCGGAAACACGCCAACCCGAGGCCCCACCACGCCGCGAAATACCCCGCGAACCCTCGCGTGAAAATCCACGCGCCAATCCCGAGCGTGAACGCGAACACCCTCAACCTCAGCGTGGCGAATCCGCCCCTCAACCCCCTCGCAATACCGACCGTCAACAAGGTCAACAAGATCAACGCACCCCCCGCGAAGGCTCCCCACGCCGCGAGGAAGACCGCTCCTTCCGTGGCTCCCCAGATCACCGCCAAGGCCCGCCTCCCATGAGGCACCGAGACCACGACCGCCGCCGCAGCCCTCAGCCACAAGGCCGCATGGAAGATCGTCGAGATGATCGCATACCCTCTCCCCAGCACTTCCGCTCCCCGCGTGGCCCCGAAGGCGAGCGTCACGACTTCTCTCCCAGCCAGCGCGGCTCCGAACAGCGCCGCCCGGAAAATTTCCGTGGCCCCGCTCCTCGTGATGGTGACTTCCGCCGTGATGACCATGGCCCGCGCAATGACTTCCGCCGCCATGACCACAGCCCCCGCGACGACCGCCGCGGCCCACCGCCACCCATGATGCATCGCGATGGTGAACGCGACCAAGGCCCTCGCGGCCTACAAGACCGTGACGAACCTCGCCGGAGCCCCGAACCTCGTTTCCAGCCTCGCGGCGATCACAACGATCGCCGCCCACGCGGCCCCGAGCCCCGTGGAGCCTAACATTTAGCCCCACTCCCAAAGGCAGCCGTATTGAACGGCTGCCTTTTTTCATGCTATACCACGCCTCCGCCGCGCTTCTGACGGCGAAAAGCGGCGCTACCTCGATAGGACAAGGCAACGCTCTTCACACCTTCTTAACGCCCCGCCTTCGGCCCTTCACTGGCACCCACAGCTCGCTCGCGGAGCCTGCGGCGTCATGAAAGACAACGACTCGCACGGCCTCCACAAACTCTCCACCACCACCCTCGTCATTGCGGCCCTCGGCGTGGTGCTTGGAGACATCGGCACCTCGCCGATCTACACGCTGAAGGAGTGTTTCAGCCCACACAGCCCGCATCACATCGACCCCACGCATGCGCACATCCTCGGCGTTGTCTCGCTAGTGCTCTGGTCGCTTCTACTCCTCGTATGTGTGAAGTATCTCATCTTCATCCTGCGGGCGGACAACAAAGGCGAGGGCGGTGTGCTCTCATTGATGGCGCTAGCTTCGCATGGCATGAGCGAAACCTCGAAACGCCGCGTCGTGATCGTGCTGTTGGGCCTGTTCGGTGCCGCGTTGCTGTTTGGCGATGGCATCATCACACCGGCGATCTCGGTTTTGAGTGCCGTGGAAGGTCTCAAAGACGGCGGCGTGCTCGGTGCGGCTCCGACGGAGGCTTTGGCGGCCGAGGCGTGGAATCATCACATGCAGTGGCTCATCATGGGCATCACCATCGTCATCCTCATCGTGCTGTTTTCGGTGCAATTCCTCGGCACCGCCAAAATGGGGCGCTTTTTTGGCCCGATCACCGGTTTGTGGTTTGTGAGCCTCGGCGCACTCGGTGCCTCACACCTCATCAGCGGGCCGGAAATCCTCGCCGCATTCAACCCCTGGCATGGATGGCACTTTTTGATGACCGGCGGCCACGCGGGCTTCGTCATCCTCGGCAGCGTCTTCCTCGCCGTGACCGGGGGTGAGGCCTTGTATGCCGATATGGGCCATTTCGGTGCCGGACCGATTCGCCGTGGCTGGTTCTCGCTCGTGTTTCCAGCGCTGGGGCTCAATTACCTCGGTCAGGGTGCCCTTTTGATGCACAACCCCGAGGTGGCGCATTCGCCGTTTTTCCAAATGGCACCCGCCTGGGCCATGCTGCCGCTCGTGCTGCTCGCCACCGCCGCCACCGTCATCGCCTCGCAGGCCCTCATCACCGGCACCTACTCGCTCACCCTCACCGCCGTGCAGCTCGGTTACCTGCCACGACTGAGCATCCGCCACACCTCTGAGCATGCTCGCGGTCAGATCTACATCCCGATGGTGAATTGGCTCCTCATGCTCGCCTGTCTCGCCCTCGTGCTCGCCTTCCGCACCTCATCGAACCTGGCCGCCGCGTATGGCGTGGCCGTCACGATGACCATGCTCATCACCACCATCCTCTTCTACTTTGCCGCACGGCATTTGTGGAAGTGGAGCGTGCTCAAAACCCTGCCGTTGTGCCTCGTATTCGGCTCCATCGAGATCGCCTTTCTCAGCGCCAACCTCGTGAAGTTCTTCGATGGCGGCTGGTTCCCGCTCGCCGTCGGTGCCGTGATCTTCACCCTCATGACCACCTGGGCCATGGGCCGCCGCCTCGTGCGTGCCTCCATGGAAAAAAGCTCCCTCACGCAGGAAATGCTCTGCGACAGCCTCAAACGCCGCCCCCCCATCAGCGTGCCCGGTACCGCCATTTTCATGACCAGCACCAGCGGACGTGCCCCCATCGCCCTGCTGCACAGTTTGAAGCACTACCAAGCCATTCATCAGCGTGTCATCTTCATGACGCTCATCACCGAAGACGAGCCCTGGGTGCCACCGAGCCGCCGCGTCGAGGTCGAAAGCCTCGGCGAAGGTTTTTGGCGTGTCACCGGCCGTTTCGGCTTCATGCAAAAGCCCAACGTCCCGCGCCTGCTGCGTCAGTGCTCCAATCACGACCTCGAAGTCGATCCCGAGAAGGCTACCTTCTTCCTCGGCCGCGAAATCATCATCCCCAGCGCCAAACCCGGCATGGCCAAATGGCGCGAACACGTCTTCTCCTTCGCCAGCAAGCTCGCCCAACAACCCGCGACCTACTTCCAGATTCCCATTGGTCGCGTCATCGAGCTCGGACAGCAGGTTGAGATCTAAACGTAAAACGAGTTTTCCAACTCGTTGCACCGTAGAACGGGTTTTCCAACCCGTTCTCCCCCGCTCCGCAAGGTCATGAATAAACGAGTTGGAAAACTCGTTCTACGCCGCATGCCGCCCGACTTCGCCATTCCCGCAGACTTCAAACCCTTCGACTGGCGCGGCGACTTTTGGAACTACGAACGAAACCTCCCGGACTGGCGGCAACCCGGCGTCACCCACTTCATCACCTTCCGCCTCAACGACTCGCTCCCACGCGATGTCGTCGAAGCCGCGAAGCTCGAAAAACAATCCTGGAACGAGCGACTCGCACGGCAGCCGCAACCCGATGAACTTCTCCAAGAAGACTACGCCGCCTGGCAGCGCCGCACCTGGAGCAAGATGGAGTCGGTGATGGATCAATGCCACGGTTCTTGCTTGCTGCGCCAGCCAGAACTCCGCCGTATTGTCTCGAACGCGTTGTTGTACTTCGAGGGTGAACGCAGTGCCATGCACGGCTTTGTCATCATGCCGAATCATGTGCATCTGGCCGCAAGCACCTTGGGCGACTGGCAGATCGAAGACGTGCTGAAGTCATGGAAAGGCTTCACCAGTCGCGAAATCAACCAAGCCCTGAGTCAAAAGGGCCACCTCTGGCAAGAGGACAATTGGAACCGCATCATCCGCGACGAAGCGCACTGGCTGAAAGTCATGCGCTACATCGCCAACAACCCCGCTAAAGCCAACCTGCGAGAAGACGAGTTCACCACCTGGTTCGCGGAGAGATGCAGTAACGTCGAACGGGTTTTCCAACCCGTTCTCCAAGAACCTCCGCCACCTCCCCTGTATCCTGAAGACGAGCCGTGGTGATTGCGGCGCCTCCATGAACGAGTTGGAAAACTCGTTTTACGTTTTCACACCTTCTTAACGCCGCTGCATCGTCTGTTCACTAGCGACGGTTCATTTCGCACGCAGGATAGTCGCATGAACGACCAGCCATCCTCTCCCAAACCCCGCGAGCCTGTGCCGGTGGCGGTCGTGGGGCAGTTTAGCTGGGGGCTGACGATCCTCTTTGTGCTGGCCTCCACATGCTGGGTGCTGCTGCCTTACACGGGCTATCTTTTCTCCGCGCTGGTGTTTCTGATGGCCATCGTGCTCGCGGGCACGCGGTGGAATCGTGGCCCCGTGCTGGCGATGGGGGTGGTGAGTGCGCTGGTTTGGAATTTCATCTTCATCCCGCCTCAGTTCACGCTGCACATCGAAAAGCCGCAGGATATCATCATGTTTGCCATGTTCTTCGTCGTGGCGCTAAGCATGGGCCACCTCATCACGCGACTGCGGGAACGCGAAGCCGCACTGGAGCAGCACCACCGCGAGCGTGAGGACCTGCTGGCTGAAAAACATCGCGCCGAACTCCTCGCCGAGTCCGAGCGGCTTCACCGCACGCTTTTGGACAGCGTATCGCACGAGCTGAAGACCCCCATTGCCATTATACGCACCGCTTTGGATGGCCTAGGCCAGGGGAATGCCTTCGCGGCGGAGATCGAAACGGCCAATCGCCGACTCCAGCGCATCGTGGAGAACTTTTTGGAGATGACTCGCGTCGATTCTGAGGCGCTGAAGCCACGCCCGGACTGGTGTGAGATCAGCGATGTGCTCCACGCCGCCACCACGCCGCTGCAAAAGGAGCTCAGCCAGCATCCGCTCCGCCTCCACGGCACCGATGATCTGCCCCTGATGATGCTCGATAGCCGCCTGCTCGCCCAAGTGCTCGGCAATGTGCTCCACAACGCCACGCTGTATGCGCCTGCGGGCACCGAGATCGAAATCCACGCGGCTTTGACGAATGGCAGGCTGGAACTGCGCGTGCGCGATCACGGCCCTGGATTGCCCATGGGCACGGAGGACCATGTGTTCGACAAATTTTACCGCGCCCCCGATTCACCCGCCGGAGGCACGGGACTGGGACTCGCCATTGCTCGCGGCTTGATGCGGGCCATGAAAGGCGACATCGAAGCGCACAATCACCCCAAAGGCGGCGCGGAGTTCGTGCTCAGCCTGCCAGTCAAAACACGCCAGCCATGAGCAAAGCCCTCATCATCGACGACGAACAGCAAATGCGCCGCCTGCTGCGCATGGTGCTCGAATCGCGTGGCTACGAGGTCTGCGAGGCGGCGGACGGCCAGCTCGGGCTGCAAGAAGCCGCGTTTCAGCGCCCCGATGTGGTGCTGCTCGATCTCGGCTTGCCCGGCCTCGGCGGGATCGACGTTTTGAAACGGCTGCGTGAATGGACGGACGTGCCCGTGCTCATCCTCAGCGTCCGCGATCAAGAAACTGTGAAGGTCGAAGCCCTCGAACTCGGAGCCGATGATTATGTGACGAAGCCTTTTGGCACCGCCGAGCTGCTGGCACGGCTCGATGTCATCCAGCGTCGTCGATTCACCCGACAGAGCCCCGAAATCATCGCTGGAGCCTTGAAGCTCGATCTCCTCCATCACGAAGCCACTCTGGCCGATGAACCCGTGAAACTCACCCCCACTGAGTTCGCATTACTCAAAGTCCTCGCTGAGCACGCAGGCCGCATCGTGACGCAAAACCAGATCTTGAAGCAAGTCTGGGCCGGTCAAAGCAGCGATCCCAGCGAAGGCCTACGCGTTCACATCAATCACCTGCGCAAGAAACTCGGCGAAAGCGGCCCACGCATTGTCAACGAGCCGGGGATCGGGTATCGGCTGGAGGCGTGAAAAGGGCGGCTTTTAGCGCGGCGTAGATCGAGCGTGAAAGGGAACTCGGGGTTCGGCACGGCGACCACCGGGATGCACGACGTGGTAGGTGCAGCCGCCGAGCGAGCGACGGCTCCACAGATCACCGCCGCCCATTCAGAATCAGCTCATTCATTTCAGCCGCATCGCTTCTAGGTCAGGATCGGCGAAGGCGGTGTCGAG
>Ga0114980_10001664_pt1 | contig 15867 bp, 15 predicted proteins | sample S_140806_EF_Meta_FD_87018 | JGI IMG/M metagenome (GOLD analysis project Ga0114980, IMG submission 87018) | Freshwater microbial communities from Lake Simoncouche, Canada to study carbon cycling - S_140806_EF_MetaG | ecosystem: Environmental > Aquatic > Freshwater > Lake | place: Lake...
AGGACGGCGGGCGAAGATGCACTGATTGCGCTGACCCCGCCGACGAGACCGGGTGCGGATGCCGTGCCCGAACCGACAGACACCCCGCCGCTACCGAGACCGGGGGTCGTCGCGGACAACCCCCGGGAGGAACCCGTGGAACTCATGGCGCCACGTCACGATCTGCGCGCCACACCTGTGACGGACGCACAACCCCAGGGATTGCCAACGCGAGGCGCGACGTTGATTCCAACCACGAATGTAATCGAGTCATGATTGCCATGACCTCACTTGCGCAAGGCTCGGACGACCACTCGTGAGTCGTACCGCCGAGAAACCGGATTCCACTTGCCTCCGCAGGTGATAAGCGTCAATCCGTAGGCGACCATAGGTTCAAAGACAACCTTCGGCGCAGCCCCGTCTGCCGGAAACTCTCGATGCCACTCAACGTCGTACTTGTGTTCCACACCATCCGCCCCGCGAATGATCACCGGATCCCCAGACTTGGCCGAAGCGAGTTTGTTGAACACACCCGGCGCGCCCTGCCAGTCGAGATGCCCGGCCAGGATCGAGTTTCCCCGTAGCCCCGGGCGCGGGCTGTACTCAAACCACCCGATCTCCCCCGCGCGCTTTGGCACGTCCATCGAACCGTCATTCGTCAGACCCACCGCCACGACCGGCGCATCAACCCCGATCGACGGGATTGCCATGTACAGGGGCAACTCAAGGTGGTCGATCGTCTTGGCCTTGGCGGTACTCGACCACGTCTTGATCCCCGGCACCGGTGTCGGCGCGGGGGCACTCGCAGTCTGGGTGGCTGGAGCCTTCCGCGACCAAGGCAGGCCATTTCGAACAACCAGCACGCTACCCGCACCAAGAAGCGCTGCAAAACCCGCCGATCCGCCGATTAGGGCACGGCGTGTCCGCTTGTCATCCCATCGGGACGGCGGAGGCGTGGGTGTCGTCTGTTGGTCGGTCATTGCCATGCGTGGCCCACGCCGCATGAAGCCATGCGGTTGAACCCTTTCCACAAGTATCGGGTGCAATCTCAGGGTCTGAAGTGGCGGACCCCTTGTTGACGGCACCAAAAGCCGACGGGCGCCACCTCCGAGGAGATGGCGCCCGTCTATTGCGCTGTTTCCCGCGATGACGCCCGCGGGGGCGAGGGCTACTACCGCTTGAGGTTCACGAGGTCCTGAAGCATTTCGTCGGACGTCGTGATGATGCGGCTGTTGGCCTGGAAGCCACGCTCGGCGCGGATCATGTCGGTGAACTGCACCGAGAGGTCGACGTTCGACAACTCGAGCTGACCACCGTTGATCTGGCCACGCGATCCGGCGCCCGGGACACCGACCTGCGGGATGCCCGAGTTCGCGGATTCTGACATGAGGTTCTGGCTGACAAGCGAGAGGCCGCTCGGGTTCGCGAAGGTGGCGAGGGCGATCTGGCCGAGGGCCTCCTGCACACCATTGGAATACGAACCGGTGATCACACCGTTGGAACCGACCGTGAAGGAGGTCAGGGTGCCCGTAGGGTGCCCGTCATTCTCCACCGCCGAAACGGTGTTGCCATCCTGCAACTGGGTCATCCGGGTGAAGTCGAGCAGAAGCTGCTGGCCCTGCGCCTGACCGTTGGCGAAGTTCAGGGTGACGCGAGAGCCTGTGAGATCGGTCAATGTTGCCGGCGCCGTCGCCCCAGCCACCGTTGAGGTCGCGGCTGACTGGAACTTGCCAGTCGGGTCGAACGAGACGAACCCGAATGCCTGTCCAGCCGTTGCGTCAGCCTTGAGGGTCGTGCCAGCGTCAAGGTTGGCAACCGTCCACTTCCAGGTGTTCGATCCGACCACAGGGGTGACGCCGGTCGCGGTTGGCACCTGCTTCTGGAACTTGACCGTGAGCTCGTGCGCCATGCCAAGGGTGTCATAGGCGACGATCGAGGTGGTCATCGACTCAAGACCGGTCGAGGCACGTCCCTTGAGCGCCGCGCCCAGTTCGAGATTCGAGCTGGGGGAGGAACCGAAACTCAGGGACTTCGCTGCCTTGAACACGAGACCGCCTTCAGCCGAGACGCTTGCCGAGTCGGAAGCAGTCACCTGGACCACATCTGTCTCGCCACCAGCGACCAAGGCGGCGTTGACTGCCGCCGCCACTGCCGTCGCCAAGTCAGCGATGGTCGACGCATTCTTGGTGAGCGCGGTCGAAATCGTCGCGTTGTAGGTCTTTCCACCATAGGTGAAGGTCAGCGCATCGGTGGCAGTCGTTGCGAACGAGATCGCGCTTGCCACCGTGGAACTCTCAACCACGCCAGAAGAAACGAGGTCGGTCGATGACCCGTTCAGGTTCCCATTGAATGAAACCATGGATGAAGCCTTCGCATTCACACCCGCGCCGAGCGGGATGGTCAGCGGGGCCGACGGGGGCATCGCCGAGTTGATGACCTTCTGACCGGAGGCATTCGTCTCAGCCACCCAGCCGTTCACACGAAGACCCGTGGAAGGTGAGATCAGCGCACCGGTGCTGTCAAGATCGAACGCACCGTCACGGCTGTAGAACTTGCGGTAGCCGTCCGTCATGATGAAGTAGCCGTCACCGGAGATGGCCATGTCGGTCAGCTTGGAGGTGTTGCTCAGGACGCCCTGGGTGTTGAGCTTGTCCACACCGGAGATGGCCATGCCGAGCCCGATCTGGATGCTGTCCTGTCCACCGGAGCCGATGGCCCCAGGGATCGAACCGCGGATGGTCTGGGCGAGCAACGTCTGGAACGTGACACGGCTGGACTTGAAGCCAGTGGTGTTGACGTTGGCGATGTTGTTGGAGATGACGTCCATCATGGTCTGATGGTTCTTGAGACCGCTGATGGCTGAGTTCATTGCGCGCAGCATGGGAGGTTCCTTCCAGAATGGTTCATGCGTGCTGCGTCGCGGAAGCGCGTGGTCCAGGCCCGCCGGATGTCATCCGGTCGTGCAAGCCTCCCTTGCGGGTCCAGCTGTTCATGGTCCTCGAGCTGCTGCGAAGCATCTGTAAAAAGTTGTGCTGGGCTGTGCGTGCCTTGGTCACGTATCCGGTGATGTCAGGCAGTTGGCGCATCCTTGCCACCGGCAATCACCACACTGTCGATCTGGGTGAAGACGCTGTCGGACATGCGGTCCGCCCCAACGGCCGTGATGACCGTCCGGTTCTTCACACTTACGACGAATGCGAGATCGTCGAGCAGGATGAGCGATTCCTTGCCTCCTTTAAGGCCAGCCTTGTCGACCGCGGCGGCCAGTTTGGCGAGTGACTCCGGTCCAAGTTCGACCGACGCCTGTGCCAACCGTTGCTGTGCGTGAGCCGAGAACCGAACCTGCGACACCGGTGGGACTTCCGGAATTGCGGGAATGGACGCGGGAACACCCATCGGCAGCACCGATGGAACAGCTAGGCTTTCCTGGAGCACCTGGTCGAACGCAAGGCCGATTTCCCCCCCGGGTTGCCCCGGACGAGCCGCAGGGGCACGCTCTACCGGGGCGTTTCCCCGGCTTCGCGCAATGCCCAGTAGGCCTGCGTTCGCGTTGTAATCCGTCATGGTTCTTTGCACACGCTCTCATTCCGACTGCCCTTCCTGAGGCAGACGGCTGGTGTTGCTACCCGATTGGCGCGGTGCCCTGTGTCGTGGTCGTCGTGCCGCTGGATGACGACGAGCTTCCCGTTCCTGAGACGGTGGCTGGTTCGCCCGGCATGAGAATCCTGGACACATCGCTGAGTGCCACCTCTTCGGTGCCAATGCGAAGCATCGGCTTGCCGCTGACCATGGTGACGGCTCGCACCTCGCCGGTGATGACGCCCTCAGTGCCGAATGCCTGAACTTGGCGACCGAGCAGGAGATTGGCATCAGTCATTTGCTGCGCTGTCGCGAGCTGCTGGATGCCCTTGTTGACCTGCTGCATCTGCTCAAGGCTGTTGAACTGCGCCAACTGGGCAATGAACTCCTTGTCCTCCATGGGCTTCATGGGATCCTGATTGCCCATCTGAGCGAGGAGAAGTTTCATGAAATCGTCTTTGCCTAGACCGTTGGCTGTGCCATCGAGGGATTGCTTGGCCTTGGCTGCCGATGTTGCGGCAGTCGAGGGGAGGCCGAGCTTGGCGCGCGTCGCGTCGTCAAGCAGTTTCGGCTTCGCCACAGTCCCAAGACCGGACCCGTTCAGCATTGAAGAGATTGGAGAGGGCATCGGCGCTCCTTGGTTTCTGGTTGCCCGGTTAGTCCGGACGACCAATGGTTCCCGGGTTTGTCACGGTTGCTGACGCCAACGCCCGGCGTCCGCCATACGCTCCAAGTCCCGCACTGACCCGCGATTGCACCCCGAGGGCACGCGTCACGCTTGAAATCGATTCCCCGGACGCGCGAAGGTTCTCGCTTCCGGCATCGGTTGCGGTCGGCGCTGCCAGCGGTGCCACCACTGGTTGCACGTCGAACGGTTGCCCATTCTGATCGAAATAGACCCTGCCAAAGAAACTGTTCGCCCACTCGCGCCCGCCGTCGCCGGCTTCGGCTTGAGGTCCAGCCTGATCGGACCCCCTCTGGGTTCCCTGTTCTCCCTGCCGACTGGGCTGCCTGCCCGCCTGGTCATCAGTCCGCTCGCGCAGACCCACATCCATGCGCTCCAGTCTGAGTCCGGCCTCGCCAAGCGAAGCACGCAACTGGGGCAGCGCCGCCTCAAGCGCCTTGCGTGCCTCTGGGGTCGAGGTGGTGAGATCCACACCGATCGATCCCTGGCGCAGCGTAAGGCGAATGGTCAGTGGTCCGAGATTTTCCGGCGAAAGCCGGAGAGTGAATTGGCGTGCCTCGCCCGCACCAGTCAGACGCGCAACACGCACGAGGACTGGGGCGACCTGATCATGCAACTCATCACCGAACGAAGTGCCCGGTGTGGTGCTGGTCGCGGACGCGACATCTGCCAGATTTGAACGCGCCGCCGACTGCATTCCTGAGCCGGTAACGCCTGCTGAACCGGTTGTGCCAGAACCAGTCACGGGAGCAGCCGGGGCCGCTTGGACGTCATCGCCGTCAACTGCCGACGCCTGAGCGCCTGCACCTGATGCGCCTGCCGCACCCGAAACAGCTGAGACCATCCCTGCCTGCAAGGTCGGTACGCCCTCTGCATCGCCCGAGGCAAGCCCCGGATCGGCGATACCAGACGCATCAACACCCGCTACCCGTTGGCCCGTCCCTGATGACGCAACTGGCGCCACGATTGGCACCACCGTCGCAACACCTGCCTCAGCCACGGCAATGACGGCCGCGCCTGACGCATCGGAAAGTGCTGCCGTTGCCGCCACCGGAGTGGCGGTGACCACGTCAGCAACCTCAGCCTGAGCCGCTGCGACCGAAGCCTGAGCGGGCGCGGTTGCCACTGGGGCCTGCGCCTCCTCGTCAGCCGCGGTTGCCAAGGCCGATGCCAAAGCGCCAAAGACACCTGCACCATCCAGTGACACGCCACCTGTCGCCAGGTCCGTCGGCACGATGGCCGTGGCGGAACCGTCGACGGTCAACGTGGCACCCATCTGGCGCAGCGCGACGAGCAAGCCGGCAAGGGACGCCTGATCGGAAGGAGTACCGGTCAGTGTGGGCATCTCCGGAATCGTGCCGTCAAAGGCACTCGTCAGGAGCATTCCCAGTTCAACCGTTCCCGATCCGCCAGTCATTGCCTCGGCGACCTGCCCCAGGAGAACCTGGATGGCATTCGACAAGGCAGGGGCCACTTCGGCGATAGCCGCGTCAATCGCGGCCGGATTGCCGGTCGCCACGGCCTGCTCAATGCGTTGGGACGCCGCGTCAACCGCGCCGGCAGCATTCGCCGGTGTCATGACGGGAGATCCACCACTTGAACGAGACTCGGAACCACCCGACGAAACGGTCGGATCTGGGCGCGCTGACGCCTGCACCGAAGCCTCACCTGCGCTCCGCGCCGCTGCGCTATCGGCAAGGCGATCCGCCGCGTCGGCCTTGACCTGCCGGGCGCGTTCAAGCGCACGGGAGACCCGACCAACCGACCTCATCGCACTCGCGACGTCACGTCGGAGCGAACTGCTGCGAGACCGCGACGCATCCGACCCTTGGGAGCCGGAAGCTGGACCCGCCTGGGATATTCCCTCATTCGAGGGCAATTCGTGGGCGTTCGAACTGCCAACGGTTGCCTGTGGCGCCAGACCCGCCACAACGGCATCCCGGGTTTCCGACTGGCCTCGGCCGACCCGGGAAGAGACGATGCGCGCAAGCACGGAAGCAAAGCCCGGCCGATTCCCGGCGACCGAACCCAATCCACTACTTGGCGAACCTGTCGCGTCGCCACTTGCGGTCGCCGACTGCACACCACCCGGGCCAACGCCCGAGGCACCGCGCACACCTGAAACCGCCTGCAACGCACGAGCGGACAGCGCGCTCCCGCCCAACCCCGAGAGCGCAAGACTCTCATGGGCTGCCGAAGCACCCTTGCCCAACGATGGGACAGACCTGCCCATATTCGCTCCTTTTCGGATGCATGGCAATCGCAACGCCAGCGGCGCCACGGCTTGCCGGAACCAACCGACCATTTCCCAGGATGACCTGGCCGGTCTTCGACCCACGCATCTGTCCCTGTCCGCGTGGATCGCCCCCACAACCTATGGGGATCAGAACCGCTCAACCCGCAATCCCGGACGTGCCGGGATTGCTCCGGAGTGACCCAACTCTGATCCCGATAGACTCGTGTGCTTCTATTCAGTTATACCATACGCCCCGGCCATTCTGTCCAGCCATCGATTGCCACGCTGACGCCGCTGGATTCCTCCGACGCCACACGCCAAGGCTTCCACCGAACATCAGATACAAGCTCCCTCTGGACAGCCCACAAAGGGCACCAGGCGCACATCCATGTCACCTGCGGTTTCCGCTTGTGCCATCCTTGGCATACCGGGGGAAACGTCGCACCTGCGACGCACCACCAACCGCACCATCCATGCAGCGGCCAGCCACTCCGCATCCTTGCGGACCAACGTCGCCTGGAGGTCGAGCCGGAGATCAGTTTCCCGACCTCAAACACCACCCCTGGACAACGCCACTTCCTTGCCACCGGCCATCCATGGCCACGCTTTGTCGCGTCCCGTCATGGGTTGACAACAATCCGGCACATCCCGGTCCCGGAAATTCGCGCGCTCTGCCCCCCAGCCGTCTCCGGCCTGGCAACCACGCTCGGGCCCGTCCCTCCATGGCCGGACCAGGGCTTCAATGCCCAAGTTGGGTGCGGACCATTCCTTCGGCCCGTCTACCCGGCTGGCACATCCTTGCGCCAGACCACGCCTGCCCAGCCGTCCGTGGCCGGGCAATCCATCGACATCACCAACACCACTCTGCGCCTGACAGGGCGCACCTGATGACATGCCAGTAAATCGTGCTGTGAAAAAACACTAGTAAGTGCTAGCGCCTGCCCTCGTAGATCGCCTGGCGCAACTGCGCGAACTTGAGGTTGGTGAACGTTGTCGCTGCCGAGAACTGAAGCTGTGTCTCTGCAAGGCGAACCATCTCGCGGTCCACGTCGACGTTGTTCCCATCGTTCCGGTACGTCAAGCCGTCCTGAACCTGGGACTTCGCCTGAACCAGTCCGACGTCCTGCCTCAGGGCCCCACCAGGCATGTGCGCGCCGTCAGTGACGGCCATCTGGAAGTCATCAGCAACCGGGCGGAGGACCGCCGCCTGCAGTTCTTGCTCAAATGTCACTTCCGCCGACTTGAAACCTGGTGTATCGATGTTGGCAACGTTGTTGGTAATCGCCTTGCTGCGGAGGCTCAAGCCGTCAAGCGCCTTGGTAATGGCGCCGAATGCATAGTCGTTGCGGATGAGATTTGGCATGGTTCAACTCCCCGTTCGTCTACGAGCCGGCCCGACGCAACTGGTCGCGCGTCTGAAGGACCTTGCGGACATAGTTCTGCGTCTCGGCAAACGGCGGCGTGCCTCCGTACTTCTCTACCGTTCCCGGACCCGCGTTGTAGGCAGCCAACGCCTTGGTCACGTCACCACCGAAGCGGTTCAGCATTTGCCGGAGATACCTGGCCCCACCGGTCGCGTTCTGCATCGGGTCAAAGGAGTCGGTGACCCCGACGGATCGCGCCGTGCCGTCCATCAACTGCATCAGGCCCTTGGCTCCGGCGTGCGAGACGGCGTTTGCATTGCCCCCCGACTCCACCTTTGCCACGGCGCGGACCAGGTCCGGATCAACCCCCTCACGGGCAGCGGCGGCCCTGAGTTCATCATCGAAGCGCCCGACCACCGGGTTGGCATACCCGGGACCGCGCGCAATGTCCCCGGCTCGGGTGGACGGCACCACTGCCATGATGCTGTCCACCCGCGGCCGGATAGGGAGGGAGAAGGAAACGCCGAGGCGGCGGGCACGGTCAAGTGCCGCTTGCACGAACGTCGCGTGGATGGTCCGGAGTGCGCTGCCATCGCTCACCGGACCGGCGACGTCGTACGACCGTCTCGACAGGCTGTCCGAAAGTGGCCCTGTCGTTCCCATTACTGCATCCCTCCGACGGAAACCGTGAGCGACGGCATCGAACTGCCGGACTGCGCGGCCAACTGCCTCGCCTCCAGACCGTGTCTCATCACCGCCATCTCATCGATTTCCTTCATCTCGCGTAACTGCTCGAGGCGCTTGAAGTCGGCCAATTGCTTCTCGCGCAACCGGTCGAGTGCCTTCCGTGCCTGCATCGCCGCCACTAATTCCTGCCGACGTTGCTCGACACGCGCCTCAGCGCGCGCCACCACCTGCGTCTGCCGGTCAATCTGCACCTTGATGACATCAAGGAACCGAAGTCCCAGTTGGAGGTTCTCCATGTCCAGGATTCCCTCGTGCTGAATCACCTCCAGATGGTCAACCGTACGCTCCTCATCCTCCTGGAACCCGCGCAGCGTCGCCTGTTCCCTGAACAGGCCTCCCTGCGATTCGCCAAAGGCAACCTTCGCAAGATCTTCCAGGCGCTTGCGGTGCTCCAGCACCGTCTGGAGCCGAAAGACAAACCGTGCCATTGCCCTGACGAACTCCCGTCCCCGTCCTACACATTCATGAACATGCGCTGAAGTACCTCGACCGCCCCCTCGAAGTCGGTAACGTCCTCGGCATCCTGGCGCAGGTACTCACGAACCCGTGGCATCATCGCCAAGGCGAAGTCAATCGCGGGATTGCTCCCGGATGCATACGCCCCGATGTTGATCAGGTCGCGGGCACTGGCGTACGTCGCCAGCACCTCACGCAGCAATCCTGCCGAGTGCTTGTGGCCAGGTGAAACCAGTTCGGTCATCAACCGCGAAATGCTTTGCAGGATGTCGATCGACGGGTAGTGATTCTCGGCAGCCATCTCGCGTGACAGCACGATGTGGCCATCGAGGATCGATCGCACCGCGTCGGTGATCGGTTCCTGAAGATCGTCCCCCTCCACCAGGACGGTGTAGAACCCGGTTACGGTTCCGTTTGCCGAAGCACCGGTCCGCTCCATAAGCCGTGGCAGCATCGCGAAGACCGACGGCGTGTACCCACGCGTCGCCGGTGGCTCACCAATGGTGAGACCCACTTCCCGCTGCGCCATTGCAAAGCGCGTGACCGAGTCCATCAGGAAGGAGACATGCATGCCCTCCTCACGGAAGTACTCGGCAACCGACGTCGCAACCCACGCCGCCTTGACCCGCACCAGCGCCGGCTGGTCGGAGGTAGAGACGATCACGACCGACCGACTCAGTCCTTGCGGACCAAGGTCGCGTTCGATGAACTCCCGCACCTCTCGACCTCGCTCACCGATGAGCGCGATCACGTTGACGTCGGCCGACACCCCGCGGGCGATCATGCCCAATAGGGTGCTCTTCCCGACACCGGACCCAGCGAAGATGCCTAGGCGTTGGCCTCGCCCGCAGGTCAGCATCCCGTCAATGGCTCTCACCCCCGTTGGCAGCGGTTCGGTGATACGCGCACGTGACAGGGCTGCCGGCGGGGCGTTTCCAACCCCGAAGCGTCGCCCGCTGATCGGACCCTTGCCATCGATCGGCCTCCCCAGACCATCGATGACACGCCCGACAAGGGCCGGACCGAGTACCAGGGAAAACCCACCGCCGGTGGCAACGACGGTGGAACCCGGGGAGATGCCACTCATCTCCCCAAGGGGCATGAGGACCACGCGATCCCCCCGGAACCCGACGACTTCGGCGATGATCGCCTCGCCGCCTCGCGCCGGATGAACCTCGCAGATCTCACCGACCTCGCACACCAGTCCCTCGGCCTCTACCGTCAACCCAATGACCTGCACCACCTTGCCGGCGCACCGGAAGGTGTCGATGTCATCAAGCGTGTGTCGGTATCGCCCGAAGTCGAACTCCGCTCCATGAGAGGCTGGCAGTGCCTCTGCATCAAGCCCAGTCAGTGGTCCGGTCAGTAAGGAAGACGTCATCGCGAGCCACCCCCGTCATCGATCGTGACGCCGGTAAGGCCAGAGAAGGCTGAACTGACGCGTTCCAGCTGTGTCTCAAGACGACCGTCAACGGTTCCGCGTCGTGTCTCCACAACCAGGCCGATCCGCTCGATCGACGCGTCCGGAACAATCTCCAGTCCCCGGTTCGCGTAACTCACGGCGACCTGCCGCAGCGTGTCACCGAGAAGTCTGATCGTGTCGGGATGAATGCGTACCCGAATCCCATCCTGGGCAGTCACGCGCTTGAGCGCCTCGGATACAAGCCCATGCATGATCTCGGGCCGCGCCTGCACCTCTGAATGGATGATCTTCCGCGCAACCTCGACGGCCACGCCAACGACATCCGGTTCCGCCTCAGCGATCAGTTGGGCACGGTCAACGCGCGCCTGCATCGCCATCTGCATGGCAATCTCAAGGTGACCCGCAACTTCGGCAAGCCCTTGGGCATGCCCTTCGGATCGCCCCTCTTCCCGCGCCGCCTCAACCTTTGCTTCCTGCTCGGCCAGGAAGCGCCTCGCCTCTTGCAGGGTGTAGATCGTCTCCCCTGCCTCATCAATGCGTCGCTTGGCCTCAGCGATGGTCTCGGCAACCTCCGCCTTCGCGTCAGCGATCAGCGTCTGCGAGTCGGCGTGCGCCTTCAACCGCTCGGCTCGCGCCTCCCCGAACAGGCGTTCGGCAGCGGCGTTCAGGTCCACCGTGCGCCGGCGCCTCTCGATCGTGGCTTCCAGCGCGGCGGCACTTTCGGCCGACCCGATGGCTGCCCGAACGACCAGCGCCTGCGACTGGATGTCCGGCCCCTTGAGAACACTCATGGCCTACTTGAACTCCTCGCCACCGCCGCGTGCGATGACGATTTCCTCGTTCTGCTCGAGACGACGCACCACGGCGACGACCTTCTGCTGGGCCTCCTCGATTGCCGAGAGACGCTGCGGACCCATGATTTCGATGTCGTCCTTCATCTGGACCGCCGACCTCGACGACATGCCCTTGAAGAACTTGACCCGCATCTCCTCCGAAGCACCACGCAACGCCAGGGCAAGGTCCTTGCCGTCGCACTCACGCACGATCTTCGGCATGTCGCGGTCACCGAGCCTCATGATGTCGTTGAAGACAAACATGTTCTTCTGGACTTCATCAGCAAGCTCGGGCGCCATCTCTCCCAGCGCATCCATGATGAACTTGGTATTTCCGGGATCGCTCTTCTGGAGCAAACTGACCACATGCTGAACCCCGCCCGAACGCTCCAGAGAGCCGGCACTGAGCGATGCGAACTTGAGGCGAAGCAGACGCTCCACCTCGCGCACCACGTCAGGCGATGTCCGGTCCATCATCGCGATCCGCATGGCAACCTCAGCCTGGATGTCACTTGGAAGGGCGGACAGCACGGAGGCCGCCTGTACCGGGTCCAGGTACGCGATGATCATCGCGACGGTCTGGGGATGCTCGGTCTTGATGAAAGCGATCAGCTGGCTCGTCTCAGCCTTGCGAAGGAACGCAAACGGTGGCGTGGTTGCCTGCGTGGTGAGACGGCTAAGCATCTCATTGGCACGGTTAGGCAACAGGGTCTTGTTGAGGACGTGACGCAGGAAGGGCAGGCCGCCGGCAACACCACCCTCGTCACCACCGAGCTGTTCCGCGACTTCGTCAAGGATCGCGTCAGCAACATCTGCGGACAGGTATCGCTGCTTGTGGATCTCAAGCGCAATGCGCTCGACATCATCCTCTGGCATGTTCTTGAGGATGGCGGTCGCCGCCTCCTCACCAACCGCGATCAGGAAAGCCGCAACCCGCTCATGACCGGTCAAGCCGGAAAGCGGACCAATCCGCGTCCCACTCCCTGAAGGGCCCGGCAGTGCGGGTAACGCTGTTGTCGTTGATGTCGCTGCCATGTCTCTGCCTCGGTGTCGTCGCGTGTGAGTTTGAGTGCCGCGTGCATGCGCTCCGGTTCGGCGTTACCGACCGAACCTGGAACCGGACTGCAGAGGCCCGTCACAGTGACCGGCGTTCAACCAGCCTCCCTGACGGGGCACTGCCCTGGGTGAGAGTGACCCGCTAGCTGGCTCCCACCATCGCGCTGTCAATTGCCATCCACTTGCTCAGTGTCTCGCCGATCAGCGCAGGCTGCTCCATCGCCAGGCGACGGACTTCCTCGCGACGACGTGCCCGCTCCGATGGGCTTAGCTGCCTTGTGCGAACCCGGGCCGACTCGTACTTGGCACGAGCCTCAGGAGTCATTGCCGACAGCACATGAGGAGGCAGCTCCGCCCCATCACCGCTCATGAGGGCTGAGATCTGTGCCTCGATTGCCTCAGGCGTCTGGAGCGCTGCAACTCCACCCTTGCCGTCCGGAAGGAGGCCGGCACCGTCGACGCCACCGGCGGCTGCGCCACCGGCTGGGCGGATGCTCGCTGACAACATCCGGAAGAGGAGCGCCATGCCGATCAGTGCAACCACCAACCCGCCGGCCTTCACACCCATCTGGATGAGGTCGTTCTGACGTGCCTGGGCGGTCTCGTCCTCGATCGTCTTGGCAAGGTTCGCCGACATCGTCGTGTCGAACGGCACCGTCACCACCGCGATCTGGTCACCACGCGCTGGCTGGAGGCCGACCGCCGCCGAAACTGCCTGCGTGAGCTGCTCGGCCTGGATGTTCTGCACCGCCTGGTCGATCATGACCGCGATGCCGACGTTCTTGAGTTCGCCCGGAGCCCGGGAGATTGCGCGCTTGTCGCTCGAAACCTCGTAGTTCGAGGTCACTTCAGACTTCTGATAGCTGGACGTGCCACCACCAGCCCCGCCAGCGGCGCCTGCCTGATAGGTAGGGATGTTGGCCTGAGTGCCCGGAACCCCGCCAGCCGCCGCCTGGGCATCAGCGCCCTGACCGGCAAAGCTCTCACGAGTGTCCTTCTGGCTGCGCGTCTGGGGCTGGAGCGTGCCGGGGGAGAAGGTTTCAACCTTCTGCTCAACCACATCCCAATCGAGGGAAACCGTGGCCTTCACCACCGACCGGCCCTTGCCAATCGCCTGGTCGAGGAGGTTCTGGACCTTGCGCTCGATTTCGAGCTCCCGCTGGTGCTGGACTTCGACCCGGAGGCTCGCCTGCTTGTCACGAGCTCCATCAGCCGTGTCTGACTTGCCGAGGGTGTTCCCTGCGGTATCGACGACACCGACGTTCTCAGGCTTCAGGCCCTCTACGGACCGTGACACCAGGAACTTGACTGATGAAATCTGCTCTTCGGTGAGCTTGGCACCCGCCTTGAGCTTCAGAACAACACTGGCGCTTGCATCTCGCTGCTGAGCGGCGAACAGGCGATCCTGTGGGAGGACAAGATGAACCCGCGCCTGATCAACTGCGCTGAGACGCCCGATGGTGCGCATCAACTCACCTTCCAGTCCACGCTGGTAGTTGAGCTTCTGCGCAAAGTCGGTGATGCCGAGGTTGCTTCGATCGAAGACCTCCATGCCCACCACCCCGACACCGCTGCCGTTTGGCAGACCGGCGCTGGCGAGCTGCAGGCGGAGATCCGCGGCTTGCTCATTCGGAACCCGGACGGTTGAACCGCCATCGGTGATCGAATACGTGACCTTGAGTTCACGCAACTTTCCGACCACGGCTGCTGCATCAGGCTCAGCCAGGTTGGTGTAGAGCGGCACCGTTGCCGGTGCCTGCAGGTACACGAATGCTGCGAAGAGCGCGGCAAAAACCGCCACTGCTCCGACAACAAAACTTAGCTGGCGTCCCCGTCCCATGCCTGCAATGGCCTGGGGCAGATCCCTGAACGATTGACTCATGCCTTCGCTGTTCACCGGCGCCTCCCACGGACTTTGACAATCGACACCCTGTCGAGCGTTCTCGACTCAGGGCCAGGACTGCCCGCAACAACCGCATCCGCCACTTGCCTCGCTAACCAACATCTTGGTTGCGGTGCCGTCAGGTCACGTGGCAGCGTGACCCCACCGGCGGACGCGAGTTACCTAGATCTGCATTCGAACGACTTCCTGATACGCCTCAAGCAACTTGTTCCGGACCTGGACAGCCAACCCGAATGAAAGGTTCGCGCTCTCCATGCCGATCAACACTTGATGAAGGTCAACCGATTCGCCGGCGACGAGCTTGGCAGCCTTGTCGTCGGCGGACTTGAACGCCTCGTTGGTGTCCTGCAGTGCATTGGCGAGGACGGTCGCGAACGACTCCATCACACCCTTCGCCGGAGGACCAGACTGCACGCCGGGCAGTGCCAGGTTCGCCACATTTGCGGCGGCCGGGACAACACCACGCGCCACCCCAGCCCCGTAAGGCCCGCTGATCCCTGGCGGCATAATCGCCGGCAACGTCATGTCCATCGCATCGATCTCCCTTCAGTGCAGGTACCGGTCTGTCTCGCCGTTCTTGTGGTTCATTCCCGTGGCAGCGGTCCAGAACCCCGACGTGACTTACCGGCCGATTTCGAGTGCCTTGCTGGCCATCGCCTTGGCTGCGTTGAGCGCGGTCACGTTTGCCTCGTAGGCACGGGTTGCCGACAGCATGTCGGCCATCTCCGTCACCGGATCAATATCGGGATACGAGACAAATCCCTCGGTATCGGCATCCGGATGGTCGGGTTCGAAGACCCGCTTTGCGGGACGCCCATCAGGACCGACCGACGTCACCTGGACACCGTTCCCGACCCCCCGGCCGGATCCGGACGGACCCGCCGATGGGACGTTCACAATGCCATGGGCAAGCAGGATCGTCCGGAATGGCGTCGTTTCCTGCCGCGACCCGAATACGACCTGCTGACGGCGGTACGGACCACCCTCAGCCGTGCGTGTCGTGTTCATGTTCGCGATGTTGTTCGCGATCACGTCGGTGCGGAGCCTCTGCGCAGTCAGCGCCGACCCTGCAATCCGTAGTGCATTGAAGAACGACATTCGTGCCTCCGACCGCAAATCTCACACCGACAAATCGCGTGGTGTGCCCTTGCGGAGAAGCATAGGTGTGGGGGTTGTCCGCCTCTATCGGGGATTCCCCTATAGGCCGTCCGTCGTATGGTGGAGAGACCGGGAAACTGGTCGGAAATCACCTGATTTCCCCTGAATCTTCCCGTCCACACCCCTACCGGACCCTGCGTGAACACCGTTCCCGCCCCATGGCGATCAAGATCACCAGGCACGGCGCGGGGTGGGCGATGATCGCCGATCAACACGGCATATCGCAACGGATTGCCACTTCGGTACCCAGACGTCAACGCGCCGATGCTGCTTGATGGCGCACGGACGGTCGATGGTCACTGATGGCGCATCAAAACGAACAGGCCGCCTCAATGAGGCGGCCTGGCGCAGAGTGGGCGGCTGCAGTTGATCAGGCGTCGGTAGTCAGGTTGAGGACGCCGTCGATATCGCTGACAAATCGCAAACGAACCCCATCAAGCTTGGTGAG
>Ga0114980_10001669_pt1 | contig 15834 bp, 12 predicted proteins | sample S_140806_EF_Meta_FD_87018 | JGI IMG/M metagenome (GOLD analysis project Ga0114980, IMG submission 87018) | Freshwater microbial communities from Lake Simoncouche, Canada to study carbon cycling - S_140806_EF_MetaG | ecosystem: Environmental > Aquatic > Freshwater > Lake | place: Lake...
GTTGATGATCAATGACGGAACAGGTGTCTTTACAAATGCAATGGCTACTAGCGGAATCCCGAACACAACAAACTACTTCGGAGAAAACGTAACCTTCCATGATTTTGATAATGATGGTTTCTTGGATATGCTCGTTTCAGGTGATGAACACTACATCATGAAAGGTAATGGCAATGGAACATTCACTGCATTGACGAACCCTTTTGTTTACGGCACTAACATGATCCGCGCTCACGCTGTTGGAGATTTGAACAACGATGGTTTCCTTGACGTTTATGCTAGTTATTGCAGCCTTTACAATTCACCTTCCGGAACACGTCACGATCGTTTGTACATGAACACTGAAGTTACCAATGGTAACACTAACCATTACATCATTTTCGATCTTGAAGGTGGTGGAGTTGCCGGTTACTCCAACAAAAATGGAGTAGGTGCAATCGTTAAGATTTATGGTCCTTGGGGTGTTCAAGTTCGTGAAGTTCGCTCCGGTGAAGGTTACGGAATTCAGAACTCATTCGCAGTACACTTTGGTCTTGGTCAGAATGCAGGAATCGACAGTGTTATTGTTCAGTGGCCTTCTGGAATTGTTGATGAGATGTTGGAGCTTCCTGGTGACGCACACTACACAATCGTTGAAGGTGCATTCCCTACTGCTACAGGAAACATCAACCACCACGCATTCCACATGGCTTTGGGACCAAACCCAATGTCTGAGCAATTGACTGTAAATCTGTTCAACGCAGAGCAGTATGGTTTGGATAATCTAACAGTTGAGATTGTTGACATCACTGGAAAAGTAGTGTATTCAAATTCACAACTCACTAGCAATACATTGGTAATCGATAAATCAGTTCTTGCTTCAGGTTTGTACATGGTGCAAGTGAGCAATGCTACCGAACGTTTATCAGCTCAAAAACTAATTGTTCGTTAATCGTATCACTAAATTAACAGAAAGCCCGTCCGTAAAAAGATGGGCTTTTTTTACTTCAGCAAACAACCAAATCAAATGAAAACAAAACTACGTTTCCTGAAAGTGTTCCCGCTGGCGATTTTGTCGGCCGGAACTGTTTCTGCTCAGATCACGTTTTCAGATCAAACATCATTGTTTCCGACAGCTACATTTCATAGCGGTAACGGAATCGGCGTTGTAGATATGAATGGTGATAAAAAAGATGATGTTGTTCGCGCAAGTGGCAACACAACTCAGTATGTTGAATTTCAAGGAATCGCGAACGGTGCTTTTACAGAGCTTTCTTCGCCTTCTGTCGCAATTGGAGATCCGTGGGGAATGTGCGTTGGTGATGTAAACAACGATGGATTCAATGATGTACTCTGGGGAGATTATGGTGCTACACGTATTCTTACTTGGAACGGCACTAACTACACGAGCACAAACATTACTTCTACCACAAGCGCAGGATTCATCTTCGTTCAAGGATGCAATTTCGCTGATATTAATGGGGATGGTAACCTCGATGCTTTTGTTTGTAATGACGTAGCGAAGTCACACATTTACATTGGTAACGGTGCTAACGGATGGACATACAATAACTCGATCGAAATGCCATTGGCTACAGTTCCATCGTCTGACAACAGCGGTAACTACGCATCTATTTGGACAGATGTGAACAATGATGGTTTCATGGATCTGATGATCACACATTGCCGTCAAGGTGTGAATAATCCTACAGACGCACGTCGTATCGATCAGGTGTTCATCAATAATGGAGACTACACGTACACTCAGGATGTCACCAACTGGACTGGTTTGCGCGATGGAGCACAAGGCTGGAGCACAGCTTGGGGCGATATTGACAACGATGGCGACCAAGATGCATTCGTATTGAATTATGATGTGAACAGCAAGCTGATGATCAATAACGGTTCCGGTGTATTTACTGATGCAATGGCAGGTTCAGGTATTCCAACTACGACTACATTTTTCGGGGAGAATGCTACTTTTCACGACTTTGACAACGACGGTTACCTTGATTTGTTGATCAGTGGTGATAATCATTTTCTCTACCACAACAACGGGAACCATACGTTTACAGCAGTATCGACTCCTTTCCCATACGCAAACAATACGATTACTGCGCATGCGGTTGGTGATTTGAACGGTGACGGTTTACTTGATGTGTACGCGAGCTACTGCGATATTTACAATACGGCATCCTCACGATTAGACAAGCTGTGGATGAACACTACAATCACTTCTAATCACTATATCGTATTTGATTTGGTAGGTGGAGCGCAAGCAGGAATGAGTAACAAGAATGGTATTGGTGCAATCGTTAAGATTTATGGTTCTTGGGGTGTTCAAGTGCGTGAGATTCGCGGTGGAGAAGCTTATGGTATTCAGAATACGCTTGCTGCGCATTTTGGAATTGGGGCTAGCAACGTTGTAGATAGCGTAGTAGTTGCATGGCCTTCTGGAATTGTCGACGTAATTTATGGTCCTGCAGTTGATCAACACACTACAATCAATGAAGGAGCTTTCCCTACATCAACTGCTACAATGGCAAATCATCCATTCAAAATGATCGTTGGACCGAATCCAATGAATGATCAGGTTACTGTTTCCATGTTCAATTTCGGAGCTGTCGGCTTACAGAATATGACGCTTGAGATGTATGATGTAACCGGGAAAGTAGTTTACTCTCAAAACGGATTGACAACTAATGTTGTTGTGATTGATCGCGGAACATTGACTTCTGGAATGTATTTCGTAAAAGTAAGTACGCAATCAGGAGTATTGTCAACTGAGAAGTTGCTTGTACACTAAGTCTGTGAGCTAACAGATACATAAAGTAAAAGCCCGTTGAGATTTCTCAACGGGCTTTTTTTATTCTTTCATTCAGCACTTTTATCTCACATCTCGCGTCTCACGTCTCATGTCTCACATCTCGTGTCTCACTTCGTTATCTCATCATACTTCGAACCTTTCGGTTTCTTCTTATTCTTTTTCTTCTTCTTTTTGTTAGTGTCGTCAGCAGGAGTTGGTGTTGGAGTAGGTTCCGGCTTCTTCACTTCTTCTTTTGGTGCTGGAGGTGGAAGTGCATTTCCACTCGCATCAACTTCTACTACACGATATCCAAGCTTCACCAATCTGTCGTATAGAAGGTCTTTGTCTCCAACCAGTGTGATAGTAAGTTGTTCAGTGCCCAACCACTTGTGCGCAAGGCTGTCGATTTCAGGTTTATTCATGCCCTGAAGAATCTGGTTTTGTGTTTGTGTGTAGTTTTCAGGTAGATTGTAGTCAATGATATTCTTCATAAAGAATAACTTCTGATACGGATCTTCATAACGCAGTGCTTCTTTCTGCGAGATAGCGCGCTTCATGTAGGAAAGTTCTTCCGGATTGATTCCGTTCTTCTCATACGTAGAAATCAAACCGACAAATTCAGCGACTGCGCTGTCAGATGCGTCAGCACGAACACCTGCAGACGCAGTAAATGTTCCCGTGTATGCGTTTCCTCCGAATCCTGCACGTGCACCATACGTCCATCCGTGATTTTCGCGCAAGCTCAAATTAATGCGTGAGTTGAAGTGACCACCCAACGGATAGTTCATCAATCCTGCACGGTAATATTCGCCGGTTGCATCATAGGGTAATGCCATACGACCTACGCGGATTTCCGATTGCGCTGCTTGCTTCTTGTCGTAGAGGAAGATTGTTGTAGGTCCTGGAGTTGCTTTCGATTGCAATTCTGAAGGAAGTTTAATTGCAATACCTGTCGATTTCCAATTCTGCAGGAAGGATGTTTTCTTCAAGAATGTATCCTTTGCAAGGTCAGAAACTACCACCATACGCGAGATGTCTGGAGACAACATCTTATTGTAGTAGGCTTTTACATCTTCAATCGTAAGTTTCTCTACGGTTTCTTTTGTTCCGATTTGCGGAATAGCCATAATGTGGCCTTCTCCATACAACATCTTTGCAAAAATGAAGTCCGCCATTTGTCCAGGTTGAGTAGACATATTTTCAATCGACTCCAACTGGCGCTGCTTCACCAATTCAAATTCTTCTGCATCCCATTTTGGGTGGAAGATTTTTTGCTCCAACAATGCGAAGGTAGAATCAATGTTGCGTGTCATGCAGGTCATATATACCTGAATCTCATCTGAAGTCAAGCTCACCGATATTTCACTGCCCAGCAACTCTGTCTTTTCTTCGATACGCTCTGCTGAATATTTTTCTGTCGACTGATCAAGCATGCTCACCAATAATTGAGCTACTCCCGCTTTAGCAGGATCTTCCTGCCGGTGACCCGCGGTGAGACTCAGGAGCATGTAAGTGCGCGGAACTTCTTTGCTTTCTGTGCCGATGTATTTCAAGCCGTTCGCAAAAACACCTCTCCACATTGAAGGTGGAACCGGTGCAGGTGTAGGTCCAGGCGTAGGTTGTACTGCGCGATTGAAGAAATCAGTTGCCTTGCGCATTTGGAGATTCTTGTATTCTGCACTTTCTTCTGCACCTGCGCTGTGAGCAGGAATAATATAATTGTCTGGTTTAGCTGGTGCAAATCCTTTTCCTTTCGGAAGTACACTAAGTGTTACACTTGCTTTTCCTTTTATATACTTGTTGTATACGCGCATCACATCTTCTTTCGTTACGGCTTTGTAACGATCGAGATCTTTTCCGATCATATTCGGGTTCCCATAGAAGGTACTGTAATTAGCAAGAATGGATCCTTTGCCTTGCACAGAGGTCATGTCATCTACGAAATATGTTTCAGTACTCATCTTGAAACGATTTAGATCGTCGTCCGTAACACCTTTCTTCTCGAATTCTGCGAAAGAAGCATACATTAAACTATCTGCTTCTTTCAGCGTATGGCCGGGGAATAATCGGATCATGGCCATACTTTGTCCTGCGAGCTCCATGCTTATATTGAACATGTTGGCGAATTGTGCAATGCCACTTTCAACGAATGCTTTGTACATCACAGATCCTTTTCCTGAACTCAGAATGCTAGTGAGTGCATCCAACGCTGCTTCATCTCCGTGCATCACATTTACTCCTGGCCATGCTATAGTCAATTGTGGAAAACGAATGTTGTCTTCGTAAGAGATGTAACGGTTTGATGCAAGTGAAGGCAACATCTTATTCATCGGTGCAACTTCTGGGCCGCGTGGAATTGTTCCGAAATATTTCTCTACCAACGCAACTACTTTTGCTGGATCAACATCACCAGAAATAGTTAGTGTTGCATTGTTGGGTCCATACCAACGTAAAAAGAAGTTTTTCAAATCGTTTACGCCAACACGATCGAGATCAGAAACATACCCTATGGTTGACCATGAGTAAGGGTGACCTTGCGGGTACATGGCTTCACCGATCTTCTCCCAAACCAATCCGTAAGGAGAATTCTCGTAACGTTGTCCGCGCTCATTCTTTACGGTTGAACGCTGTACTTCAAATTTCTTTTGTGTTACCGAGTCGAGTAAGAAGCCCATTCGATCTGCTTCCAACCACAATGCGAGTTCAAGAAAATTTGATGGAACTGTTTCGAAGTAATTGGTACGATCTGTATTTGTGGAACCGTTAAGCGTTCCTCCAGCTTCATTCACCAATTTGAAATGTTGTTCATCGGCAACGTGCTCCGAACCTTGAAACATCATGTGTTCGAAGAAGTGTGCAAATCCTGAACGGCCTACTTGTTCGCGGGCCGAACCTACGTGATAAGTAACGTCTACGTACACTACAGGATCTGAGTGGTCTTCGTGAATCACCAAATTCAATCCATTCGGTAATACATATTTTGTGTACGGAATAACGAGTTTTCCGTTCCCATTGGTAGACACTTTTTCTACCAGTTTCGCTTTATTAGGTGCTACCGGCGCAATTTGCGCGGAAAGTACACCTGAAAAAACGAGTGCTGTTATTGCTAAATGCTTGATTTTCTTCATGATCAACAAATTTAACAAAACTGCAATGCGAATCACCTTGAATTGGTTATTAAACAAGATTAACAGTACGGACGGTTTGTATAGCTGAGGAGTGTGCTATCTTTGCAATCTTATTTATTCATGCGGAGACACCGCATAACACAAAAACTAGAAAAACGAATATCATGTATCCTCCACAGTTAGTAATGCCAATGAAAGATGAACTCGTTAAAGCGGGATTCGAAGATGTAACGGCGGCTGAACGTGTTGACTCTGTAGTGAAAGAGCAAGGAACTGTATTAATGGTTGTAAACTCTGTTTGTGGTTGCGCTGCCGGTGCAGCTCGTCCGGGAGTACGTATGTCATTGCAAGGTGACGGAAAAAAACCTTCCAAGTTGACAACTGTTTTCGCCGGGTTTGATGCTGATGCAGTTGCTCAGGCACGTAAATACTTTGCTCCTTATCCTGCTTCTTCTCCTGCTATCGCTTTGTTCAAAGACGGAAAGCTGGTTCACTTTGTAGAACGTCATCACATTGAAGGTCGTTCGGCAGAAATGATTTCAGAACACTTGAAGCAAGCATACGCGGAATTCTGCTAAGCACGTTTAAGTACTGATCTGCAATTCAGGCGCAGGTGAAACGGAGATAATACTTCGTTATCCTGCGTTTTTTCTTTGCGTACAATCTGGGACGGTCTTGAACGCAGAGTATCCGATGTAGCATTGCTATTTACGCTTTGTTCCAGCGATCAATGCTCCACTTCTTTCGTTCTTTGTTGGATAAGAAAGTCCAAGCGACAATTCTGCTGGTTTTGTTGCCTTGGCCCATAGGAATCGTCTTCACATCTTTTGCGCCCGCATGTTCAAGCTCTTCGTAGATGTCACGCAGATGTGATTGCTTAGACACTACCGTGGAAAACCAAAGGCAGGAATCTGCAAAGTATTTACTCTGTATAATCATCAAGCGAATGAACCTAGATTCGCCTCCTTTGCACCATAATTCATTGTACTGCCCACCGAAATTCAAAACGGGCTCTGCAGCTTTCCCTTTTTTCAGATTAGAAATCTTCCGCATTGATCCTTCTTTTGCCTCCGATAATGAAGAGTGAAAAGGAGGGTTGCATAGGGTGAGATCAAAGAATTCGTCTTCCGCGAAAGATCCATTGATAATATCATCGGGATCTTCCTGGTGTCTTAATTCAATATGATCTTCGAGTTGGTTCGATACAATTATTTTTTTCGCGGCATCAAGCGCGATGGTGTCGATGTCGGTTCCTACAAAATTCCATCCGTATTCCTTTGTTCCTATCACGGGATAGACGCAATTTGCGCCTACGCCTACATCCAGACATTTTACTTTTGTTCCGGTTGGAATAACTCCTTCATTTACTGAAGCAAGTAGATCAGCCATTAAATGAATGTAATCCGCTCTACCAGGTATAGGTGGACACAAATAATTCTGCGGAATATCCCATTCATTGATGTCGTAGTGATGCTTGAGCAACGCCTTATTGAGCATTTTCACCGCATTAGGATCAAAGAAGTCAATGGATTCATCTCCATAAACGTTCTCTTTTACAAATGCACTTAGTTCAGGGCACGCCGAGATCAATGCTTTGAAGTCGTATCGTTCACGGTGTTTATTCCGTGGGTGCAGTCGCGATTTTTCTTTAGGATGTTCTCGTTTACTGGGCATGTGTTGCAGCTACGGTGAATTGCATTCTTACGACATCTTGATTGTTCATTGAAACTTGAAAGTTGTGTATTGACCATTATGAATGTTCAATGCCCAATGAACAACTCACAATGTTCAACTTTCGAAAAATGACACTTCTATTTCTTCTCTACCACCTTCGGAACTTTGAAATAATCCGAATCATGCTTTGGTGCATTCTTAAGAACTTCTTTGTGCGATAGCGGAGGATGCACTTCATCTTCGCGAAGATGATTTACTTCATCTGTCATGTAGATGAGTGGCTCAATTCCGTCTGTATTGAGTTCGCTGAGTTTTTCCACGAAACCAATCATGCGGTTCATATCGGTAATCATTTTCTCTTCTCCTTGCGCATCAAATTCCAGGCGGGCGAGGTGTGCAATGTCACGAACTGTTTTGCTATCGACTTTCATGTTGGTGTAATTCTCGGGCAATTATTTCCCGAACGTTATGGCGCAAATGTACCAAATCTTCCTCGGAAAGTCCTTCTGTGGATATGGGTTTGTGTACCGTAACGTAGGCTATACCAGGACGCCCGTGTGACTTGAAGAATCCTCCGTTTTGCAGAAGTTTCCAATTGTTTCGGAAGGTTACGGGCACAATGGGAACCTGCAGTTCAATAGCCATTTTGAATGCACCGTTTTTGAAAGGACGCAAATTGCCTTTCGCTTCGATGGTTCCTTCGGGATACAGAAATACACTTTCTCCTTTTCGGATTTTATCACTCACCGCTTGAAATGCTGCGTAGGAACCGCTTCTGCTTTTTCTGTTCACGTAGATATTCATATCCCGAAAAAATGCGCGCAACAACGGTGCTTTGTCGATTTCCGCTTTGCCCATGTAAACGAAGTATTTCGGGATGGCAATGTAGCTAAGAACAATGTCTAGATACGAAGCATGGTTCGCAACATAAATGCATGTTTCTGGAAGTGATTCGACAGGAATTTCTCGTTTGATTTTGACAAACACTCCTGGAACGTATGCAACCCATCTGGCCCAAAATTGCATGAGTCGGAATGCTCCGTTGTATCGGTCTTTCTTCAGTAAAAAAAAGAAGAATACAGGGTACAATATCACAAGTCCCGCAACGAAATTCAGAATAAAGAAAAGCTTCCAGAGTGCCCTAGGCAATAGTCCGGCGTAATGAGCGAACATGACGCAAAGGTACTCGTTTCTGCGCTCGGAGGCTGTAAGTATCAGGTCTTCTAGTTACTTTTGATTTACAATAGACTCCTATTTTTCATGGCACGTATTCTAACTGGTATTCAAAGCAGCAATATTCCTCATCTTGGAAATATTCTGGGCGCAGTGGTTCCAGCCATTGAGTTGTCTCGCCAAGCGGGCAACAGCAGCATTTATTTTATCGCCGATTTACACTCGCTTACTTCAATCAAGGATGCAGAATTTATTCGCGAAAGTCGTTATGCTGTGGCTGCAACATGGCTTGCATTCGGTTTAGATACAGATAGGAACACTCTTTTTCAGCAAAGCCATGTTCCAGAGGTATGTGAGCTTTCTTGGTATTTGAGTTGCTTCATGTCTTACCATCGTTTACAATTGGCACACTCGTTTAAGGACAAGTCTGCTGCCGGTGCTGATGTGAACACAGGGCTGTTCACGTATCCAATTCTTATGGCTGCGGATATTCTCATGTATGATACAGATTTTGTTCCTGTTGGAAAAGATCAGAAGCAACATGTAGAATATACGCGCGATCTTGCTGAGAAAATTAATCATCACTACCAGAAGGAACTCTTCGTAGTTCCGCATGAGAAAATTGATGAATCTGTAATGATTATCCCTGGAGTTGATGGTCGCAAGATGAGTAAATCGTACAACAACTTCATCAATATTTTTCTTCCTGAGAAAGAGTTGAAAAAAGTAGTGATGAGCGTTGTTACTGACTCGACACCGCTGGAAGATCCTAAAAATCCAGATACAGATAATGTTTTCGCATTGTATCGTTTGATGGCTACTGCTGAGCAAACGAAAGATCTGCGCGAGAAATATCTTGCTGGTGGATTTGGATACGGTCATGCCAAGACGGCGCTCTTTGAACTCATACTGGATCGTTTCCGCAATGAGCGTGAAGCATATGCGCGGTATATGGGCGATCGCGGGTTGCTGGATAGCGAACTTAATAAAGGTGCTGATAAAGCTCGCGCTATTGCAACTCCTGTATTAAACCGTGTTCGTTCAGCAATGGGATTCTAATACAAAGTTCATTGCATTGGAATGTTTCCGTTCACTTCTATTGTTGAGTTGGGATTCTGCATGTCTGCTGTCGTCCACAAATATCCGTTGACATAAATAGAAACGGTTATGGCATGTTGCGGTGCAGTGCAATCCGATTTCAATGAAACATATTGTCCTTGTTTCAATTGCAATTCTCCTGAAGTCCATGAAGCGGAAGAGCTCGAAGCAACAGCGGAACTTCCGCCAACATCACTCGTGTAGATAATACTGTACGACGGTGATGCCGGAGACGTTTCTTTGACCATGAAGGTGACGCCAATGGTATCTACCTCTCTTTGACAAGAAGACAAGAGGGGGATCACTAGAATGCCGAATGAGGTCAACCAATTCATACTGCTAGTTTACGCCAATTTGATGGCATCAGCAATTGCAGATTGATAATTGGTCGTGAAGTGGTAGTAAACCGAAGAATAGGGCCTAGCCTTTACTCCGCGAGTAAATTGCATCCGCGCGTATCGGAGAAATCAAAGCGGCCCAATATCTCAAATGATCCATCTGGATGAACTTTGCCTAAATCGCTTGTGCTAATAAAGCTGCAACTGTAAACATTGGCCAGATCAATGATATTTACCCCGCCAGTTTTCCCTGGCTCTGTTAACGTCAGCGGATCATTTGTCTCGCGTGTCAATATTTTCATCCATGGTGGAGAATTGAAAATCCCATCACCTTTCGACCATGCTTGAGATAATAACTCGGTCATTCCGTACTCAGAGTGAATTTGCGTTACGCCGAAAGACTGCGTCAAGGTGCGATGCAATTCTTCTCGCGTGATTTCTTTACGTTTCCCTTTCATGCCACCGGTTTCAGCAATAATGAAATCAGGAATGTGTTGTGGGAATTGTTCTGCGAGATCCAAGAGTGCGTATGTCACACCGAGTATCATCACTTTTTTTCCTTGTGGATTATTCTTTAATCGGGCCAGCTGTTCTGCTAGTCGTGAATAGTCGTGTAGGTAAAAATGGCTTTCTGCACTTGCAGATACGTTTTTCAATTCTTCAGCCATGTACACCAGCGAAGAGCCCTCTCTTTCGAGATACGATGGAAGAAGGAAAAGAAAAATAAATTCACTCGGATGGCCATAAGCCTCAGTAAATCCGCGCAAGAAACTTTGCTTGTATAGCTCAGCATCAGCGACAGCATGTTTGCTCGTTACTAATCCTGTTGTGCCGCTACTGGTGAAGATAATTTGCGGATCCGATTGTGAACTGTAAACGTGGTGCGTTTTGAAAAACTCAACAGGCAGAAATGGTATATCGCCAACGTGAAGTACTGTCTCCGGATTTTTCGAAAATGAATCTGCGAATTTTCTATACAGCATATTATTTGCGTACTGAAAACGGAAAACACTTAGCGCAGTTTCATCGAATGCGTGTGAAGGACGATCAAAAATGGAAGATGCCGGAAAAGGTAAGTTCACGCATCAAAGTTCGGAGAAATTAGATTCTTTTGGCTTGGAGACATGATTTACTTGCTTGTCTTGAAGAAAACATGCATAATCGCAATCGTTGCGAGGTTCTCATTAGTGTTGGTTTTACCGCGAAATCCAGACAAAACTTAGACATTCGGACAATGTTTTGTTGCTTTGCGCAGCATTTTTGGGCAACTGACGAAATCGAAGGTTGCTGGTATGGAATCTCAAGACAATTACTCCCTATTGAATAGGAATTCGATTATATGGAATATTACTTCATTACGGGAACATCGCGGGGAATTGGAAATTCGCTGGTCAATCTTATCCTCAATCGCGACAATGCACGTGTGATTGGCCTATCTCGTACCAACGCAATGGTGCACGATCGATTTGATTTCGTTGAGATTGATCTTTCCAATGAAAGTGAAGTGGCATCATGGAAATTTCCTGTCTGTCCGAACGCCACAAAAATTGTATTGGTCAATAATGCTGGAGCAGTAGGTCATGTGACACAGGTAGGTAATATTTCCAATGAAACCATTGGTAGATTGTTTAGTCTTAACCTAGCATCCCCCGCAATTTTGATGAACAATTTTTTGCATTCTTACGGATATGCGCAAATCCCTCTTGTTGTGCTGAATATCAGTTCAGGTGCAGGAAAGAATGCAATAGATGGATGGAGTTCTTACTGTGCTTCTAAAGCAGGACTAGATATGTTCTCTCGTGTAGTAGCGGAGGAGTTGTCACTAAGCGGGAAAAAGAACATTCGCGTATTTTCAGTAGCGCCGGGAATAGTGGATACCGCTATGCAAGAGGAAATCAGGAAGGCTTCCGCGAAGGATTTTAGTAGAATTCAGCAGTTCGTCGATTACAAAATAACAGAGCAGTTGGCCCATCCCGACTTGACGGCGGGAAAATTATTGAGTATCTTAGACCTCCCCGAAAATTTTCCTGAAACTGTATTTTCAGCGAAAGATCTATAGTTAATTAAATAGCAATACCCGTTCGCGGGACAAACAACATCCGAAAAAAATGAAACGGAATTTTACACTCATTGCATCGATCGCTCTTCTTTTCGGAGCAATCCAATTTGTTTCGGCGCAGACAAATCCTTCCGGAGGTTACCTTCCTTGCGGAACAGATCAAGCACGCGAAGCCATTTTTCAGGCGAACCCAGCAATGCGCGCGGAATATGAAGAGAATCAGCGTCGCGCTGAAGAACAAGATCGTCAATCGTTCTTGCTAGGTTATCCGCATTCTTCTGTATATCGCAACGGTAATCAGAGCAGTATTCAGTCGCCTCCAACCTATACAATTGCGGTTGTGTTTCACATTATTCACGATTACGGCACAGAGAATATTTCCGATGCGCAAGTGCTAGATGCGATGCGTATTCTGAATGAAGATTATCGCAAGCTGAACGCAGATACTTCAGTGATCGTTCCAGCTTTCCAAAACATCGCGGATGATACTGAAATCGAATTCCGATTGGCAGCAAAAGATCCACAAGGAAACTGCACAAACGGAATTGATCGCGTTGCGTCACCTGAGACATATATTGGAGATGAAGGTTCGAAGTTGAATTATTGGGATCGATCGAAATATCTCAATGTTTGGGTAGTGCGCACTATCTCTAGTGGAGCTGCAGGATATTCATTAGGAGTTAGCAATTTCAATACCCCAGCAAGTGACGGAGTTATTATTCTTCAGAGTTACGTTGGAAGTATTGGAACAGGAAACCCTGGAACATCACGTGCATTGACACATGAAATCGGTCACCACTTGAACCTCGATCACACATGGGGTAATACAAATTCTCCTGGCGTATCATGCGGAAATGACGGTGTAAGCGACACACCTATCACTAAGGGTTGGACGTCTTGCAATCTTACAACTAATGATGTTTGCAACAACAATATCGAAGAGAATGTTCAGAACTATATGGATTATTCTTACTGCTCGCGTATGTTCAGCGCAGGACAAGGTTCACGTATGCGCGCCTGCTTGTCAAGTTCAGTGGCGCAACGCAGCACTTTGGTAACTACAGCTACAGCACTCGCAACTGGAATTAATAATCCGCAACCTTGTGCACCAATAGCAGACTTTGGACCTAATGATCAGCAATTTGTATGTGCAGGTGGTTCGCTCACATTCACTGATCTTTCTTACAACGGACAACCAAGTTCATACAGTTGGAATTTCCAAGGTGGTACGCCGTCCACATCAACAGATTCTGTTCCTGTGATTCAATATAACACTCCTGGTACGTACAGTGTTTCGCTTACTGTTTCAAATGCACAAGGCAATGATGTCGCGACTCGTACAAACTATATTGTTGTTCTCCCTGCTGTTGCGCAGTACAACAACACGATTTATTCGGAAGGATTTGAAAGTGCAACAACATTCAATTCTGATTGGGATGTAATCAATCCACAAGGTAACGGATGGACTAATACTACCACTGCAGCAGCTACTGGAACGCGTAGTCTTCGTTTAGACAATACTACATCAATGGCAGGTACTGTTGATGAAGTGGCTAGCCCGACGTTTGATTTGTCGGTGATGAATTCACCAACGCTTACGTTCAAGTTGGCCTTTGCACAACGTACAAGTACTGATGCGGATCGCTTGCGCGTTTTCGTATCAACTGATTGTGGTCGTACATGGGTACAGCGTTACGCGAAAACAGGCGCAACGTTGTCAACAGTAAGTGCTACATCTGCGGCATTCGTTCCTACTGCGGCGCAATGGAGAACTGAAACAGTGACATTCAGCGGTGCGCAGCAGAGCGCGGCCAATGTTCGTATTAAGTTTGAGTTTACCAGCGACGGCGGTAACGATATTTGGTTAGATGATATCAATATCCAGGGAGCAACCGGTGTGATGGATCCTACAACGGGAATTTCTTCATTCGATGTATTCCCGAATCCTGCACAAGACAACACTATGATTGAGTTCTCCTTGGAGAAAAATGACAATATCAATCTTGAAATTGTTGACCTCAATGGCAAAGTTGTACAACAAGTGTACAATGGTGCAGCAGGTCCGGGAGAACATCGTTTCCCGATTGCGACTGCAGAACTGAGTTCGGGAATTTATCTCGTGCGTCTTGTTACCGACGAAGGGAAATATCTGACACGCAAATTAATTGTTCAATAAATACAAGATTACATCACTAAGAAAGCCCGCTTTGTACAGCGGGCTTTCTTGTTTTTATTGGATAATATTTCTGAGTGAACGGAGGAAATTTATTTGCTCTTGAATCCTACAAGAATTGAAACGCATCCACTTGCGGAACCATTTCCACCTTCGTTTTTTCCAGCGGCAACTTCAACGCGCATCTCAGTTGTTGTTTTGACTTTGAAATCCCAGAAGTCAGTATTGTTGTGCGCTTTACTGTCATACAAAACTTTTCCTGTCATGTCGCTAACAAGGAATGAAACGTTTTCGAGGGTCTCTTCCGCGCAAATGAGAATACGATAATCTTGTCCAGAATAGAACGTCATTACTGACTCCATCTTATCACCTTCCTTCAAAAGAGTAGAGTTCATCTGCCCATTATGAATGAATGGACTTACTTTAGGCACGCACTTTTTTCTCACCCATGTTTTGCTGCATTGTGAAACAACATCACTTGATACAGCAAGAGAAAATACAGTTGCAAGAACAATTGCCTTGGTAGAGATCTTCATAAAAATTAGTAGTGGTTTCTGGATTAAGTGATTCAGAAATTATGCCACATTGCATTTTTACGAAGATCGTGTATTTATTGTTTCAACTGCGGGTAATTATGCCGTTTCGAACCTCGGTGATTTTGTCTAAAATCTGTTTGAATTCCAGAGCATTAAGACTCTGCGGAGTAGTTGGATTTTCTGCTTCGATCACAGAAATTCCTGTTTCAGGATCTTTCGTTTCAATTAGCGATCCATCTGTATTTTTTGGGAGTTTGTCGAAGATTAGCTTCAGTTCCTTGAGTTGAGTGGAAATGAGTGTAACGTCATTATGTTCTTGTTTGTCGAGAAGAATGATGAGCTTGTCGAGGGAAGATCGTTGCTCGACAATTCTGATCCGGATATCATTGTTGTTCGTGCTTTCCGCAACTCTGCAAGCGAGGTACAATCCTTCGATCCAGCCACCGGCAATCATCAATGCTGACGCATGAGATTGCTCGTTATCCTGCAACATTGCATCACAATCCCAATAGGAGTCTGTGATGATACTCAACACTGAATCACGGTTATTGATGTTCGTTTCCAATCTCAATTTGCGATCATCGCCGAATGCTGCAAGAACGTGAAGTCCATCAGCCATCTTCCGCGTACAATCCATATACTTGATTGTTTCTGCGCTTTGGTTGAATATTCCTGCGAATGCAAGATCGCTACCGTAAACGCCCATGTTTAAGGCCATAGCTGCTGTTGTAGTGTAGATAGAAGCATTTTCTGGGCTATTCACAAGATCAACGCTGTACTTCGCGCCTGCTTGTTTTAGTAGTTCAGCAGTTTGAATCGGCGATGGAATGTAGATGAATACATTCTCAGCCGATACTACTTCTTTGTTCA
>Ga0114980_10001673_pt1 | contig 15820 bp, 16 predicted proteins | sample S_140806_EF_Meta_FD_87018 | JGI IMG/M metagenome (GOLD analysis project Ga0114980, IMG submission 87018) | Freshwater microbial communities from Lake Simoncouche, Canada to study carbon cycling - S_140806_EF_MetaG | ecosystem: Environmental > Aquatic > Freshwater > Lake | place: Lake...
CTGAGAATGAATAAGTAAGATTCAGAGATGTTTTTTCTTTAGTTGTTTTACTCGATCTTAATTCAAGGCTCCCAGACTTACCTCTTAATGATTCAATCATTTCATTTTGTTTTGGACTCAACAAATCTTTTGGAAAACGATTTAATGTTGTTTTTACATCTAAATTAGCATACATAAAACCACTTTTCTTAGCATTTTTAAATTTTACATTATTTATTGATTTTGAACCATATCCAAGGGCATGATTCAGCGCAAGATCTTGATCATTAGTAAAGATGAATAATCCATTTTTATTTAACATGTAAAGGGGTGCTGAATCAAAAATCGCATTTTCAAAGCACCAATAATTCCCCATATTTTTAACTTTAGATGTTAAACGAGCTAAGTGTTTTAAAACTTTTTCAGGAATATCATTTCGTTCAATTGAAAATCCAATAGTGAAAATCGGCATATCTTCTTCTGCCTCGGCTTCTTTTTCTCCATATTCAAAAGTTTCTTCGTTATAGAAAAACTCTATTTTCTTTGTTTTAATCTTTTTAATACCATTAAAGGAGCCAAACATACTTCCTTTATAAGTGCCAAATAGAGCATCTTTGTTTACAAACTCGTTTAGCAATTCAATTGTAAGGACATTCATGGCAATTTGCGCATTTTTTTCCTGTTCTAGCAAGGGCATTATTACCTCAAAAGCTTTTTCATAGGCTTTTCGAAGATTTATATTATATGTAAAATAAGCTGTGCTTGATTCAGGAATATACTTCAATACTTGTTTATCGAAATGTGAACTATTCATTTCAGTATAAATAGATCCTAATTTTTCTCCATAAAGAACCTCAATAACAAATTCTACTGATTTATCTTTTAGAAGTAAATCTCCAAGAACAAGATTTCCCGCATATAATTCCTGAATATTTTTATACAAGCTTGGAAGAACAGTTTGAAAATACCATAAGCCACTTGACTTATCGATATTACGCGCATTATCCATATAGAAAATACCTTCAACAGGATGCAATAACTGAGCTTCAAATCGAGGATCTAAACGTATTAAGTTATCATTTTTCACAAATAACTGAATAAGTATTTTGTCTAATTGTTCACGCTGCAATACAAGTTGAACACTGTCGCGCAATTCGTTATAATTTTTTTCATTTGGATCAAGAGTAGCATCTGGAAAAGAAATTTCTTTCTGTGTATTCTCATCATAAATTTCTTCGTTTAAAACATCTTCATTCACTTCTTCATAGTATTCATAAGGATTTTCGTTGCCTCTTGCATACCAAATAGAATCCGTAACCTGATCTATTAATTCCATACTCGGTTCAACACGAATTAAAAGAGCAGCACCATCCTTAACAATTAGGTTATTAAAAAAAGACTGATATACTTGAGTACCATTTAAGTTAGGATAAGCGGTTACTTCAAAATCATCAAATACAGAAAACATTTGTTCTTTATTTTTAATTCCAAAGGTGAAGCCTGAAAGCTCACATTTATCGAGTTTACCATAAAAAATATTAAATCGTTGATCAAAATCCAAACCTGCATCTTTTAACGTTTTTCCACTTGTGGAACCATCAAATAACTCTTGATGAATTTCTTCCATAAACTCATAGCTTATCAACTCATCAATTGAAATTTTTTGCAATAAGTTTATATTATTTATACTGAAAACTGTAACAGCATCTTTTGGAATAAAAGTTTCAGATTTCTGAGCAGATAAAAAGGTAGAAATTGAAATAAATGAAAGAAAAATTATATTTTTAAGCTGCATTTGTTCAGATATTATTTAACGAAATTACAAAATATCTTCTTTGTCTAATTAGGAATTAAATAGATTGTATTTTCTAACAAAGAATGTTTTTCTTTTAAGCTATATGTATCAGTTCGTAACATCAATGCTTTTTTATCTTTTGAAAGCTTTGAAAGTGGATTTTCAAAGCGCTCTACTCCCCTATCAAAGCGAGTAATAGAAGTGTAAGTTCCGGTTTTTAAAAGAGACAAATCATTTTCAGTAATCCCGTTTAACTTATTTGTAGCAATAGATGGAACAGAACGCTCTAAAACTTTTGAATCCCATGAAAGCCATGAGAAATTTGATTCTGAAATTGTTTTTTCATTCGAAATAATTGAAAAAGATTTGCGAAGACCTTCTTGAAGTAAATCAATGTTTGTAAAATTACATTCAAATTTAAAAATAAAATCAGTGTAATTTTCCAAGACTGAAACTCCCGAAATCCCATTCTGCACAGCTAATGTTTTCTTAAATAACAGAACTTTTGCTTTGATCTCATCAATATTTGGAACTTTCTCCCCGTCTATACTATCCAAAGCCAAGATTGAATTTACCTTCACACGACTTGAACTTAAATTTATTGCATATTTAAAAGTTCCTGAGCCATCATCGTGAATTGTTAGTTCGTCCATTATCTCAATGCACGATTGAAAAATAAGAAGGCAAAATACAAATAGGAAAGAAACTAGATTATTCACATTACAAATTTAGTCAAACAAGAGACAAAATGATTACAATGAATTAAAAAATAAATAAATGATTTAATCAGAGAATAGCGAGTCAACAAAAACCTTACGATCAAATAATTGTAAATCCTCCATTTTTTCGCCTACACCAATATATTTTACTGGGATTTTCATTTGATCAGAAATTCCAATCACAACACCACCTTTTGCTGTTCCATCTAATTTTGTGATTGCCAGTGCATTAATAGCTGTAGTCTCAGAAAATTGTTTAGCTTGTTCAAAAGCATTTTGACCGGTAGAGCCATCTAAAACTAATAAAATTTCATGCGGTGCGTCTGGCATTATTTTTTCCATTACACGCTTTATTTTACTCAATTCGTTCATTAAATTGACTTTGTTATGCAATCTTCCTGCAGTATCAATTATAACAACATCAGCATTTTGAGATTTTGCAGATTGCAATGTATCAAAAGCAACACTTGCAGGATCAGCCCCCATTCCTTGTTGAACAATTGGAACTCCTACACGCTCAGCCCAAATTATTAATTGATCTACAGCTGCTGCTCTAAATGTATCTGCTGCCCCCAAAACAACTCTTTTTCCTGATTTTTTGAATTGATGTGCCAACTTTGCAATGGTCGTCGTTTTCCCAACTCCATTTACTCCAACAACCATAATTACATATGGATTTCCATCACTAGGAACGGTAATTTCTAATTGACCATTTTGATTGGAGTTATTTTCCTCTAAAAGTGAGCTGATTTCATCTCTGAGTATGCCATTCAGTTCTGCTGTACCAACAACTTTATCTCTAGAAACTCGCTCTTCAATTCGCTTAATGATTTTTAATGTAGTTGCTACACCAACATCTGAAGAAATTAGAATATCCTCCAAGTTATCCAGAACTTCATCGTCCACTTTTGACTTACCAACAAGAGCGCGCGTTATCTTAGAAAAAAAAGATTGCTTGGTTTTTTCTAAACCAACATCTAATGTTTCCTTTTTGGAACGTGAAAAAAAATCAAATAGACCCATAATGCGAAAAAAAAGCCTCCAAAAGGAAGCTTTAAGTTATATTAAAAAATTAGTTCTTATCGAACCATTCTTTGACTTTATCATTGTGAACAATTTCTTCCTTGAAAGTATATGAACCAGTTTTTTCTGATTTTATCATTTTTATCACTTTCGTATGTTCCTTACCGCCACCTTTTTGAAGCGTTGCTACAACTTTCTTTGCCATGTCCTTTTATTTTATTTCTTTGTGAAGCGTATATTTTTTTAGAACAGGATTAAATTTCTTAATCTCCATTCTATCAGGCGTATTCTTACGATTTTTTGTCGTAATATAACGAGAAGTTCCCGCCATGCCTGTTTCTTTGTGCTCTGTGCACTCTAAAATTACTTGAATTCTATTTCCTTTTGTTTTCTTAGCCATTTTTTGTTATTTACCCTGTGATTTTAGACAGCACTATTTTAGATATCCCTTTAATCTTGCTTCCTTCAAACAAGCAGAAATTCCTTTCTTATTGATTGTCCGCAAAGCAGAAGTTGAAATTTTCAAGGTAATATAAGATTCATCCTCAGGGATAAAAAATCGTTTTGTAATTAAATTTGGGAAAAACCTACGCTTTGTTTTTCTATTTGAGTGAGAGACATTATTCCCAACCATTACTGACTTTCCTGTTAATTGACAAACTCTTGACATGACTTATATATTACTTTAAATTGTAAAAAGCGATTGCAAAGGTAACAACTTATTTCATACACGCCAAATGTTATAAGGATTTTTCTTAATTATTTTTGAATTAAATTCTAAGGAGCTAATTCGCAAATACTTAATTTGAATTTCTAGGATGATACGACAAAATCGCATCGCGTAAAAACCGCTGATCTAAATGCGTATAAATTTCAGTAGTAGTAATGGATTCGTGCCCTAGCATTTCTTGAATTGCACGTAAATTTGCACCTCCCTCGATCAAGTGAGTAGCGAAACTATGGCGAAATGTGTGAGGAGAAATATTTTTCTTTAGTCCAATTGCATTTGCTAGATCTTTAATGATGGTAAAAATCATCACGCGAGTAAGTTTTGCACCCCTCCTATTCAAAAAAACAATGTTTTCATCTCCTTTTACAATTTCTTGATGGCGACGAACATGCTCCGAATACAGTTTGATTTCTTTTTCAACACTTGGACTTACAGGAACCAAGCGCTCCTTATTTCCCTTTCCGATTACGCGAATAAAACCTTCTTCAAAATAAAGATCAGAAAAACGCAAATTTACTAGCTCACTAACACGTAAGCCACAACTGTAAAGCGTTTCTAAAATCGCACGATTACGATGTCCTTGCTTCTTGCTAACATCAACGGCTGCAATCAAGGCATCAATTTCTTCGATATGTAAAATTTCGGGGAGTTTCATGCCAACTTTTGGTTGCTCTAACAACTCACTAGGATCTTCTCGAATAGTATTTTCAAGAAGTAAAAAAGAATAAAATTGTTTGATTCCAGAAATTATGCGCGCTTGACTTCTCGCACTTAATCCAAGATCATAGAGTATGGTTATGAATTCTTGAAGATTCTTGTAGCTTATAGATTCTGCAGGAATATTATTTTCTGAGGCAAAGTCAGCTAGTTTTTGCACATCGTTTTGATAAGCAAGAATTGAATTTTCAGCCAAGCCTTTTTCTATTTTCAAGTATGAAACAAAATCCTTAATATAGCGGTTCCAATTTGACATGTATGAAAATTCTAATTTTAAACGGTCCAAAATTAAATTTATTAGGGACGCGAGAACCACAAATATATGGGAATGTTTCCTTTGAAGATTATTTTGAAACGCTGAAAGGTGAATTTAAAATGGATTTAAGTTATTTTCAATCAGATAATGAGCAAGAACTCATTTCAGCACTTAAGACAAGTTCAGCTGATGGGATTATTATCAATGCAGGGTCATTTACACATTCAAGCGTCTCACTTAGAGACTGTATTGCTTCAATTTCAATACCTGTTGTTGAAGTTCATATTTCGAATATTTCAGCAAGGGAATCTTTCAGACACGAATCATTTTTGAGCCCAGTTTGTGTAGGTTGTATTTTTGGATTTGGATTAAAAAGCTATGCGCTAGCCCTACAATTTTTTAATCAAAAATAAGAACCCTCTTTTATTTTATTCTTGCTTCTTCACCTATTTTAAAGTAGTTTTGGGGCTTTGAATTAGTATGAAAGAACTCGAATTATTCTTCAAAAGCATTGATCCCGTTTTAGCAGCTTTAATTGCCACGACATTTACTTGGCTAGTTACCGCAGCAGGCGCCTCATTGGTTTTTTTCTTTAAGACAATGCACCGAGGTGTTCTTGATGGAATGCTTGGTTTTACAGGAGGAGTAATGGTGGCGGCTAGCTTTTGGTCACTTCTCATGCCATCAATCGAAATGTCTGTAAAATACTTTCCAAATATGGCCTGGATGCCTGCAGCTGTAGGATTTTTAACAGGCGCACTTTTTCTTTTTTTCTTAGATAAGTGGATGCCCCATTTGCACATTAACTTTTCCGAAAATGAATCTGAGGGAGTAAAAACACAATTACACCGCACTACCCTACTTGTATTGGCAATTACCTTGCATAATATTCCAGAAGGATTAGCAGTTGGCGTATTATTTGGCGCTGCAGCACATGGAATGGAAGGTGCGACAATTGCCGGAGCTGTTGCTTTAGCAATAGGAATTGGAATTCAAAATTTCCCGGAAGGATTTGCAGTTGCTATGCCTTTAAGAAGAGCTGGAGCATCGCGCTTTAAAAGTTTTTGGTACGGTCAACTTTCAGCAATCGTAGAACCCATAGCTGGCGTTATTGGAGCAGTTGCTGTTGTTTACATGGAACCACTCTTACCTTTCGCACTAGCATTTGCAGCTGGAGCGATGATTTTTGTTGTTGTTGAAGAAGTAATTCCAGAAACACAGCGCGATAAATACACAGATGTTGCCGTTCTTGGCTTTATTGGTGGCTTTGTGGTTATGATGATTCTAGATGTTGCCTTGGGCTAATATATAATTCGATCTTTTTTTTTGAAAATAAATATGTTTTTTAACTAACTTAAGTAGAAAAATATGTTTATGCTACCTATTATTTACCTCAATCGCCAAGCAATCGGTTTAAAAACCTACTATTATGAAAACTTTCCATTCAACTGGAAGATTTACACTCTTTTTTCTTCCTTTAAAAACAGCACTTGAGATTCATTTGAAAAAGCATGGTTAATAAATGAAGCTGCTTTTCCATTGGAAAATATTTTGGCTCATTTTAAAGACAAGGCAGAATTTATATTTCAAGAAAAGAACTTAAAAGTTTGGAGTACAAACAGTTTCATTCCTCCAGCAATGACATTAAAACATGAAGTTGATTACATAACTCACATTTTTTTGAAGGATGCAAATTCAACTTGCAAGATTTTTTTGGAGAATAGAATTTTTTAATAATATAATTTTAGATGTTTGAAAGATTAATAATGAATGATCTATAGCAAAATTTAATGAATGAGAGAAACAAGAAAACTTGATTTTACTAATATTTCTTTTTCAATTAAAAAAAATCAAAACGAACAATAGAAATATTAATATAATAAGTAACTTCGATTCAATATTTCATTAAAAAGTCGAGTCCACCGATAGGCGGCAAGACTTTATTTTTAACTAAATTATCATGAAAAATAAAGTTGGATCAAAGACTTTTGCAATCTTAATTTATATGTTGCTATTTATTCTAACTTTAGTTGGAATTCAACAAATTTGGAGTAGCGATTTATTTGACAAGATCAATTTTCTAAATTGGGATGCTAATCATTATAACTTCATAAAAGAAAAAGGATATCAAGATTTTAGATTAGCATTTTTCCCTCTTTTTCCGATAATATGGAGATTTCTTGATGTTGGGGTTTATGCGATTATACTTATAAACAGTTTAATTTTTTTTACATCTTTTTATATACTAATAAAGCACTTGGAAATAAAAGGAGTAAAAGAAATACTTATGTATTTGAGCATACCTAGTTTTATTTTCTTTTATTTGCCTTACTCAGAGTCAATATTTTTTTTGTCCTCCTTAATAATTATATTGGGGCTTAAAAATAATAAGAACTATTTAGTTTATATTGGATTGTTTCTCTCCATTTTATCACGACCTGCGTTTACTGTTTTTATTCCAGCATTAATAATTACTCAGTTATTAAATAGAAATAAAGAAAAGATATCATTAACAATTGGATTTTATCTTCTAGTTTCTATTTTAGGTATCATTTCAGTTGGAATAATCCAATTTTACGATTCAGGAGAGTGGTTTAAATTTTTTAGCGAACAAAAAAACTGGGGTAATCATCTTCAAATACCAAAACTACCTTTAACATCTTGGGCAGGAGGATTTATTGTTAGAACAGATGGATTCGCATTTTTAATAGGAATTTTATCAGGTAGTTTTTTGAGTGCATTTATTCTGAAATTAAAATGGGTAAAAGATACAGTCCTTCCTAAAGAAGTAATTTTTTCACTCGCATATTTAGGAGGAATTACAATAGCGGTTTTATTATTTAGAGGTGGTAGTTTATTTAGTCTAAATCGATTTGTCTTTGCAACACCCTTTATTATAGTAGTCTTAAACTATTGGATTAGGCAACAATTTAATTTAAAGATTAAAAAACTACTTTTAATATTTGGACTTATATTTATCTTTTGGTTTTTATTTGGGTCTTATGTTCATATTCAACAAATTTTAAAATTTGGATTACTCTCAGTATATGCAACATTAATTTTTGCACTTAAATCTGATAAAGAAACAATTAGAAAACATAGCTTAATTCTTTTAATAATCATTAATTTTTCTTTTCAGATTATATTTTACATCAGATTTTTAAATGGAAATTGGGTCGGATAAAACCATAACATAGGCATAAAGAAATTTTACTTTATTACAATTAAAAAGTTACTCTCAATTCACTAATCTTGTCATTTGACCGGTTAGAATTTCAAGGAGTAAAATCCTTGTTAATAGTGTAGAGATATAATCTTTTATGAGTCGTGCGAAATCCAAAATGTTATATTTTTATAAATAATCGGATTTTTTTTCGATTATACACAAGAATTTTGACATAAATAATACAGCTACAATCAAGAAACTGAGAGTAGTAGGAACAGAATAAAAAAGTGCTAATAAAAAATAACGGGCGCTTTTATCCATTTTTATTATAAAATGAGCGCAATTTGTGGCGGTAAGTTCTAACTTTTATTTAAAAATGAAAGCCCTATGCTTCAAGGGATAAAGTATATTAAGATGTTTTCACTCCGCGTAGGGTTCAAGCAATAAAAAAGCCCCAAACCTTTACGGAATAGAGCTTTCAGCTTACTTTGTGACCTCGTAAGGATTCTAACCTTAAACCTCCACAGCCGTAATGTGGTGCTCTATACAGTTGAGCTACGAAGCCGTAATTATGCGCAAATATAAGTACTTATTTTCAAATAGCACAATCAAAAAGGGTCTTGAAAGTTCTTATTTTGTAGTTTTTATTGCTAAAATTCATCAAATCTTAGTACTTTTGTGCGGGGTAAGTCTTTTACGACCAGCTCCCTCTTAATCCTCCAGGACAGGAATGTAGCAAAGGTATGAGGTTGAGCGGTGCGATAAGAGTAGCTTACCCCTCTTTTTTCTGCAAATCTTCGGCAACACCAAATCTTCTCACTAAATTTGTAGTAATGAAAAAAACATTTTTCTTATTTTTTTTACTTCTAATAGTTTCTTGCTCAAAAGGATTTGGAGATAAAATTGAAAGCGGAAATACTACTATATTCTACACCACTAAAAATGAAAAAATAGTTGCTGAAAAATTAGCAAAATATTGGATAAAAAACCAAATAGATGGAATAGAAAAACAATTTATAAGAATAAACAAATATAAAGAAGCATACCACCTTCAATTAATTTTAAGGGAAGAATTTAAATCATCAGTATTGAGCTTTGAAGAAATAAAATTATTTACAGAACTGCAATCTGATTTAAATAAACACGTTTTTACTTTGCTTCCTTGCAGGATTAAACTATGCGATGGTAACTTCAAAGAAATCTATACACCTGTTTCAGAATGAAAATATCAGCTTCTATTTACAGTGACAAAAAACGTTCTTTAAAGGAAGTTATCTATGATTTAATGGATCACCAAGTTGATTTATTACACGTAGATTGCACCGATGATTTAAGTGTGTTTGATGATATTTCACAAATTCGTACTTGGTGTAAAATTCCTATTGACTTGCATATTATTACTGAAAACCCCTCAAAATATTTTGATTTACTGAGAAAAAATCCTGTTGAATACCTTACCTTTCAATATGAGAATTTAAAGGAGCCACTAAATATTCCAAGCGATATTTCTGGAAAAAGAGGTTTGGCTATTATTACCCCAACTTCGATTGATGCTTTTGATGCGTATTCGGACTTTGATTTTATTCTAATAATGGCAACGATTCCAGGTCAAAGTGGTGGGACTTTTGACAAGATTAATTTTTCAAAAATTAGACAATTCAGGGCAAAACATCCAAATAAATCAATTCATGTTGATGGCGGAGTAAATGGTGAAGTTTCATTTATCCTCAGAAATATGGGTGTAAGTTCATCTGTTTCGGGTTCCTATTTATTCTCTGGCCCAAGTATTGGACATGCTTTAATGAATCTTACTAATCGAGATATTGAGTCGAGCTATTGCGTGGAGGATTTTATGATCCCGTTGGAAGAAAGTCCAAAAGATTTTATAGAGACTTGTACCACAAAATCTATTTTACAAGCTGTTGAAAATGGGAATGTCGGCTTTACACTTATTCTTTCTCAAAAAAATGAATTCAAAGGATTGGTTTCAAGTGCTGACATACGAAAAGCTGTATTAAAAAAAATAGATCATTTAGCTGCTATTCAACCGGAAGACTTAATAAATACTAATCCAATTAGTATAAATGGTAAAGCTTCTGTTTTGGAAATGCTTCAAGTGATTAAAAAATGTTCGTTTCCGATTATGTATTTACCAGTTGTAAATTCTCAACAAAATGCCATTGGAATTGTTAATTTTGCACATCTGATTAAAGGAGAAATATGATAATTCATTTAAAAAAAACTGTTTCAAAAGAAAGTGCGGCAGTATTAGCAGCAGAAAATAAAGCTTTTCACATTGTAAGTGAAGGAACCAGTATTTTAATAACAGGTTCAAGCATGAAGGAAGTCCCTTCAGGATTAACAAATTTCACAGAAAACAGCTGGATTTTTCCAAATGATATGCAATTAGCCTCTAGTGGATATAAAAATGAGAAACGTTTAGTAAAATTTGGAACTACTCAAATTGGAGGAAAAAGCAACAATACGCTTCTAATTGGTGGACCTTGTTCCGTAGAATCTGAAGAGCAAATCCGTTCTTCTTCAGAATTATTAGTTAAATTAGGTTTATCTACTCTGAGAGGTGGGTGCTACAAACCGCGAACAAGCCCCTATTCTTTTCAAGGCATGGGATTAGATGGATTGAAGCTTCTCGCAAAAATGCGCACTGAATTCGGTTTAAATGTAATTACAGAAGCAAGAGATGCAACGCACATAGATGAAATAATTGAATACACAGATATTATTCAAATCGGCGCAAAAGCAATGTATGATCAAGGAATTTTAAGGGCCTGCGCGAAAACAAACAAGACTGTTTTAATTAAACGAGGTTTTGGTACTACACTTCAGGAATTTGTTCAAGCGGCAGAATTTGTGCTTTCAGGTGGAAATGAAAACGTGGTTCTTTGCGAACGTGGAATTCGAACATTTGAAACTGGAACACGCTTTACATTGGATTTATGTGGTGTTGCTTGGCTTCAAGAACATACAAACCTTCCAATTATTTTAGATCCATCACACGCAATGGGTTATGCTTATGGTGTACCTTCGCTTTCTAAAGCTTGTGTTGCTATGGGAATTGATGGCTTATTGATTGAAACACATCCTAATCCAAAAATCGCGAAATCTGATGCTTCTCAGCAGTTAAATCATACTGAATTTGAAGCCTTATTTAACCAATTAAAAGGAGTTGCTGCGAGTGTTGGCTACAAAATGATATAAAATGCAATTAGAACAAAACATTAAAGGTCTGTGCTCAAAATTTGGAATTGAATTCAAAGATTTCTTAGATGATCTTGAAGTTGAAAATGTTCACGAATTGACTGTTTACGATTTAGAAGCAATATGTGAGGAATACGATATTGACATGTATGCATTGCTTTTTAAACCTATATTCAAACCTGAATTGTACAAAAAAAAGCTATCGGAAATCAAGTTTCTAATTATAGATGTTGATGGCGTAATGACAGATGGTGGAATGTATATCTCAGAAAATGGCGATCAAATCAAGCGTTTTAATGCACAAGACGGAATGGCTATTCAACATTTAGTGAAAAATAACTTTCAGATTGGTATTATTTCTTCTGGAACTACTAATTCAATGGTTCAAAAACGCGCTGAAATTCTTGGAGTTCAGCATTGTTATGTTGGTCGTGAACCAAAAATTTCTATTTTAAAAAATTGGTGTAAATCTTTGAATATTGATTTATCTGAAGTTGCCATGATTGGCGATGATATTAATGACCTAGAAATCATGAAACAAGTTGGTATTGCTGTCTGTCCAAAGAATGCTGTTAATGCTGTTAAATCTCTTGCTCACATTCAATTATCTAAGAAAGGTGGAGATGCTTGTATTCGGGAATTCATCGATAATTATTTGCTAAAAGAGCCCATTCAATAAGTTATATATGAATACTATTACAATCGGAATAATTCGAGAAGGAAAGGTTCCACATGATTTCCGTGTTCCATTGACTCCAAAACAATGTAATGAGATTCAAACACGCTTTCCAAATGTGAAAGTTCTCGTACAAACAAGTCCAATTAGAACTTTTAAAGATGAGGAATACCAAAAAGAAGGCATTGAAATAGTAGAAAACTTAAGCGATTGTGATATTATTTTTGGTGTAAAGGAAGTTCCTATTTCTTATTTAATTGAAAACAAGACATTTTTCTTTTTTTCTCATACGATTAAAAAACAACCCTATAACAGGGAACTTCTTCGTGCTCTTTTGGCTAAAAAAATTCGCTTAGTGGATTACGAAGTAATAAAAGATAAAAATAATAAGCGACTTATTGGATTTGGTCGCTATGCTGGTATTGTTGGTTGCTATAACTCTTTTCTAACGTATGGCTTGAAAACGAAAACTTTCGAACTAAAGCCTGCGCATTTATGTGCAGACCGCCAAGAAGTTGAAGAGGAATTAAAAAAAGTAATCTTACAGAAAGATTTTAGGGTTTTACTCACTGGATTTGGTCGTGTTGGACACGGGGCTCGCGAAATTATCAAGCTTTTACCAATTAAAGAAGTTAGTCCTAAAGAGTACCTCACTCAATCTTTTGATGAACCAATTTTTGCTCAATTAGAAGTCGAAGATTATTATAACCGAAAAGACGATTCGCAATTTATTAAATCTGAGTTCTATTCAAATCCAGAATTATACAAATCAACTTTTAAGCGCTATGTTCCAATAACTGACATGTATATTCCTTGTCACTTTTGGAATGCCAAAGCGCCAAACATACTTTCTCAAGAAGATTTACAAGAAGAAAATAAGCGAATAAAAGTTATCGGAGACATTTCTTGTGATATTGCTGGACCAATTGCTGCAACGATTCGCCCGAGTAAAATTGGAGATTCTATCTATGGCTACAATCCATTTAGCGGAAAAGAAACTAGTTTTATGGACAGTGATGCTATCGCTGTTATGGCTGTTGATAATTTACCCTGCGAATTACCTAAAGATGCTTCTGATGATTTTGGTGATGAATTACTCAAGCACGTTTTGCCTGCTTTATTTGGAGAAGATCCTGATAGGATTATTGAAAGAGGAACTGAAACTGATTTCTCGGGTAACTTAACAGATGGTTTTAAGTATTTACAAAACTATCTAGAGGGAAAAGAATAAAACTAAATATGCACTCCTTTTTCAAATTGTACTAGCGCAACCATTTCAAATTGCGAGAATACATGAAAATAAATCCACCACAAAATAGTACGTTAAATATAACTAATACACTTGGGCCATTCTGTGGTGCTACAAATAAGTAAGATTGTAAAATCCATAAAAAACTGTAAATAATATAAGCGTGAAAACCAATTTTCTTTCCTTTTAGCATAAAAATTGCTGCAAGTAAACCACAGAGAGAAACAATAATTGAAACAGTAATATAAGCCATGAAATTAGTATACATCGCCTCAGTCATTATTTGAACTTTTTTGATGACATCCACCCAATAATACAATTCCTGATCTATCAATAAGTCGAGTGACTTAGAAATTTGACTGTTTGCTTTTGCTATTTCAACTTCTGACGGTTTAGCAGAAAACAAAGAAAAAAGACCATTAACTAATGTTAGCCCTGCATTACAAATTGTCATAATGCACAAAACAAGCAAGAATTTGGGACGCTCCGTATTTTCTTCCTGATACTCTTTTATTTGATACTCATCTTCCATAACAGTCTATTTAAAGTGAATTTTTAACAAAATTAAGAGCTGCTTTCATATCTAAAGAGGTATTTCTATCAGCAGCTAAAAAGGAGACTTCATTTCTAAAACTAGCATGCAAGTTTTCAATCTTCTGAGAACTTTTTAAAGGTCCTCTAAAATCTAGGGCTTGCGCTGCATTTAATAACTCAATTCCTTGAATAGCAAAACAATTTTCTATAACGCGTGCTAATTTAGTAGCTGCATTCGCACCCATGCTAACATGGTCTTCTTGTCCATTACTAGAATCTATCGTATCGATGGAAGCTGGCGTACACAACTGCTTGTTCTGACTAACAATTGACGCGCAGGTATACTGTGCAATCATTAAACCAGAGTTCAGACCCGGATTTGCCACTAAAAATGGAGGTAAATCGCGACTTCCAGAAATCAACTTATAAATTCTTCTTTCTGATATACTTCCCATTTCAGCCATAGCAATTGCCATAAAATCTAAAATTAAGGCCAAAGGCTGTCCGTGGAAATTTCCTGCAGAAACAATATCATCTTCCTCAGGAAATACTGTCGGATTATCCGTTACAGCATTAATCTCTCTTTCAATTACCAAAGAACAATGATCTAAGGTGTCTTTTGTTGCTCCGTGAACTTGTGGTATACAGCGAAATGAATACGGATCTTGAACATGCTCTTTTATCTTTGAAATAATTTCGCTTCCCTCAAGAAATTGGCGAATTAGTTTAGCTGTTTCAATTTGACCCGGATGATTTCTTATTGAATTTACATTACCCTGAAAAGGATTAATTCTTCCATCAAATGCATCTAAAGACATGCTAGCAATAAGGTTCCAATTTTTCCATAAGTGCTTAGAATTTGAAAGGCAAGATGTGGCGTAAGCAGACATAAACTGTGTGCCATTCAACAAAGCTAATCCCTCTTTTGATTGAAGTTTTATTGGAAGTAAATTAAATTTCTTAGCTATTTCAGCTCCAGTGTATCGTTGACCCTCAAACTCTACTTCCCCTTCTGCAATTAATGGCAATGACAAATGAGCAAGCGGAGCCAAATCTCCAGAAGCACCCAAACTTCCCTGCTCGTATATAATTGGAGTAATATGCTGATTATAAAAAAATAAAAGTTGCTCAACAGTTTCTAATTGCACTCCAGAGTTTCCTTTTGACAAACCAATAGCTTTTAAGAGCAACATTCTCCTTACAATATCCTTTGGAACCTCATTGCCCATTCCACAAGCGTGTGAGAGAACTAAATTGACTTGTAATTGAGAAAGATCAGTATTTGATATCGCTGTATTGCACAAAGAACCAAAACCTGTATTAATTCCATAAATTAAATCCGTTGATTTTTCGACTTTCGTGTTTAAATATTCTCTGCAAGCTACAATGGATTTTTTTGCATTTTCTCCCAAGGAAACAATAGCGTTTGAATTGAAAATTTTTTCAAATTCTAAAATAGAAATATATTGATTATCAATGTAATAAGTTTCCATAATTAAAGTATTACTTTCGAATCATTTGAGCAAAATCTTTTGCGAAATAGGTCAGAATCCCATCTGCCCCGGCTCTACGAATACTCAATAAAATTTCATAAACAGCTAAATCATAATTTAGATAACCACTTTTAGCAGCTGCATAAACCATTGCGCATTCTCCACTTACATTGTAAGCTGTAATCGGAATAGGAAAATTTTCTCGCAACATATGAATGACATCCAAGTAACACAAAGCAGGTTTTACCATCAACATATCAGCAC
>Ga0114980_10001674_pt1 | contig 15810 bp, 13 predicted proteins | sample S_140806_EF_Meta_FD_87018 | JGI IMG/M metagenome (GOLD analysis project Ga0114980, IMG submission 87018) | Freshwater microbial communities from Lake Simoncouche, Canada to study carbon cycling - S_140806_EF_MetaG | ecosystem: Environmental > Aquatic > Freshwater > Lake | place: Lake...
AGCACCCAGGTTGCGGCCTCCACTTCACTCAATTGAAACGCTGATAAATCGAGCGGTTCGGCGCTAAGCAAAAGCCTCAGCGGATTTTTACCTTCCACCCGGCGAACCGTCAGCGATGGATTATCGTTGAGCAGCGTATTCTTTCCAATTAAAATAGCGGCCTCTTCCGCCCTCCACCGATGCACCTTCACTTGCGTGTCGGGGTGGGAAATCATGAAGGAACCTTGCCGACCGGTTGACCGATCAACATCCATGAAACCATCACGCGACTGCGCCCACTTCAATAGAACATAGGGGCGCTGCTTTTCATGAAACGTAAAAAAACGACGGTTCAAAAAACGACACTCATCAACCAGCAGATTCGTCTCCACTTGAATACCCGCATTGCGCAATTGCTCGATGCCTTTGCCATTGACAGCAGGAAAGGGATCGAGGCTCCCGACCACTACACGAGGAATACGCTTTTCGATAATGAGGTTGGAACACGGAGGTGTTTTCCCGAAATGAGCGCACGGTTCCAACGTGACATACAACGTTGATTGCGACAGCAGCGATGGATCCTCAACCGATGCTACAGCATTCACTTCTGCATGAGGGCCGCCATAGTGTTCATGATATCCTTCACCGATGATTCGTCCTTCATGCACAATGACACACCCCACCATCGGATTGGGGGCCACATAGCCCGAGCCACGCAGTGCCAGCTCTATGGCTCTGTGCATGTAAACGGAATCGATGGGGCTATCCATGGCACAAATGAAAGAAAGAAATTTCGGCTGAGTCCTAAAACTTACATTCTCTTCCAACAAAGGATTTTTTAAGTAGCTCCACAATAAAAAATGGAGTTCAGCGGTTTTACCATCAAATTACTGCCAATGACCGATTTTACACTTGAAGATTTAATGGAGTTAACGCACATGGAAAATGAAATGATGAATGAGCTTTTTGCTGCGGACATCGAAGACCAATGCGAACCTTCCGACGAGATTGTGAACACCCTTTTGGCCTATAGCCAGGCCTTAAGCATCCGAAAGTCTCGCTCGATGAACAACATTCGCTTGGTCTTAAACTAGAAATCGGAAAGCCTCCGGAAAGTTTCCCGCCTCAACAGGCGGGATTTTTTTTATCCATAATACCCAAAAAAAAGCCCCGCTGGGCGGGGCTTTCACACACTAACACTCACTTATTTACTCACTGGAACATGGGCATCGCGATTTGATGCTTTTCAATGAGCTTGCGCAGATTGATTAGCGCATAACGCATGCGTCCCAGTGCTGTATTGATGCTGATATCCAATTGATCAGCGATTTCCTTAAAGCTCATATCGTAATGCAAGCGCATCATCACGATTTCCTTTTGTTCTTCAGGCAGCATGTTGAGCAGCTTCTTTACATCCGCCTTTACCTCGCGCTTCATGCGATCCTCCTCGGAGTTGCGCTGTTCCGAACCGATATAATCAAAGGGGTTGTATTCATCGCGCTCACGAGTCATCGGCATCTTCTTGACATGACGGAAGTAGTCGATGCACAAATTGTGAGCAATACGCAAAATCCACGCACTAAACTTCCCCTCTTCGTTGTAATTGCCTTCCTTCAACGCATGGATAGCGCGCACAAACGTGTCCTGAAAGATGTCTTCAGCGACCGCTCTGTCGCGAACGTACATCATTATTTTGCTGTAAACTTTCGATTTGTAGCGCTTCAACAATTCGTTGAACGCTGCTTCTTTACCGCCGTGGTAAGCTACTACCAACTGTTGGTCTGACATGACTTGTACACGCATAATTCCTCCTCTTTTTTAGGTTCGTAATACTTAAGAACAAAGAGTAGAATTTTTCTATAGCGTGTACTTTTTTAAGTTGGTAACGGAAACTCAAACGTTTCCATTTTTGAATTATTGTGTAGCGGATTTCTTTTTCCGTGCTTCAAATGTACATAAGAACTTCAAACTTCCAACAACTCGTTAGTTTTTCTTTTTGTAATCAAAAAGAATTCGAATCGTCTGCCCCTCGCGAGGTCCTTCAATATAGGCCTGAAGCTCATCATCACCCAGTAACTCATAGCCGATTTTCTTCGGAAAGTCGTGCTTTGGATTTGCGAACTCGACCCTCTGGCTGCTTTGCTTGCTGATCTCAAAGGGGATTACCTCAGCCCCATTCTGTTGCTCGACCTTTGCGAAATAGGTCCATACACCGTTCACCTTGCGAATTTCCAATGTCTCGAAAAAAGTGGTATCGCCACCCTCCAATACATAGCCTTTGCCTGCGAAAGTGGAATCATTTCGTTCTTCCCATTCCTCAAGCTGCGATGAACTCGTGTCGGCCGAAGACCATCGACCAACCAATAGCGCAAAATCGAATTGCTCATTGCCTCTGGATTGCTTGCAACCAGTAACAAATTGTGCAGAAATGATGCAAATGATAATCGATGTGAAAACTCCTCGCATAAGGCGAATATAAAAGAATAAACCCAATAGCGCTGCCGGAGGCTGTAGCAGTAGATTGTGTTCATGCAACCCGAAGTACATTTGTAGGGTCATTAATGGGCAACCTGTATTTTCAGCTACGTATGAGATTGAAACTTCCTGCAATACTGTTTTTTATAGCTTTCCACTGCACGCTGTTCAGTCAAGTAGTTATCAATGAGTTTTGTGTGGCTAATTACACCGATTGGGATCAGGGCGGCGACAATGAAGATTGGGTAGAGCTATACAACCCCGCAGGAACGGCTGTAAATATTGGCGGGTTTTGGATGAGCAATGAGATTGTTGACCCCATGAAATGGCAGATTCCGACGGGAACAACGGTCGGCGCCAATGGCTATCTGATTATTCTTCTCTCGGGAACAGGTGATTATGATCCCAATCAATTTGGATACCTCAACACAAGCTTCCGCGTAACACAAACGAATGGTGAAGGCGTTGTTTTCTCGAATGCCGGCGGAACTATCTTGGAGTCGTATGATATGGCCACCCTCGGAAGCTTCCAAGCCAACCATTCCTACGGCCGCATCATCGACGGAGCTGCCAACTTTGCGATTTTCACCGATCCAACCCAGGACGCAGCGAATGCAGGTGCCAACTACAACGGCTATGCCCCTACTCCAACCCTTTCGGAGATTGCCGGCTATAAATCGGGGCCTATCAATGTTGCCATTTCTTCCGGGGCCAATACAACTATTTACTACTCACTCGACGGCTCAGAACCTACGGATGCTTCGACCCTTTACGCCGGACCGGTGGCGCTAAACTCGACAGCTAGCCTTCGTGCTATCGCCTACTCCAACGACCCCGCTATTCTTCCCAGTTATATCGAAACCAATACGTATTTCTTTGGCACTGATGTGCATGAAACAATGATTGTCAATATCTCCGGAGGTTCACTATCCGATGGTAGCTGGGGCAGTGGAGAATCTACCCACATTGAATTTTTCACTCCAAACGGCACTTTCATAACAGAGGCTACAGGCGACAGCAATGAGCATGGCAACGACTCGAATGCCTATCCTCAGCGTGGTTTCGACTACATCACGCGCGATGCATTGGGGTATGACAATGAAGTTCAATATCCTGTATTCTCCAGCAGTAATCGACAAGGGTACGAGCGGCTCATTTTCAAGGCTGCTGCCAACGACAACTACCCTAGTTCCGGTGGAGCCCATATCCGCGATTCATATGTACACGAACTTTCACTCTTGGGTGGCCTGCATCTCGATGAGCGCAAGGTTGAAATGTGCGTGCTGTATATCAATGGCGCATATTGGGGCGTTTATGACATTCGCGAAAAAATCGACGACATCGATTACACAAAGTTTTACTACAATCAAAAGGATGGTTTCGTTGATTTTCTGAAGACGTGGGGTGGCACGTGGACGGAATATGGCAGCGGCACAGATTGGTATGACCTCGTAGCCTTTATTACCGGAAACGACATGACCATCCAAGCCAATTATGACTATGTGCTCACACAATACAACCACATGAGTTTGATTGATTATTTCATACTCAATGGATATGTGGTTTGCACCGATTGGCTCAACTGGAATACGGCCTGGTGGAGAGGGCGCAACCCAAGTGGAGATGGCCGTCGCTGGAGGTATGCGCTTTGGGACAATGACGCCTCGTTCGGCCATTACGTAAATTATACAGGTGTTCCATCGACACAACCCGATGCTGATCCTTGCCAAATAGACGGTATGGGCGATGTAGGAGGACAGGGGCATGTTCCTGTTCTAAATGCTCTTTTCGACAACGAAAATTTCTTTGCCGATTACATTCAGCGCTATGCTACTCTTTCCAACTCGATTTTCTCTTGCGAGCGCATGATTGAGGTGCTGGACAGTATGATTGCTGTTATTGAACCCGAAATGCCAAGGCATTGTGAACGCTGGGGAGGAACAGTTGGTGAATGGCAAAACAACGTTCAAGAAATGCGCGATTTCATTTTAGCGCGCTGCAACAGTGAGATTGTGACAGGCATTGAGGATTGCTACGATGTAACTGCCTACACGATTACGGTTGAGTTGGATGGAGAGGGTGAAATCGAATTGGAGGGAACAACCATAAATGCAACCAACGCCCCATACAGCGGTATCTATTTCGGCGACTTGCCAATAGACCTGATGACACCGTCGGATGGCAACACCTGCGGCGCTTTTGCAGGTTGGGAGATTGTATCCGGCACAGCCACCATTGAAGATCCTACATCCGACACAACCGTATTGACCATCTCCAGCGACGTCACATTGGTCGCCCATTTTGCGGCACCTTCGGAAGGCCCGATAACCATCACAGCGGAAACGGACCTGGCCAATGCAGGGATTATTACCGTTAATGGCACCAACGCATCTGCTGTTTCTTCCACCTACAGTTTTAATCCTGGAGAGGAAATTACGCTTTCCATTGCACCCAACGAATGGTTTATTTTCACCCAATGGGAGTCGAATCTTGTAACCATCAACCCGGCCGAAGATTCGGAGGAAATCACCATTACTCCATGCCGCGCAGACACGCTAACGGCCGTTTTCGAATACATCGAACACTATACAATAGATGTGCTGCCGAGTCTTGAAGGTGGAGGTTTTGTTCTTTTGAATGGTGACACCTTGCCTACCGGAGGCATCACGCTCGAACTGGAGGCCGACAATGTATACAGCCTTACCGCTCTTCCCTCCGATCAATGGTCAACCTTTGCATATTGGGAACTCAACGGGAACGCCATTACACCCAACAACCTCTCTCCTACCGTGCTTTTAGAGTTGTTCGAAAACGGCACCATCACAGCTGTTTTCACCACCATACCGCATCACGAGGTAACGGTTTTGGTTGAGCCGGCTGAATCAGGGACGGTCATTTTCGAGCAAGAATTTATTTCAGGCAATAGTTACTCAACCACCAATTCAAAGACAGTTGTGTTGGAAGGAAGCAAGCCGCTTTTATTCAAGGCTATTCCAAATGAATTCATCGACTTCGGCAATTGGACCAGCAGCAACCATGTTGCTCTTGGACTACCCGACAACGATGCCGTTCGTTTTTCTTTTCTCTCATCCGATACGATTGTCGCCCATTTCAAACCCCAACCCTTTGCGCTTTATTTGCCGAACAGCTTTAGCCCGAATGGTGATGGCATAAACGACGTGTTCAAAATCGTTGGCAACGCAATCGACTTTGACGTGTATGAGTTCATTGTTTTCGACCGCTGGGGTCAGGTCGTATTTCATTCCACTACCCCCAACGACGTTTGGACGGGCGAGTTCCACAAGGGAGAATACTTTGTTGGCAATTCTACCTACCAATACCGACTGAAGGTTAAATCCGTTTTCGAAGTAAATCCGCGCGAGTACACCGGTTCGATTCTCATGTTCCGGTAAGAGATAAGCAAGTTGTTTATCTATTGGTTGTTCATAAAGTAATGTAAATTCTTGGTATCCCTTTGTCAAGACTTCTAACTTTGAGCAGCGCTCGTGCGAATAAAATGCTTTAGTTTTATTCGAATTTTAACGAAGCGATTGACGATATGAGCATGGAAGCGAAGTTCTCACCACAGGTGAGAGATGTAATTCAGTACAGCCGAGAAGAAGCCCTGCGTTTAGGGCATAACTACATCGGCGTTGAGCATTTATTGCTCGGACTTATACGCGAGGGAGAAAGCGTTGCTATCAAAATTTTGGTGCAGCTCGATGTGGACTTGACACGCTTGCGCAAAATGATTGAAGGCTCTATCAAAGGAACATCATCCTTGGCAAGCAACTTCAATGCTCCCGGACAAATCCCGTTGGTAAAACAAGCAGAAAGAATCTTAAAAATCACATACCTCGAGGCCAAAGCTTATAAAGCGGCACTCGTGGGAACCGAACATCTATTACTATCTATTATGAAGGACCAGGACAACGTAGCCACCAAGCAACTGCTTGCGCTAGGAGTAGACTATCAGGCCGTCAAAGACGAGCTCGAAAACATGGGGGGTGGAATTTCGAAAGAAGACCTGCCCAAATCAGAACTGCCAGGAGCATCAGACGATGATGACGAAGAACGCGGCATGTCGGGAAGCATTCAGAAAAAACCAGGCGACAGCAAGAGCAAGACACCGGTGCTCGACAATTTCGGTCGCGATCTAACCAAAATGGGGGAAGAAGGAAAGCTTGACCCGATTGTTGGCCGTGAGAAAGAAATTGAGCGTGTTTCGCAAATCCTCTCTCGCCGCAAGAAAAACAATCCGATTCTTATCGGTGAGCCGGGCGTCGGTAAGTCCGCAATTGCTGAAGGTCTCGCATTGCGTATCATTCAAAAGAAAGTTTCTCGCGTGCTCTTCAATAAGCGAATTGTAACCTTAGACATCGCCTCTTTAGTAGCAGGAACAAAATACCGCGGTCAATTCGAAGAACGCATGAAGGCGGTTATGAACGAATTGGAAAAATCGCCCGATGTGATTCTGTTTATCGACGAGATACACACCATTGTTGGTGCAGGCGGTGCCAGTGGCTCGCTCGATGCGAGCAACATGTTTAAACCTGCATTGGCGCGTGGCGAAATTCAATGCATCGGTGCTACTACTCTTGATGAGTACCGACAGTACATCGAAAAGGATGGTGCTCTCGAGCGCCGATTCCAAAAGGTTGTTGTTGATCCAACTACCATCGATGAGTCCATTCAGATTCTGAACAACATCAAAGACAAATACGAAGAGCACCACAGCGTGACCTATACGCCCGAAGCCATTGAGTCGTGCGTAAAACTCACTGCTCGTTACATTACCGATCGCCACCTGCCGGATAAGGCAATCGACGCGTTGGATGAAGTGGGCTCACGCGTGCACCTCAACAACATCAATGTTCCCAAAGAAGTAATCGATATTGAAAAGTCGATTGAAGAGGTGAAAGAAGACAAGAATCGCGTGGTTCGCAGCCAGAAGTATGAAGAGGCAGCTAAACTCCGCGATCGTGAAAAGCAATTGCAAGAGAAGCTTGAAGCAGCTAAGAAGAAGTGGGAAGAAGATACCAAGAGCCATCGTGTAACGGTTACCGTAGACAATGTTGAGGAAGTAGTTGCCATGATGACCGGCATACCTGTATCGCGCGTTGCCGAAAAAGAAAGCGGTCGATTGGCCAAAATGGATAAGGAGCTCGAGGGTACTGTCATTGGCCAGGAAGATGCTATCAAAAAAGTAGTGAAAGCCATTAAGCGTAATCGTGCAGGATTGAAAGATCCTAATCGTCCGATTGGTTCTTTCATTTTCCTTGGTCCTACAGGTGTTGGTAAAACGCAGCTTGCGAAAGAACTTGCCAAATACTTGTTCGACTCAGAGGAATCGCTCATCCGAATTGACATGAGCGAATACATGGAAAAATTTGCCGTGTCGCGTCTCATTGGAGCGCCTCCCGGATATATCGGTTATGAGGAAGGTGGACAACTCACTGAGAAAGTGCGCCGTCGCCCCTACTCGATTGTATTACTCGATGAAATCGAAAAGGCTCACCCGGATGTATTCAACTTGATGTTGCAGTGTTTGGATGACGGTCAAATGACTGATAGCCTCGGACGCAAGATTGATTTCAAGAACACCATTATCATCATGACGAGCAACATTGGCGCACGCCAATTGCAAGACTTCGGAACAGGTGTTGGTTTTGGAACTTCCGCTAAAGCTGCTCAAGAAGACATGGAGCGCAAAGGCGTTATTGAAAATGCACTGAAAAAAGCATTCGCTCCGGAGTTCATTAACCGTATTGATGACTTGATTGTGTTCAATCCGCTGCGTAAGGAAGACATCCATCAGATCATCGACATCGAGTTGAGCAAGCTGTTTCACCGTGTAACAAGCCTTGGCTACTCCATCAAACTTACCGATGTTGCTAAAGATTACATTGCAGAAAAAGGGTATGATGAAAAGTTCGGCGCACGTCCTTTGAAAAGAGCCATACAGAAATACCTTGAAGATCCGATTGCTGAAGAAATCATTACCGCTCACTTGAAGTCGGGTGATGTTCTCTTGGTAGATTACGATTCCAAAGAAGACCGTATAACCATGAAAGTTGAAAAGGCGAAAGCCCCAAAGGAAAGCAAGACAAAAGGCAATTCGGAAGCTCCTTCTGAGTAAAAGGATTGTAGGATTATAGGATTGTAGGATTGTAGGATAAAAGGGGAATCGCAATGATTCCCCTTTTCTTTTGCGGAGCTCTGCCCCTATAATCCTATTATCCTACAATCCTCTTCGCTATAATCCTATACATTAAATCGGAAGTGCATCACATCGCCGTCTTGCACAATGTATTCCTTCCCTTCAACTCCCAACTTACCGGCCTCCTTTACGGCAGCCTCTGATTTGAAGTGAATGTAGTCGTTGTATTTAATTACTTCTGCGCGAATAAACCCTTTTTCGAAATCCGTGTGGATTACAGCGGCAGCCTTTGGCGCAGTATCACCCTTGTGAATGGTCCAAGCTCTAACCTCTTTAACACCCGCTGTGAAGTAGGTCTGCAGGTTCAACAATTTATAGGCTGCGCGAATTAGCTTTCCAACGCCGGGCTCTTCCAAGCCCAGATCACCCAAAAATATCTGACGTTCTTCGAAGGTCTCCAGTTCTGCGATATCTGCTTCAATAGCTGCCCCGAGTACAATAATCTCAGCATTTTCATCCTTCACTGCCTCCCGCACGCGATCTACATGTGCATTTCCTTTCACCACCGAAGATTCCTCCACGTTGCATACATACAGGACAGGCTTGCTGGTGAGAAGCTGCAAGTCGACAAGCAACTTCGCCTCTTCTTCATTGGCAGGTGTCACAGTGCGTGCACTCTTACCTTGTTCAAGTGCCTCCTTGATACGCGACATGTAGTCGAAATCACGCTTGGCATCCTTATCTCCACTCTTCGCCGCGCGCATCACTTTGGCAATACGACCTTCAATCGATTCCAAATCTTTCAACTGCAACTCGATGTCGATGATTTCCTTGTCACGCACAGGATCAACGCTTCCATCAACGTGCACCACATTGCCATCTTCGAAGCAGCGCAGCACGTGGATAATAGCATCTGTTTCGCGAATGTTTGCCAGAAATTTATTGCCAAGGCCTTCGCCTTTACTGGCACCCTTCACCAAACCGGCTATATCGACGATTTCAATTGTGGTGGGAACAATTCGCTCCGGATTCACAATTTCCGCCAGTTGTGTGAGGCGATCATCGGGAACGGTGATGGTTCCAACGTTGGGCTCAATGGTGCAAAATGGAAAATTCGCAGCTTGCGCCTTGGCATTGGATAAACAGTTAAACAAGGTTGACTTTCCTACATTAGGCAGTCCAACGATTCCGCATTTAAGTGACATAGGTTTTGTTTTGCGGCCGCGAAAATACGACATCCCACTTTTTCACATTCAGTCAACAGAGCAGAATCCCACTCACGGAAGCAAATACCTTCGCGCCGCTAAACGCATCATCCATGAACATTTCCGAATTACAGTCCACCGCATCGCAAGTTCGTCGCGACATCGTGCGGATGGTTCACGCAGTAAACAGCGGGCATCCAGGCGGATCGCTCGGTTGCACCGATTACTTCGTTGCTCTCTATTTTCAGGTGTTGAATCACCGTCCCAGCGAATGGAATATGGATGGCAAAGGAGAAGATTTGTTCTTTTTGAGCAACGGCCACATTTCGCCGGTTTGGTATAGCGTTCTTGCTCGCTCCGGTTATTTTCCGGTGAGCGAATTGAGCACCTTTCGCAAGATAAACACCCGTCTGCAAGGGCACCCAACTACCCATGAAGGACTGCCCGGGATTCGCGTTGCAAGCGGATCGCTCGGCCAAGGCCTTTCAGTTGCTATCGGCGCGGCACAAGCCAAAAAACTCAATGGCGACCACTCATTGGTTTACACATTGCACGGTGACGGCGAGTTGCAAGAAGGTCAAATTTGGGAGGCGGCTATGTATGCTGCCCACCATAAAGTGGACAACCTCATTTCGAGCATTGATGTAAACGGACAGCAGATTGATGGTCCTACTGAAAAGGTAATGAGTCTGGGAAATCTGCGCATGAAATGGGAAGCATTCGGCTGGCATGTGCTGGAAACGCAAGGCAATGAAATGCAATCGGTAGTAAATACACTCCAGGAAGCGAAGAGTCTTTGCGGCCAAGGCAAACCCATTATGATACTCATGACTACATCCATGGGCAAAGGGGTTGATTTCATGGAAGGCACTCACAAATGGCATGGAGTAGCCCCCAACGATGCCGAGTTGGCCCAAGCGCTTGCTCAATTGGAAGAAACACTGGGAGATTATTAAACGAATAAAGAAACGATCATGTTAGATTTTACAATTGATGGTTCCAACGACACCCGAAGTGGATTTGGAGAAGGATTGCTTGAAGCAGGAAAAAAGAATAAAGAGGTAGTAGCCTTATGTGCCGACCTAATAGGTTCATTGAAGATGGACGCCTTTATGAAGGCCTTCCCCGAACGATTCTTTCAGGTTGGCATAGCTGAGGCCAATATGATGGGAGTAGCAGCCGGCTTAACCATTGGCGGTCACATTCCATTTACTGGCACTTTCGCCAATTTCTCTACCGGCCGGGTTTACGATCAGATTAGACAAAGCATTGCATACAGCGATAAGAACGTCAAGATTTGTGCGTCGCATGCCGGATTGACACTGGGAGAAGACGGTGCAACCCATCAGATCCTGGAAGACATCGGGATGATGACCATGCTACCCAACATGACGGTGATTAATCCGTGTGACTTCCACCAAACCAAAGCAGCAACCTTGGCCATTGCCGAACATCATGGCCCAGTCTACCTTCGCTTCGGGAGGCCCAAGGTTCCCATGTTTACGGGAGTTAACCAGCAGTTCATCATTGGCAAGGCTTGGCACATGCACGCGGGGAACCATGTGAGCATTTTTGCTACAGGTCATTTGGTTTGGAAAGCCGTTGAAGCTGCAAAAGCCCTCGAGGCAGAAGGCATCTCCGTTGATCTTATCAATATACACACCATCAAGCCGCTCGATGTTCAGGCCGTAGTTGACTCAGCCCGTAAAACAGGCGCTGTTGTAACTGCTGAAGAACATCAGATAAATGGAGGCATGGGAAGCCTAATTGCACAAGCACTCGCCCAACACTGCCCCACTCCTATTGAGTTTGTTGGAGTAAACGACAGCTTTGGAGAAAGCGGTACGCCGGATCAACTGATGAAAAAATACGGACTAGAGTCCGATAACATAATAGCAGCGGTTAAGAAAGTGCTGCATCGCAAAAGCGAATAATAAGACTGATTAAAAAAAAGAAAGCATGATCCTAACGATCATGCTTTCTAGGTGTATAAACCGGAGCTTCCTTCAAAATAAATGCAGGATCGGTTGGCACCGGTAAGATTTCTTTTAAATGCACGTTCAACGCGGCTGAAATCTTCAGCACGGTTAGAACCTGCGGATTGGATTTTCCATTTTCAATAACCGAAAGATTCGGTACCTCCATACCAATCTTGTAAGCAAGATCGGCCTGCGACATTCCTCCTTCCTTTCGCTTTTTCGCAATGTTTTTTCCCAACTCTTCGAGATAGTATTTATCTGTCCACTTCATGAGGTCAAAAAACAGGTTTAAATAACGATTTATCGCTATGTATAGTCATCAAACTTACTCAATTTCAATGATATGTTGAAATTCCGTGACAATTTTAGTCAATACCACAACGCCCCGCGAAAGTACAATTAACGTTTCGATTGACGTTTATAATACCGTCGAAGTAACTTGGATTCTCGAAGCAATGAAAGGGTCTCATCCAATGAATTTGCAGCGCCGCGAATATCTTGTACGGCAGCGTTGACATTTACTACCAAGGTGGTGTCGTTTACAAACGTTGCGATGTTGCCGTTTCCGGAAATAGCTTTCCTAGAAAGTGTATTGAAATTTCCGCTTACCACTGCAAGGGTATCGCTTATTGACTCAACTGTAACAATCGTTTGATGAATCTTAGAATACAAAGACGTGTCACTCAAAATGGCTCCAACGTTACCTCTTCCTGCCTTAATGCCACCAACCAACTCGCTGAGATCGCCTGTAATGCGCGCCGCACGAGCTGAAGTAATCTCAATATTGACAACTGCGCTTTTAACCTGTGGTGACAAACTTGTATCGGACAGCAATTGCCAAAGTGAATTATCCATTGAGAATCGCTCAGAGATATTCTTCAGGTCGGCTGATACAGCCAACAAATTGTTGTTGGTTTCATTTAATGTACGCATCGCCAAATCCATATCCGGCTGTTGCCTGACGGCCAGCGTATCCCCATCACCAATTGGTTTTTCGAAAGGCCACCCCGGCTCAATTTCCAGGAGCTTGCTGCCCAACAATCCATCGGTGCTCAAACTGGCCATTGAGTTCACAGATATATACTGCAGCCAATCTTCATCGACCGAGAAAACCACCTCAATCAGTGTGTCATTCAATGGGGCTATCTCCAATACACGCCCAAGGCTGAAGCCGTTGAAACGGACATTGTTGCCGGGCATCAATCCATCGATATCATGGAAATGTGCGTAAACGCTGGCGTTTGCACTAAAAATATTCCGCTGCTGCCCGACAAAATATAACCCGGCAATCAGCAATGTCGTAGCCAGTATGACTAACAATCCAAGCCGTATATGTTGTATTGTTTTCATTGGGGTATTTCAAAAAAGGCATTCACTTGTTCGTCGTTCAATTGTGTTAAATACTCCGTGGTTCCTTCGCAATAGGATCGCCCATCGATGAGCATTACAACCCGATTGGCTGTTGTTCGTACACAATTCATATCGTGTGAGATGATGACCGCAGAGGTATTGTATCGTTGTTGAATGCGCACAATCAACGCGCTTATTTCGCGAGCGGTTATTGGATCCAGACCTGTAGTTGGCTCATCATACAAAATGATGCGCGGGCGAAGCATCAGAGCGCGAGCCAATGCTATACGTTTCTTCATGCCGCCCGACAATTCTTCCGGCATATAGTCAATCGTATGTGGAAGCCCAACATCATTCAACGCCTCAATTACAAGCTGATCGCGTTCACTATTCGACAAATTGCGGCGATGCCTTCGCAACGGAAACTCCAGATTTTCACGCACCGTCATGGAGTCATAGAGCGCATTGCTCTGAAAAAGGAATCCGGTTGTTGCCCGCAGCTTATCCAATTCGCGCATATCCATGGTTGTTACTTCCTTTCCCATTACGCGAATGCTCCCTGAATCGGCTTGTAATAACCCGATAATACACTTGATCAGGACGGACTTTCCCGAACCCGATTTACCTATGACAACCACGTTCTCCCCTTCACTCAGGTGCATCGTAAACGCCTTCAATACGTGATTACTACCGAATGAAATCGATAAATCCTTTACTTCCAGAATATGTTGGCCCGCTTCCTTCATGTTATGCTGAATATGTCGGCCAACTGTGCCGCAACCAAATCAATTACAAATACGACAAACGTTGAAAGCACTACCGCTGAGTTGGCCGAAAGACCTACACCCTGAGTGCCGTTTCGGGTAGCAAACCCCTTGAAGCAACCAATAATGCCAATGGCAAAGCCAAAGAAAAAAGACTTTGCAATGGACGGAATGACGTCATTGAAGGTGAGTTTAAGAAAGATCTGATGGGTGTATAGACTAAAGCTCACATCTTGCTTCAAATTCACCCCGAGGTACGCACCGTAGAGTGCAATCGCATCGCTTATAACCACCAGCATTGGCAACATGAGCGTTGTGGCGAGTACACGAGTAACCACCAAATAATTATAGGGGTTGGTTCCACTGACCTCCATCGAATCTATTTGCTCCGTGACCTTCATAGAACCCAACTCAGCGCCTATACCGGATCCGATTTTTCCGGCACATATCAAGGCTGTTATTACAGGTACTATCTCGCGCACGAGTGAAACTGAAACCACCGATGGCAACCACGATTCAGCACCAAAAGCCGCCATGGATGGATGCGATTGTATGGTTATTACCAACCCCATAATGAAACCCGTTATGACCACCAAGGGCATCGTTCTATTGCCAATGCGAAAACTCTGGTTAATCCATTCGGCCCACTCCATGTTGCGGGGCCGAAGCTCACGAAAAAACCTGGCCGTAAAGAAGGCCAATTCGCCTGCCTCAGCTATGAATAGATTTATGGGAATAGGAAGTTTCAGGAGAGCCATGCGTTAATTCAAAACGAAACTAGCCTCGTGCATACCCCTGTTTGATGAGTGAAATCATAAAATACAGATGGCATCTATGATGCTTGTTTTGCTTGACCCGCATAAAACTTTTTCTTGCGGTCGCAGAATGACCTCTTTCCGCTGCAAATTGCGCCTGATATGAAAGCACTACGACAAGCCTTTGCCCTGCTGCAAGTCTTTCTCATAATTCTCTGGACCGCCATTTGCGGCATGGTGGGAATGCTGTTAATGCTCATTACATGGAATGGACAATGGGTGCATTATTTCGAAGGTCGCTACTTATTTTGTCCACCTGTTCTATTCATCGCCCGTGTAAAACTCAAAGTAACAGGCCTTGAAAACCTCGACACTACTCAACCGTGCATCTATGTATCCAATCACGTATCGCATCTTGATGTAGTTGCGATAGCGCGAGCCATTCCGCTCGGTCTTTTTTATATTGGAAAGAAAGAGCTCCAGAAAGTGCCTATTCTCGGTCAATACATGTATCTCATCGGACACATATTCATCGACCGAAAGAATCGGGAAAAAGCAATGGCCAGTATGCGTAAGGCAGCCCAGTTGATTAAGAAGGGCAAGAATGTCATTACGTTTCCGGAAGGCACACGCACGCGAGATGGCAAGACAGCCACTTTTAAGAGAGGCACCTTCATTATTGCCAAAGAAGGAATGATAGATATTCAACCCCTTGCAGTTGTGAATGCAGAAAACATTCTGCCTCGCGACTCCTATGTGATCAAACCGGGCACTATTGAAGTGCGGGTTGGTAAGCGCATATCGGCCGATGAAATCAAAGACCTCAACGCCGAAGCGGCTGCTGAATATGTAAGAAAACGCGTAATTGCGCTCCTTAAATCCAACTAGTATGCTTAGAAACATTCTTATCCAAGTGCTCTTTTTTATTGCACCTTTCAGTCTCTTCCCGCAGCCTCCTGCTCGCTGCGTTTTTACAGGTAGTGTGCATCTGGAAAGCAATGGATCGCCAATCAGCAATGCGCAGTTGTTTGTTTCGGATTACGCTCCCACTCGCGGGAAAATGGATGTTAACTGGCCTTCATCGTACACCGATGCCGAAGGCAATTTCAGTATGGATTTGAAAGGACAGGCCAACTTTTTACG
>Ga0114980_10001676_pt1 | contig 15800 bp, 11 predicted proteins | sample S_140806_EF_Meta_FD_87018 | JGI IMG/M metagenome (GOLD analysis project Ga0114980, IMG submission 87018) | Freshwater microbial communities from Lake Simoncouche, Canada to study carbon cycling - S_140806_EF_MetaG | ecosystem: Environmental > Aquatic > Freshwater > Lake | place: Lake...
CATTAAACCAGGCAGTGAAACGCAACAATGCGCGATTTCCTTCCGAGTTCAAATTTCAACTAACAACGAGTGAGATGACCCAACTGGTCACAGAATGTGACCGGTTCTCCTCACTTAAACATCGCAGTGCGATGCCCTATGCCTTCACCGAGCAAGGAGTTGCCATGCTCTCGGCTATTCTCAAGAGCGAGTTAGCCATAGAGATTAGCATTCAAATCATGAACGCCTTCGTAGCCATGCGAAAACAAAGAAACCAACTTCACACTGTCATTTCGCGCATAGAGAGTATAGAAGTAAGGCAAGCTGTTACCGAAAACAAATTGAACACGGTTCTAGTAGCTTTAGAATGAGAAAAAGCTCCCATTCAGGGCGTTTTCTTCGAAGGTCAATTGTTCGACGCCTATGCCTTTGCTTCAGACCTGATTCGCCAAGCAAGAATCAGCATGGAGATAATCGATAACTATGTCGATGAGCGCACGTTCATGCTACTGAGTAAACGCGAAAATGGAGTGAGTTGTACCATCTATACAAAAAAGTCAACCATAACGCTCAACGATTTGGAAAGACACAACGCCCAATATCCGCCAATCAAATTGATCCATCATAGAGGAAGCCATGATCGATTTATCATCATCGACAACAAGCGTCTCTACCATCTGGGGACTAGCCTGAAAGACCTTGGAAAACGATGTTTTGCATTCAGCCGAATGGATAATCTCCTTCCATTAATAAGAGAGAACCTGCTGCTATCACCATCCGTGGATTAACTATTTATCACACCCGATTTCTACGCCAATTCGTGTCCCTTCTAGCTACAGCACCCGACACCCAAAAATTGGGGCTCCGCCCCAAACCCCAATTATCAAATTGTCAAATTATCAAATCATCAAATAAATTAATCCCGGAGGCAACGTACAGACAACCCATTCCCCTTATCGAGGTAGTTTCTGCCGACGTCGCTTCTGTCGAAGAGCAAATCGCGGTTCCAAGCGTAGGTAGCATTCTTCTCTGACGAACTCCACCAGATACCGCAGCTGCCAATGGAGTAGAAACTTCCACTGGGGTTGCGGTAGCCGCCCGCCTGGCCGTTAAAACCTGAGCTGTTGGTTCCGTTGCCCGAATGTTTCACCACCGCGCTGGGAACGCTGCGCGAATCTTTGCACACATGGCAAGGCACCTTACGGCGATATTCTGCGTTCCAATCGGAACAATTAGGGCAAGTTTTGGAACCACCTGTCTCCCAGCCTTTCCAACCCGAAGTGCTCTTCATTTTCGTTCCGGCATCGCTGCCCAACTGATTTTCGAGAATAGTCCACTCTGCATCGCTCGGCACATGATATCCAGCGGGAGCTAGGCCCCGCGCATCATTTACCGCATACCAATTATAGAGCTTACCATACTTTGCCCCATTGGCTGGGTCGTTGTCGTAATAGCACCAAGCAGGCTGCTTGTTTTCGCCGGCAGCCTTCCACTCCTCGTTTGTTTTTGCCTGAGGTATGGGATCACCATTGCGAAACTTGTCGACGTTCAGGTTGTTAGTCATCCATACTTGGGTGCCGATGGTGACTGTTTCTTGGGCGGATAGCGTGGTTGAAATGCTCAACAGGATGAGCAGAAAAAATATCAAAGTGGCTTTCATGTTTTCGGATTTTGGAGCTAATATAGCGTATACCATAGATTATTATTCCAGAACTCAGGCTCTTACACACTCCCACGGTCAATGTGCCATCAATAATCACTGCCCTCCAAAATAGCTAACAACCGTTCATTGATATAGAGCTTCTCCTTGCCCACTTTCACCGAACGAAGAATTCTCTTTTCTTCGAGTGCCATCAAGTAGTTGCCCACGGTTTTTGCATTGCCGATACCGGATTCAATGAGATGCAAACGCTTGGTATAGGGCAATCGAAAGATGACCTCCACTAAATCCTTGGAGTAGATTTTAGGCAACTTCCGCTTGATCTCTTCGCCGGTTTCCTCCATCGCGGACATAATGTTGCCCAATCGTTTCAATCCTCGGCCCGAAGTTTCCTCTATCATATCGAGCATATATAACAGATAGTTCTCCCATTCACCGTGCTCGGTAACATTTCGCAGACAATTATAGTATTGGGTTTTATGACGAATTATATATTCACTGAGATAGATGGCGGGTGTTTCCAACAAGCCTGAAAGCTTGAGGTAGAGCAACAAGAGAATCCTCCCGGTGCGACCATTACCATCTGCAAAAGGATGAATGGCTTCGAACTGATAGTGCATAAGGGCCATCTTGATCAACGGATCAAGCTTACTATCACCATTGATAAATTTTTCAAGATTGGCCAGTTTCTCACGAATGACCGCTTCACCGCTTGGAGGCGTGTAAACTACCTCTCCTCGAGCATCGCTAAGAGTTGTGCCGGGAACTCGGCGAACAGACGCATCCGTCTGCTTAATGCATTGCATGATTTTAATACACAGATTTGTCGTGAGGAAAGGTCGTTTCTTCAGCTCTTCCAAGCCAAGCCACAAGGCCTCCTTGTAACGCAGAACCTCTTTCGTTGCCGAATTTTCGGTTCTACGGTCAGCGACAAATGCCGCATACAAATCGTCATTCGTGGTAATAATATTCTCCACTTCAGAACTCGCCTTTGCCTCTTGCAAATAAATTGTATCCAAAAACAATGTAGGATTAGGCAAATTCTGCAGCGCCCCATTCAACTGCGCCAATGCCCTACCGGCAGTTACAGTTTTGCGAAGAACCGCCTTCGTTTCAACATCCGCTTTGGGAGGGAGAAGAGTCAGTTTATTATATGGGATTTTACGGTCAAAATTGCTCATTACTTCGAGGGTAAGTATTACCTCTGTTTTTCAAACGAGGGTAAAAATATCTATTTTTTACTCTCGTTCGACATTCGAGGGCAAAATTCACCCCTCAGAAAATAGAAGACTTTATATGCGCCGGTAGAGGTAAATAAATAATTATCGCAACTGCACTTTCAGCCTATTTGAATCATCCATCACCAACTCCTGCGCATCCAACTTGCGCCGAATAAACTCAATCACCGTTGCTGCATCGAATGACTTCAAGGCTTGCACGGCCTCTTCGATAGTTACGGGCTTGGTTAGCAACACGCGCAGCAACTCCTCATCGAGCGAATGCATGGCCGCTGATGTTGCCTTCAGTTTCTTTTCTGCACGGCACACATCGCAGCGGCCACATGATTGCGGAAAGTCATCACCGAAGTAACGTAACAACTGCACGCTGCGGCATATTTCTCTTCGCAGATAATTGTCCATAGCATACCAGCGTAGCTCGTCGCCCTGCTTGCGTTCCTCATATACTTCCTTCGGTATTCGCACGTCTTCTTCGCGCATGCGAGGTGTGAGAAAAGTAATGCGCGGCTTGTCTGTTTGTGGCTCGTAGTCCATCACACCCAACTCGGCCAGCTGCTGCAGCTTTCGTGATACATCACCCAATGTAAACTTCAGCTGCTTGGCAATGTCGCTTTCACGGATTACTACAAACTGATCAAACAAACCTCCATACATACGCAACAACGCACCTATGAAACGCTCCCACTCGGGATGAGCAACCTGAAAGCTGTAGAGGCCACCCTTGTCTAGCAGCAGCATCAAACGCGAGGGTGAGTAACTTCCTTCATCGAAATACAGCACCCCGCTTAGCGTGAGCAATTGCAATGCTGCCACAACCTCGGCGGGCTTACTGTCGCTGAGCTTGCCGAGCTCACCAAAGTCGACCGGAAATATCTCATCCTTACCTGCACCAATTGCCAATTGTAGATGAGCGCCAAGTGCCCGGTAAACGCTGCGTATTTTCTCGTGCGGCGGAAACTTGATTTCATGACTCTTTTCACGGCGCTGCAAATCGCTTTCATTCCAAAGCAATACAGTGTGTGCAGGTTGTCCGTCACGACCTGCTCTGCCCGCTTCTTGAAAATAAGCCTCCGGCTGCGTTGGCACATCGGCGTGCAGCACCAAACGTACATCCGGCTTGTCGATGCCCATACCAAAGGCGTTCGTGGCGCAGATTAAACGTATCTCCCCTTTCATCCACCGATTGAATGCGTCGCGCCGCTGGTCATGCGTAAGACCTGCATGATACACTCCGCTCGCCATTCCGCGCTTCCATAGATAGTCCGCCATTGCATGCGTGCGCAAACGTGAGGCACAATAGACTATGGCACTCCCGGGCATCTTCTCCAGTATCTCGGCAATCTTGCCTTCCTTTTCCTCGTGATAAAGGACATTGTAGGAGAGATTGCCGCGAGCAAAGCCGGAAGAAATTACATGAGGCTTTCGAAACTTCAATTTCTCTTGAATATCCTCGACCACCTTGGGCGTTGCACTAGCAGTAAGCGCCAATACCGGCACATCCGGAAATAGCTCACGCAATTCACCTATGCGGATATAATCCGGCCTGAAATCATATCCCCACTGCGAAATGCAATGCGCCTCGTCGACCGCAATGAGCGATAACTTCATTTTGCGCACCCGAGATTGGAAAAGCTCATTCTGCAATCGTTCAGGCGAAACATATAAGAAGTGAACAGTTCCGTATACACAGTTGTCGAGCACACGGTCTATTTCGCGGTAGCTCATGGAAGAGTTGACCGCATGTGCTGTAAGCCCACGTTTTCGGAGGGCCTGCACCTGGTCGTTCATAAGCGCCAACAACGGCGACACAACTAAACAAACGCCTTCTCGGCACAATGCAGGAACCTGAAAGCATAGCGACTTCCCACCTCCCGTTGGGAGCATGGCCAATGTGTCAACGCCGTCAATAGCCGCTTGCACAACCTCTTCCTGCGCCGCGCGAAAGGTGTCGAAGCCCCAGTACTTTTTGAGTATGTCGTGTTGGATGGACATGAGTTCTAAACGCAAAAATGCAACTATAGTTTAAATAATGGCGAGTGGCGAATGGCGAATGGCAAATTCATTCGCCACTCGCCATTCGCCATTGGTCACTCTCTTAACAGCCTTTCACAAATAAATCCTCACCCTCTTGCGTTCCATGGCACAGAGATTGGAAATGCACCAATCGTCTAATAAAACTTCTCGCAAGTTTGGTTTTGGTTAAGGTTAAGGAAATACCCCCGGAAACGTTCGGGGGTATTTCTTTTTAATACCTTGATATGGATGACAAAATCAAAATTGGCTTAGACGAATTTTAAAAAAAATGTAACCTAGAAAGGAGATACCCCGTTACAAAGGGCATAATGAGAAACAACAAACTAACTAATCGTGACATGCACATAGCCCAGGAGTGCATTCACTACATGAAACCTTGCAGAACTCTGAAGAAAACTACCTAACCTAACTTTAAATGTATGCTGGAGTATTACAAGGCTGTGCTGGGCAATGTGACGTTTGATACAATGCTCTTTCGAAAAGAACTCCGCAAAGCAATGCGCGAACTCATAGCCGACGATCGAGTGCGGCTCCGAGATTGGCTCAAGCAGAGCGGACACGTTTGAAAAACTAAATTACTTAAACGAGTTCTATTGAAAAGGTCGTCCAACTGGGCGGCCTTTTCTTTTGCATTAAGGTGCTACCCGGTAGATGTACCAATCGAAGTTTTCGTTGACCCGATAAATAAGGCGATCGTGCAATCGACTGGGTCGCCCCTGCCAAAACTCGAAGTAATGAGGCACAATGAGGTAGCCGCCCCAATGAGGTGGGCGCGTCACCGGCTTGTCTGCAAACTCATTTGAATAGCGCGTGAGGGCCTCTTCCAACTCCTCCCGAGAGCGCATTTCAGCACTTTGCATAGAAGCCCATGCCGCAATTTGACTTTCACGCGGACGGGTTGCGAAGTATGCATCGCTCTCCGCTGTACTCACCTTGCGAGCAATACCATACACTCGAACTTGTCGCTCCAATGTATTCCAGAAAAAATTCATACAGACTTTCTCCGAATGCTCCAACTGCTGCCCCTTCGAGCTAGTGTAATTCGTGTAAAACACCAAGCCGGATTGATCGAATTTGCGCAAGAGAACAATCCGTGAATTGGGAAAACCATCAGCGCCCGTCGTAGCAAGATTGAACGCATTGTAATCCTTGATTCCTTCATTCTCCGCTTCCTTCAGCCACAATCCAAACTGATCAAATGGATTCTGACATGCGTTCGATTCCAACAGAATACTGCGGTTGTAATCATACCTGGAATTCTCGATATTGGCTTTGTAATCGTACATAGAAACACGGTTGCTTGTGGCATCAAAAATATAGGGTTATCCTCATCATCTTTGCAGCGTTATGAAATTTGTTCGTGATTGTTGTCAGTATATAGCGACTAGAATGGCTGTTTCAATTGCCATTTCCATGCTGATTCAGCCTGCGTGGTCTCAGGATTTTTTGTTGAACCGAGGTGATACGTTGCGAGGCACATTGAGCGAGCTCCGCAGCTGTTACGATGTGAATCATTATGACTTATGGGTCCGTGTGGACACTTCAGACCAAACCATCAAAGGCAAAAATACCATTTCATTCGAGGCTATCACTGACTTTCAGAAGATGCAGGTCGATCTGTTCAAGAATATGGAAGTCGCCTCAATCACCTTTGAAAATAGACCTATCAACTACACCCGGGAATTCGATGCTCTCTTGCTGCAATTGCCTCGAAATATCAAAAAGGGAGAGTATGCCCAGTTGGAAATCGAATACTTCGGAAAGCCTCGCATTGCCAAAAATCCTCCATGGGATGGTGGATTTACTTGGACCTATTCGGAAAACAATCAACCCTGGATTGCAGTGAGCTGCCAAGGTATTGGAGCAAGTTTATGGTGGCCCTGTAAGGATCACTTAAGTGATGAGCCCGACAGCATGGATATTCATTGTCAAGTGCCAACTGGGTTGGTTTGTGTGTCGAACGGCCAAGACCGCGGAATTAGCTACGACCCACAAGGCGTCAAAACCTTCAACTGGCATGTTTCCTACCCCATCAATAATTACAACGTTAGCATCAACGTTGGTGATTATGTGCACATGCACGATGTGTATCAGCATGAAACAGGTGACACGCTCTCACTTGATTACTATGTGATTCGTGGTAATGAAGAAAAAGCGTCAAAACATTTCAAGCAAGTAAAACCCATGCTCGCTTGCTATGAAAAATTCCTTGGCAAATACCCATTCCCACGCGACGGCTATGCATTGGTGCAAACACCTTATTTGGGCATGGAACATCAAGGTGCTATTGCATACGGAAATAAATTCAGAACAGGCTACCTTGGCAGTGATCGTTCGAGCCAACGCCTTGACTTCGACTACATCATCATCCATGAAACCGGCCATGAATGGTGGGGCAATAGCGTCACCGCAGGTGACATAGCCGACATGTGGATACACGAAAGTTTTTGCACTTACTCAGAGGCAATTTATGTAGAATGCATGTTCGGTTATGATACGGCAATGACTTATGTGAATGCCTTGAAAAATACGGTTCAAAACAGCACCGCTATAATGGGTATTTATGGAGTTAATCGCGAAGGGCACTATGACATGTATGTGAAGGGCATGCTCTTCTTAAACACATTGCGCCACATTGTAAACAACGATGAATTGTGGTGGCATACCATCAAAACTATGAGCGACACTGCATTTCGGCACAAAACAACCGACTATGAGCAAGTTGTGAATTTCTTCGAAGTCCAAACAAAACTTCCCTTGAAGCCATTCTTTGAACAGTATGTAAAGAACAGTGAGCTACCTATTTTGGAGTATTCCTCGAAAAAAACTAAACATGGCAGCACGCTGAGAATGCATTGGGTGGCGACACCGAATTTTAGCATGCCGGTAACGTTACTGATTGAAGGCCACAAAATACGAGCAGAGGTAAATTCGGACTGGTCGAAAATCACCTTACCGTCTTCTTATGAATTCGATCAACGCACAAGCTATTACAAGTTGAGAAAAGTAAATTCCAAAAGGCGAAAAGTTAGCGGATCATAAACATCGATCCCTCGCGCAAATCCTTTTGACCGTCGCGTCGTTCAAATTCGATTTGGAAGAAGTAGAGACCATCGGCTACAAATGTGTCGCCCGAATTGTATCCTCCCGTCCAAACGGGTTCTAAATCATTCGACTGGAAAACTACTTCACCCCAACGATTGAAAACTCTTGTAGACATTGAATTAATGTTGCGTGCAATTACCTTCCAAGCATCATTTACACCATCATTATCCGGTGTAAAGCACGTTGGAACATATACAGACTCCTCGCAATCCTCAAGCACTACAGTGATGCTTTCGACCGCACTTCCGCATTGATTGGTAACCATAAACCAATAGTCGCCGGGGGCATTCACATTTAAATAAGGACTCTGTGTACCATCACTCCATTCGAAAATGCCGGCTGAGTAATCATTAATGATAATTGTATACTCCTGATCGATGCATCCAAACTGGGTTGTGGCGGCATCTATGTATGGCAGCGGATTTACCAGTACGTCGATGACATCTGAAACGACACAGCCCTCTTCGGAATACTCAAACGAATACGTACCGGAAGAAGCCACTACTATCGAATCAGCGGTTGCACCCGTGCTCCATTGACCATTGAATCCTGCGCTTAGCGAAGCCGACTGACCTTGGCATATTTGAATGTTCGGCCCCAATTGAATAACCGGCAGGTTGACTCTGTATACATGCACTTCGTCGTCGGTAGGGCAACCATCATTCGTTACCGTTACATTGTAATCACCTTCAATTGCAACATCTATTGATGCCGCTTGGGTTCCTGTCGACCAAAGAACTTGATCCCAACTGCCGGGTATGTTAAGCGTCACAAAGGAACCCTGGCAGAATGAAAGCGTGTCGGCAAGGTAGAAAGTGGGATAGGCAATTTCATTCACAATTATGGCATCATCGTAAACACACCCCAGAGGTGTTTCTACTTGTATGGCATACGTGCCGGGCTCCGTTACTGAAAGAATTTCGTCGTTTTCTCCAGCCAATACGGCAGAACCATTTAGCCAAGTGATAGACGGATTTGACCCGATAATATCCGCTTGAATCGTGGCAACTTCTCCAACGCAAAAACCGGTATCCCCGCCAGCATTAACCGTGTAGAGTTGCTCTACAGGCACATTAACCTGCGCCTGAAGTTCGACTCCACATGCATCGGTTAAGGTCACAGTATACTGAGTTGTTGTCATCGGCGAAGCGATAACCGATGTTCCAGATGTATTGTTTAGAGCTGTAGTGGGCAACCATGTATAATCACCATCCGACCCGCTAGCCGTGAGCAATACATCTGCTCCCGGACAAATCATGGAAACCGATTGAGCGCTGAGTTGAGGTTGCGGTATAATTCCAAGGCTCACCTGAGTTGTATTCACACATCCATTGCCATCAATTCCCGTGACGGTATAAGAGATGGGGGCGCTGATTGTTGAACTAACGCTAGCTCCTATTAAGCTGTTTAGTCCGGTAGCAGGAGACCAAGAATACGTCAAGCCACCTGTTGCCGACAATGTGAAGGGTTGCCCGGCACATATATCTGCATCATCTGTTACATCAATGGTTGGAAGTGCCACAACATCAACAAATACGTCGTCGCTATACGTGCAACCTAATGCCGTTTGAATGGTGATCAAATACGAGCCCTCATCAGAAACCGTCTGGTTCAGGGAATTAGCATTTCCTGTTAGTTGCCCATCAGCGGTAGTCCACTCAAGCGTTGCATAAACACCAAGGATATCGGCACTTAATTGAGTTGAAGATCCGGTGCAAACCACTTGATTCAATCCGGCGTTCACTGAAGGCATTGCTTCAATAGGAATGGTTAACTCTGTAGTGGCTGTGTTCTGACAATCGTCCGTAACCTGAACTTCTACCTGAGTTGACACGTCAAATACTACATCAACAGTTGGTCCGACGCCCAAAGGCGTTCCATCCGGGAGTGTCCACTCCCATGACCCCGTGCTTCCCTGCGCTGTAAGTGTAACCATGTCACCAGGGCAAGAGAGAGCAGGAGTTGCAACTGTAACCACAGGAGCATCGAGCAGCGTAAGCGTTACCTCACCGAGGCCTTCACACCCAAACGATGAGGTGCCAACCACTGTATAGGTCGTCGTTGAGCCTAACGACACGAAAGGTCCGGCCACATTATCGGCATTCAAATAAATCGATGGAATCCACTGATAACTATTCGCACCCGATGCCTCAATCTGAACGTCTTCTCCCGGACATACATCACTGTTGGGGGTAACCACCAAAACAGGAATTGGGTTAACCTGAATGTCATCGGCTACGTTCACCGGACAAACCGTATTGCTTGTCATGGATATCGTGTGCAATCCTTCACCGGCCAAAGTGGGGTCGAACGTCCCAAGTGAAGCATCGACAATACCCGGGCCGCTGAATACTCCAACGGAAGGAGAGGCTGCAAGATCGAATGGAGCTGCATTGGCGCAGACGCCATCCGGTAGATTGAATGACAAATTGGGCTCTACTTCGACGCTTACAATTGTGTTGTCTGGAAGAATACAGTTGTCAGAAAAAGTATAATCAACCACAAAGCTTCCCTCCCCTGCTATTGTCGGGTCAAATATTCCCTGCAATGCATCAATGATACCCGCACCCGACCAGGTGCCACCAGCTAAATCGGCGGTGAGCTGCACTGTTCCATTGTCTATGCAAATTGCCGGTATATCTACAATTGCTGTGGGTGTTTGCGGAATGTTCACATACGTTTCCGTATCACTGCCATTTCCTCCAAAGCAGTCATTAGCTCCCGCCAGATCATCACAATTAATAGTTGTGCTGAGCGTGAAATCAATGTCTTGCCATAGAATTGGATTTCCGGCCAGGTCGGTTAACGAAGTGATATCAATCGTCAAGGAAGAAGTGGCATTGGGAATAGTTATCGGAGGTTCGCTTGTCCACTCGAATCCGAATGTGCAATCGAGCAAAGCTGGTGAAATCGCTGGTGAAACCGTGTATATTGATGCCGATGCAGCCGAGCATGAATTATCGGCGATGAAGGAAGAAAAGCCGGCAGGCGTGGTATATGTAACGGTTTGAGTTGCTCCGCACAAATCTGTTCCCGTGAAGGTAATGGTGGCATCCGTTAAACTTCCAGTGTCCAAACCAACACAATCATACACTTGCACTGCCCAACCGCCATTCATCGCATCACAACCATAAATGGGAGCCCAGTTAATCGGAGTAGGCACTGCGCCATAACTCCCGTAGGTCCCTGAAAGTCCATTCACCCCAGAACAAACATTGATATTATTGGTCGATTCGGTTGAAAAGCAAAAATTGGTAAAGTTGTTCGTGCTGTTGCATGCGCCACCCGGGTTGGGCATTAATACCAGGTTTGGATTACCGCATGAAGCGGGCCCCCTCAGGTAAAAAGCCAAATCGCTCACCCACGAATGGGTGCCCGTAAAACAAACGGAAATCACCGTATTCGCATCAATAACCAATTGCGATTCCGGAAGATTGCTTATCGCTGTAATTTGACCTGGTGTAAATGAACCCACCAATGAAATAGGACCTACACAGTTGGAAAGTATTGGTTGCACATCGACTTGTGGCTCCTGCAGCACCTGCGCTATCCAAGCTCTGTAGCAGCCCAGGATGACGTTCGATGTATTGCGCACAGAGACAAAATAGGCACCCGGTTGTAGACCCGAAATGGTTGATGTCGACACATTGTTTTGTACGGTAAACGCTGACCAATTGCTATTGCCGGGTACAAAACGCGACCATACAAAATTGAAACTTGCACCCGCAACTTCAGGAATTACCGTTAACTCGCCCAACTGACCACTCGGGTAATAATAGATCGGATCGTTTGGCTGGCCATCGGTATAGGATGTCTGACCTATGCAACCGGTGCCACTCAACTGAGCGAAAACATCGCTCATTGAAATGAACGACAATAGAATGACCGAGGCGCATTTAAACCAAAATTTCACAGACAGAAGACGATTAAGTTAACTTGCGGGTTGCAAGGGGATGGCAATTTACTGAACTCCTCTGTTTCTCAATTAATCAAAAACTATGAATTCAAGCATTGCTATTCGTTTTTCTATGATGCTCACCCTGTTATGGGCGAACTTTATGCACGGACAAATTCAGCATGCTCTCGGCTATGTAGGAATGCGATCTGCAAGGGTTTGGCTTGCCACCGACATGGAGGAACCGGTGGCCATTGCAGTTTCTATTCCGGGAAGCAAGGCCCCGGAAGTTATCTTCAAGTCAAATACCCTCGCCCGGAATGAATTCTCTTGCATAATTGACCTCGAGGGGCTTGAGCCGGGAACCACCTATAACTACCGCCCATTTATCGATGTCGCAAGCGGTTATGCCTCATCTCGAACATACACCCTTACGACACAAGAACTTTGGCAGTTTAGAAAAGATGCGCCCGATTTTAACATGGCAATAGGTAGCTGTGTATTTGTAAATGAGCCGGCTTACGATCGTCCAGGTGAACCCTATGGTGGCGATTTCCACATTTTTGACACCATCGTAAAAAAGGACCCAGACCTCATGCTTTGGCTAGGCGACAATATTTATCTGCGCGAGGTTGATTTTAACTCCTATGCAAGCATCGCACATCGCTACAAACATGCTCGCTCGCAAAAAGAAATTCAAAACCTACTCAAGCATTGTCCCAATCTGGCCATTTGGGACGATCATGATTTCGGACCCAACGATTCCAATGGCTCATTCGTTCACAAAGACTGGACATTGGAGGCCTTCAAATCGTTTTGGCCCAACCCGTCGTATGGTCTTTCCGAAGATGAATCAGGCAAGGGAATCTCAACACACTTTCAGTATTCCGATGTCGACTTTTTTCTGCTCGACAACCGCTATCACCGCACGTGGAAAGATAGCATCGGCAACACAGCGCCGACTATTTTGGGTGACAAACAACTTGAATGGCTACTTCAATCCCTAAAACAAAGTCAAGCACCGTTTAAACTCATCGCTATCGGTGGTCAATTCCTAAACAGTGCTGAGGTATTTGAGAACTATTCAAATTACACTGAAGAAAGAAGACACATTCTTCAGGCAATCGAAAAAGAAAACATCCGCGGAGTAGTTTTCTTAACCGGCGACAGGCATTGCGGAGAGCTTTCCTTCATGCCACTTCAAAAAGAGAATGGGATCTATGATCTTACCGTTTCACCTCTTACCAGCAGGGCGTTCGATATGTCGAAAGAAGAAAATCGCTGGCGTGTAGAAAACACAATATCCGGTGTGCGACATTTTGCTACCCTTTCGTTTACCGGAAAAAAGAAGCACCGCGTTCTGACGATGAATGTATTTGATTCGAATGGGAAACTACTGTGGACACGCGACATACCGCAGTGGTAAACTAACGAATGCGCTCTTTGATGCGGTATAGAATCTCCTCTTCCAGGTATTCGCTCCGTCCGAAATCGAACATTTTCACTTTGCTCTCGGCATTCACAGCTACCTCCACTCTTTTTTCCTCCGCATAAAAAGTAACCTCTACTTCTGTGGGGGGACTAAAAAAAACCCAGCCTCTTTCGGCCAAAATAGAGTTCCCTGAGGAATTCAGAGTTGCGTCATTCAACTTCAACTCTCTTAGCACTTCTTGCGCATGATGCCACGCACGTTGCTTCGAACAATAAAACACTTTCGACGTCATCGTTGTTAGTTAATGAGAAGCAAAGAAACACGAATAACTGAAATTGTCAAGCAAATCGCAAGAAAATCAACAGATTACAATATTCCACTGACAATTTGGTAAAAGACAAAGACGAAACATTAACGCCTTCTTAATCACTTCCCCAACTCAATTCGAATGGCATTGTATTTTGCCTGAACCTCGGCGGGTGGATTGAAGTATCCATATGCAAGATGCGGAAACTCTTGTCGTATGTTGACCATCATCTGCCTCACCCCCATTCCGGGCTTCAACTCCGCAATGCCCAACTTACCCAAATACCAATCGGGATCGATATTGAAATTGCGCCATTGTATCATCGACAAATCACTGTAACGAATCCAATCGCGAAGTGCTTCATACTCTTCCTCCTGGTCGGTCATACCGGGAAAGGTAAAATAATTGATGCTCGCCCAACCACCGTACTTGCGAACAATGCGAGCACTTTCCCGAATGTCGTCAAACTCGTAATTATTGGGTAAATAATACGACTCATAAATGGATTTACGCGCTGAGTTGGTACTTACGCGAATCGAATTGAGGCCTGCTTTCATGAGCTCCTCAACTGCTTTTGGCTTGCTCCCGTTCGTATTCAGATTGATGATGCCACGCGATGATTTCTTACGAATAGCGATGATTACATCTCTCATAAGTTGCCACACCAGCAAGGGTTCACCTTCGCAACCCTGTCCGAAACTTACAATCGGCCTTTCCGCGCTTTCCAAGTGTGGCAAGGTGAACTCTACGATTTCTTCAACCGTCGGAATAAATGTAAGACGGTCTTGAGGAGAGGTCAATTCGTGCTCCTCAGGCTGAAAGGAAATACACCCCAAGCAATTGCTGTTGCAAGCCGGTGAAACAGGAATGGGACACTCCCATCGCCCCATAAAAAAATTGCGCGCTGCAGGGCAAGAATAGCGGATGCTGCAATTGTTCCCAAGGTGCTGAATGAGTCTATTTTCGGGATGATGCTCTAGGCGCTTTTTCGTTTCTTCAATAATCAATTCCTGATCAAAGTTCTCCAGGTCCTGTCGTTCGTCCACATCGATTCGCACCGCTGTTGTGTAGAACTTCCCATCAAGCCATCCTACAACCGTATAGCAATACAACGGCAATGTAGGTGCGCCCTCCTCTTCTGTGCCGAAAGCGGCCATGTATAATTGCGTGTATGCCGGGGCATTCAGTGCGGCTACGGCCTGCACTTCTTCGCAAACGTCGAACTCTCCGGTTTCCAGATTCAGTCCATACGGACGTCGACCGGGTAGCGTAAACAAATCACTTCCCGTGGGAAGTTCAATAAAATCTTCCGGTGTAAGCGGGTATACGTCGTATCCGCTGCGGCCAACAGCCTCATAGCGTTCATCTTCAAAAATGTTACCGTCAGCATCGGCATACACCATAAAAGGAACACGGCGAGGGTGTGAGAGTGGCTTCATACTTTCTTGAGTCTATTTAATAATGCCCTTTTCACGCATAATGGCATTTAGCTTTTCTACCATGACCAATGTGGCCGGGCAGCGCGCCATGTTGGGAATAAAAACTTCTTCTACTTGATCTTTAAAATCCTTTCGGTGAAAATGTGGAAACTCGGCGCAGTCGGAAGGGCGAATTTCGTAAATCGTACAAAGACCCTTCTTCTTGTCGAAATGCTGGCAGGGAGTGCTATCGTTCATTATGTCTCCCGTCTTCTCTTCGGTGTAAAGGTACTTCTCGTAATACTGCGCAGAGGTCATCCCAAAATGGGTTGCCACACGCTTTATTTCCGACTTCTTCCAGGTAGGTGTCATTTCCATGCAACAATGACCACATGATACGCAGCTTACTTCTTTCCAGGTTGCCTTCGTAGCACTCTTCACATCGGCTAGCAAACCTTTCGGGTTTTTCTTGACTATCTTCTTGAGATCAGCGCCAAGCGATTTCTTTTTAGCATGGGCGCGGCGTGTATAGTAAGCTACATCGATTTTTTTCATAGATCTTTTACTGGTCAACGAAACTAGCAGCTTGTAACCTGCGCATGAAGAAGACACTCGTAAATTATTGGCTATGGATTGTTGATGAAAGAAAAGAAAAAAAGGCAAGCCAAATTTATCGCACCGCTACAACCGTCTGCCTTTGCTGCCTTCCGGCCCTGGAGGATTGGACAGGAG
>Ga0114980_10001678_pt1 | contig 15791 bp, 27 predicted proteins | sample S_140806_EF_Meta_FD_87018 | JGI IMG/M metagenome (GOLD analysis project Ga0114980, IMG submission 87018) | Freshwater microbial communities from Lake Simoncouche, Canada to study carbon cycling - S_140806_EF_MetaG | ecosystem: Environmental > Aquatic > Freshwater > Lake | place: Lake...
AAGGACTTCGTTGGTTTGCGACAGAAGTTCGGCGATAATTGGAACGGTACCGTTTGGATCTAAACGCTTCGCCCAGTCGGCGAGTGTTAGATTGCTATTGCTATTTGCGATTACTGCCATGTGAGTGTTTCCTTATAAATTAGGACTGTTTGGAATAAAGGAAGGCTGCTTGGCTGGCGAAGTCTCGCGGCCGTCCCTGTGTAGGGGCTGCACCGTTTGCCTGTCCAACGTAGCGGTCTTCGGAAATTGACTTACCCGCTCGGAACATAAACCGGATGAACTCCGGGTGATTTCCAAGACCGGATTCGTTTAGTAGTGATCGAAGTTCAGGTGTCCCGAACTGGTCGAGTGCTTTCTTCGCGGTTGACAGGCTTTCGGTGAGTTTGTCTCCACCAAACTCCTTGTCAACCTTTGAACTGTCAGCCCATTGTGTACGAAGTGCTTCGATCTGCTGGGCTTGACGCGCCTCCATCTTTGGAGCCATGCGGTCAAGTACCTTCTGTGCAGCATCTTGGGTCAGGTTCAATTCCTTTGCAACATCAGCAAATGCGGTCAGCACTTCTGCGTCGAATGCTTTGCCTTCAGAGGCTTTGAATTCGTACTTTTCGGGTGCGCCCTGTGGAGCGTCAACCTTTGTTGCGTCGGGTTCGACAGCCTTGGTTGCATCCGCAACTTGCTGTTCCTGTCCTTCAGTTGCCTTGCCACCGTAGAGCGCGTCAGCAATGCTTACATCGCTCTTGGGTGCAGCGTCAGCGACAGCAGTGTCATTGGTTGTTGCTGTTGTCGTTGTCAGTGTGTCTGCCATTGTGTTCCTTCACCATCGTTGGGTACAACTCCGGGCAAAGCGAGTGGATCATGTCGAGGGTACGCAGTCCAAAGTTCCGGTTTCCTTCTGCAAAGGCCATTGCCATTGCATTGGTGTTGAAACTAAGCCTAAATACTCCAGCCTGATCTAGATGTCGCCACAAGAACCGGCGACCTCGCTTGCTACTCATCAACCACTTGATATCCGATTCCTCGATTTCCTTGGACAGTTTGTCGCGCAGATCGCGTTCTGCTTTCGTGCGCTCCTGTCCACGGATGTCGAGCGGGTCATAGTTGCTCATTGGATAAATTTAGCGAGCGTTATTCACAATACGGGTACTACACCTGAGAAGGTGACGGTGATCCGTACCCTGAGAATTGGTTCATCACATCCATGAGCGCGTTCTGACCGCCGCCAGTCGGAGCCTGTGCAAGATTCTTGGCGGTTTCGCTCTGCTGCTGCATTGCTGCGACCTGCTCCTTTGCGGCCATCGCCTTGTTGCGTGCGTCGCGGATTAGTGCCACTTGCTTGTCAGCAACGATCAGACTTGGGTCAACACCAAGCATGTCGGAGTACGAGTCAACCCACTGGTCAGCGTCAAACTTGTCAAGCACATCAGGCTTGAAGGTGGCGACTTGACCAAGGTTCCCAACAAATCTGTCAACGCTGTTGGTTCCGATGGCGCGTTGAGCCTGGGCAAGCATTGACACAAATTCAACGCTCAAGTCCATGCCTTGCAGTTCGGGCGGTGCTGGCGGGACGATGCCGGCTGCAACCATGCGGGTGAAAGTGATGTCAATGAGCGGGTCAAGGAGTTCGTTGTGCAGACGCTCAAGCACAGGTCCAAGCATCAGCAGTTTCTCCTCATGCCGCTCTGCCACCTCGGTCGCCGTCATGCGGGTGTCGGTGGCGTTGGCAAGCATCAAGAACAGGTCAGCGTAGAACGACCCGCGAACGCGCTCGCGCACATCTTGAATGTCGCCGAGCAGGTGTTGTAGGTTCAGGTTGACCTCAAACGCAGTCTTGATCCCTGAGTTGACACCATCGACAAACGTGATACCACCAGGCAACATCTCAACGTCGCGGTTCTTCATGTTCGCCGGGACTTGCAGCGGCGGTTTCGTCTGGTAGTCGATGACCTGCGCCTTGCGTAGTTGTTCGTGTTGCAGTTGCTTGATGTCACCCAGTGCTTCCATGCCAGGCGAGTTCCCGTAGATATCACCCCCAACGGTTGACCAGCGAGGGACAAGGCATGGGAATTGAGCAAATCCACTCTCGGACAAGAACTTGTTTGGTTCTCCTCCAACTTCGAAGTACCAACTACCCCACGGCATATTCTTGTTGTCGCGCTTTGAATGATCGCGGTCAGCGCGAGGTTCAATCGCATGAATAATGGTGATCCATTGGTCAAGGGAACCCCTATCAAATTGGTTCTGCACACTTGTTGAACAGTTCTTGTAGCCAAACTCTTTGACGAGTTCGCTGACGGTCTTTTCAAATTCTCGGTACAGGGTGCAAACGCGACCCTGATAGTCCGTGGCAATGCAATACTCGCCACAAGTCACGGGGTACTGGTGGATGACATTACTGAAGTCCGGCAGCACAATCGAGGCGGCCGTACCAAATGTCCCAAGTTCCTCGTACATTCCGTGCAATGCGCGATAGGTGTTGGATCGTTGAAAGACCAACTGCATGCGCTTCGTGACATCATCAAGCCACAGTTTAACTGGCTGGTAGGAGTTCAACTCAGGGTCGGCGGTTCCGAGTCGAAACCACGGCCGCGCCGGCGAAGTTGCACCAGCCATCATCCCTGCACCGAGAGTTCGTAGGGCGCGAGTCCCTGTGTTGTCGTAGATGGCATTGTGCCGGCGGTATCCTTTGTCGCGGTCTTGCGTGAAGTATCGACCATTGCGAGGGAGGATGAAGGTTGTCAACTCCTGATAGTGCGCCCACCAAGACGCACGTTCAGACTTGAGTTGACCCCACCGCGTAAACAGCCTGTCGCGTGTTGGAGCGTTTTCGTACGAGTTGTTGTCGCCAGTGTATTGACTCATGTTTATCCACCTAGCAGCGAACTGCGTCCGAGCGCGAGCGAGTTCGGGTCAACACCTGCCGGCCCGGTAAGCATTGTTCCGCCAACACCACCACCTGCTGCCTTTGATGCACCCGCCATGATGCTGCTGACATCGGGTGAGCGGCGGTTGGCGGCATTGATTGCCATCTCGCTTTGGCGTTGCTGGGAGGCTGCTGCTGCCGTTGCCTGGGTCTGCGCCTTCTTCTGTTGGCGAGCAGCGTCTTGCTGCGCCTGTTGACCCTGCATTGCAGATGCGGCAGATACGCCCGTTCCAATAGCGGCTGCGCCGGCTCCAATTGCTGCTGCTCCGGTTGCGGCCGCGGTTGCTGCTGATGCTCCAAGAGCAAGTCCAACTGATGTAAATAGTGGCATTACAGTTCCTTTGCGTATGTTCGTTCGCTTGCCTGGAATCCCATCCGAGTGAGCATCCGCTCCACGGTGGTGTTGACCATCAGGTCTGACATTGTGGCGACCTGTGCGCCTTGTTCCTTTGCCCACGCTTCGTAAGCCTTGACAAGAAGGATTGCTGCCCGGCTACCTCGTGCGTCTTCGTTGACCCACCATGCAAGTTCGTGCGCCATCTTGACACGGGGGCAGAACCAAATGGGGTTGATGATTGCGCCAAGCATGGCAACGACTACGCCACCGAGGTCAGCGACGAACACACACCCATGTTCCATGAGCGCGTGGATCGCGGCTTCCAGTTCCGTGTCGGTTGCGTTGATCATCGCTGCGTGTGGCGCGAAGTTGTGGAATTGCCTACTCATATGCGTAAGAACCTCCACATCGTCAATTGTTGCGCGGCGAATCGTCAGCATAAATTAGCCCTCTACACCGTGCATACGGGTACTAGACAACGTGTTTGTATGGGTCATACTCTTCGTTCGCAGTTGACTTGCGCTTGTACTTGTCAAATAAGGATCGTTTACGAACCGAATATGCAAACGTCAACGCAAGCGCATCGGCAAGATCAGGTGATGCGCCACCTTGCAAACGCTTCTTGATCTCGTCCTTTGACTCAAGCACCTTGCGACCAGCCTGATCAAACCAATACACAGGCGTTGCCATCTCTTGCTTCAATTGAACGTCATTCGGTATTGCTCCACCCTGCTCAATCCATTCCTTCATGCCCCACCACATCTCGGTGCGTCGATTGACAAACTGATCGGGCTGAATTGCGCGGCCACCAAACGGCACTTCGATGGGATCAAAGTCGAGTTGGCGAAGTCTGTCAATCACTCCTGCACCTGCACCGCTGTCAACAAACACCGCGTCCGGCTCCCAGGATTCCATGACCGATGCAACGCGAGCGGCAAGTTCCATGTTGTCAATGCCCCTGTACACAAGAGGCGGGAACATGATCAATCCTTGACGTTTGACAATGACGCTGCGGTCATCACCGAATCGTGCAGGGTCAACGCCAAGGATGCGGGGTGACCCTTCAATGTCCTTGTCCGTATATTCGCGGCTTGCTGCAAGTTCAGCGTCAGACAGGCTGATCAACTGGTCATCGCCAGCGGCGGCAAAGTCGCACAGGTACTCGCGAGCAAACGCAGTCTCAGGCATGTCGCGCTTCAGGCGTTCGACTTCATTGGGATCAATTGCCTGGGTGTCGTAGACCGTGTACCGAGCGGCGTTCCAATCAGGCAACGACTGTGCGCGGTAGTACAACTCGCTGAACAGGTTGATACCTGACGGTGTGCCGATGAACATTGCCCAGCCCTGACGGTCAGACAACGCCGGCTGAATGATGTCGTTCCACACCTCCGGTTTGACCTGTGACACCTCGTCAATCACGCATCCATCGAGGCGCACACCGCGCATTGCGTCGGGGTTGTCGCCACCGAATATACGAATGACGCACCCATTGTGCTTGAACGTGACAAGCAAGTCGCCCTCGTTAATGTCAATCGCGTTCTCCATGAGGAGTGGCGCAAGTTTCTGTTTGAGCCGCGCCCAAGCAATAGCCTTGGCTTGCTTCAGGAACGGGGCAATGTAGAAGAACAGGCCGAGTTCTTGTTTGAATCGGATCGCCTTGTCAATCAACTCCATGATGGCAAGTTCGGTCTTGCCAGCGCGACGGTGCAGGGCAAGCACTGTGAACCTGCGCTTACTGACATGGCATGTCCGTTGCCATGCTCGCGGCTTGTACTGCAAACTGACGGTGCGAGCCATTACCGCTCCGGTACGCCTGTTGCCACCATCAGGCTAATGCCACCGGAATGGTTCATGTCAACGCGCTCTGCCCACCGAGCGGGGTTCCACATCCGAAGGCACTTCATCCGGGTATCGACCTGCAAACGCCTCCAAGCGGCTTGTACTGCGTCTGTAGGCTCTGTGTCGCACAGGGTCTTGCACTCCTCAAGCATTGCTTCCTGGCCTTTGTCCCTCGCGACCTTATAAAGTCTACTAAAATCTTCGTCTTCGTCTTTCCATTGATGCACAGTTGCAACGCATGGGTTGCCCGTAATCTTGGCAAACTCAAGCAGTGTTCCCCCGTTTGCAAGCCACTGGAGAACCTCAAGTGCCTTGGGGTTGTTCATGATTCCGGTGCGCTGCGGCCGTCCCACTGGTCGTTTGATCACAGAGGTACTGGGTGACTTTTTTGTAAGCGCGAGGGATTTGGGCGCGTCTTTCATAGTTGCATAATTTCTGTATGGTGGACTTTGATAGTTTAAACATTGACGCTAATTTGCCGTAGGAAAGCCCTCTTTCCTCCCGTGCGTCCCTTATGCACTGTACTGCATAATCTGAGATTCTTGCGTTGTGATGCGATTGCCCGATGCGATAGCCGTCTTCATTGACAGCGACGATGGCTATACGCTTAGTGATCATGTGCGTTTACGCAGGACGATGTCGAACCCTGCTGCGCCGGCAATAGCAAGCGCAGAGTCAAATGCTGGCTTTCGTTTACCGATCACCGTACCAGGCGTACCAAGCAAGCACCTCACCGTGTGCGCTCGGAGTATCCCTGCCTTATCCATTGCAATCGCAAGTTCCCCGCGTGTAGATCCTTGCGACTCAAGTGTCTCGCGGATATGCGTTTTAAATTCGTCGTAAGTGTTTATCGTCATCTACGTCAGTATATAAGTCAATCAGTTTCCCAATATACGAGATCGCCTCGTTTATAGAATTTCATTTGATCAACGTACTTCTTGGTGTCAACAAAGTGCTTGTCCTTGACAGTGAAGTAATTGTTGGGCAACAACAAGAAATAACCTGCGTCAGCAATGATTAGGCTGAGTGGCTTGTGTTCTGCGGGGTACTGCGAGTAACCATCAGCCCAATCAATAACAATACCTGTGTGTATGCCTGACACCTCGGCGCGGAACGCGTTGACAGTCAAACCTTCAAGTGCCTTAAATTGCACGGCTTCGATGTTGTTTCCCATTGCTCCCCACGGCTGCGAGGAGTCATCAAAATCAGGGTCAAAGGAATCGGTCGTTGACAGCGCGTGTAGCGGTAAGCCTGACCAGTGCGCTCCTGACGCGAGGATCACATGGCAAGACAAGTACTGACCGGGTCGAGCGTAAATCGCATGCCACATACCTGGCGTTGTGCCGGCTGGCATGTTCGGGCCAAGGAATTGGTTGTCAACTTGCACATAGAAATGGTTTGGTAGGTTGGTGTGTCTCATTCGTAGTCCGAGCGTCTGCGAGTCGGAGATGAATCGTCAAAGAACCATAGCCACACCCCACAGGCGGCAAGGAAGATCAAAGCAATTGGTACGGCACAAAGCGTATGGATCATGCGGTTCTTTGGCGTGAGGGTACGGGTCTGCGGGAAACTGACAAAACGCGACCAGGCTCTTTGGCGTTTGGATCCTTTGCCCACTCTGTCAACAATGACAGTTTTTCGGTGAACCAATAGATTTCTTGCAGGGATAGCGCATATTCCTCACGATAGATCTTGAGTACGGGATGAAAGATCTGTGCGCTGGTGCGGTACGGGGTTGCTTGAATGACAATGCCGTCATCGTCAACAGCGACAAACCCTGTCTTTGTTTGGCCAACGGTAAAGCCTTCATGTTCTAGGTACATGACTGCTCGCACAATCCTGGCCTTGTTGCGGGTGGTTGGGTACATCATGCGTATCTCACAGATGGCTTGCGGACATGTTCCACGGCTACGGCAAGGATTCGGCGCGACTCCGGTACATGACCAATGAACTCGCGCACTTGCTCAAGTTCCGCGTCGGTCACGTTTTTCAGCATCGCTTCAGCCCACACATCCCACTCAGCAAACTCCTTTGCGCTGATCGGAGTGCATCGTTCAAGGTCGTTGCGGGTCTGTTCAACCTCGCGCTCACCTACCAGGTTCTGTGGGATGAGAGCGCAATACGCCTTGTGTATCGCTGATATATCAGGCTTTGAGTCGCGCACTAAACGGTGCTGGCGAATGCAACTGTGCAGTTTGTCCTGATGCAGTTCACCCCACTTCTCGTTCAAGATGCTCGACAATACAGGCTCAAGTCTCCACTTCGGCCACAGTTCATCCATCAACTTCCGGTTGTCCATCCATGTGATTGTTGTCATACGCGAGAGTATAGACATGTATCAAGATTCGCGCAAATCTATGCATGTCACAACAACGTGCATACAGCGTGATTTTTTTTGATTTCAGCGAGGCTCAATGCCGGTGCTAGAGCGGGTCTGTAGTTCAGAAGGTAAGGACGAGATTTTTCAAATCTCTTTCAATCCCGAACCTGTGCAGCCCGGCTGGAAGTGCAGGAATACCATGACCCCACTTTCGTGAGGTCAAAGGGTTCAGCCCAGCCGGAGCCGTGCGAGGTTTCCCATGCAATGCGTCTTACCATTTCGTTGGGAGATCAGCCAACCGCTTACCGCATTGAGGAGCGCAGCCCGTAGGCCGGCGCGGAGTAGAGTCAGGCTCCCGCGTCTTTCATCCCTGATCCCCTACCGTGCCGGGATCTGTTTGCAGCATTCTTGACACTTGTGTCAGGTTCGGTAGAATGCGACCGCGCAGGAATATTAGCGTCCGCATCATAAGCACCCAGTGCGAAAGATGCAAGCGCACGAAGCGGAGCAGACTTCGGTTTGCTCCGCTTCTATTTGGTATACTCAAGCCCCCGGAAGCGCGGCGCGTTGATCGAAAGATCCGCGCCGTGTTTGTTTCCGGAGCAGGAAACACAGGTCAAATTGGAATGCTGACCGCATCGACACGGTTACCAAACTACGTCAATCTGCATAAAGGCTCAACTTATTCATAGGTTTATGCAGACAGCAGCGCGTTGCCGCGCCCTGTCCCGTCGGTAGGTTCTGTTACCCCATTGCCTGGGAAACGAGGGGCGTACCTTGCGGCCTTGTGCCTCGTCGCAAGTGGGAGTCTCACCCACATCTCCGCGCCGGCACTATACATGACGCGTCTGTCAATTTATTTCATGCGTGTTTGTAACTAGGAAACTGCAATTATGCAGAAATCTGTCAACAAACTCATGTACTACCCCTTGCGTGACGATATACCTTGTCGTAGAGTACTGAAATCAAAGGCGCGGCCGATGACAAACGCAACTAGTTTGAGAGGACTGACACATGCCACAAATCTTAGTTTCAATTCGCATTGCTGACATCGGAAATGGGTTTCCACACTTGTGTGACTTTGTCCGCGTAGGCGACAACGTCTACCAAGTTGACACCATTAACAGTTCAATTCAACGTCAACAAACCGCACCAAACTTTGTTTACGCGACCTGCTGCCATGTTGGAACCGTTGTCGGATTTGCAGCGCAAGACGTTGACAACATGAATCGATACAGCGCACAGCAATGTGACGGCAAGTCGTGGTTCAACTTGCAACGGTCATTGAACACTCCGCACTGGGTAAACGACATTGACAACACCGCCGACGGCGCGGACGACACCTTCGGATTATAAACATTCAATTTGAGAGGATTGACAATGACTACCAAGTTCAAAGTTACCGTTACTGACGCACAAACCAACCCGCACCTCGCTCGTATCTACTGTGACGTTCTTGTCGCAGCCGCTCGCGAAATCAACGATGCCGTTAGCCAGCGCGTGATTCGCGCACACAACGAACGCGCTTGCGTTGACGTTGACAACGAGTTTGCATTTGACGCTTGCATTGACGAAATCTACGCCGCCGAAGCCGCGTTTCTTTGCGCTCATCGCGACACGGAGGTGACTCTGTGACCAAGCAAATCATGCAAATTGACGTTCTGTCCGAATGGGTTACCGATGACCGGGCTGCGGAGTACCTCAGCGAACACGTTGTCACCGCAACGCTTGAAGTGCATTGGCATCATCACAGGGACGGGTATTCCACCGGGGTGCATGGCTGGGAATTGATCTCTTGGAACATTCTTGAGATTGCGCTTGATGACGTTGAGTTGACTGACCAAGACATTGTTCCGTCAGACTTCCCAATGGTCGAAGTACGCGCAGCCATTGAAGACGCGGAGCAGGTACGCAAGTACATTGCAGATCGACCACCGGAGGACGCATGAAACAACTACGAGTGCTAGTCGCATGTGAATGTAGCGGAGCAGTTCGTGACGCGTTTGCAAACCTTGGACACTTTGCCATGTCGTGCGACCTCAAAGAATCAGAGCAGCCAGGCAACCACTACACAGGAAGCGTCTTTGACATTATCAATGATGGATGGGACATAATGGTTGCACATCCACCATGTACTCATTTATCTGTGGCTGGCGCAAGGCATTTCAAAAATAAGCAAGAGAGTGGCGTACAACTGCAAGCCATTGAATTTGTAAAACAACTAATGGCAGCACCAATTGAACAGATTGCAATTGAAAACCCGGTTAGTGTTATTTCATCATTCATTCGGAAGCCAGATCAAATCATTCATCCCTGGCAGTTTGGACACGAAGCGGAAAAAACTACTTGTCTATGGCTCAAGAACCTTCCAAAGTTAGTGCCAACCAATGTTGTTTCAAGGGGGGAATTTGTAACATTTCCAAGTGGAAAAAGAATGGCAAAGTGGTACGCAGATGCTTGGTCACTTTCAAAGGAAGAACGCAGCACCGCTCGCAGCAAAACATTTATAGGTATTGCAAACGCAATGGCTGCTCAATGGTCAGTTCCAAACGTCACACTGTGGGGGACACAATGAAACGATCAGCAGACGGCAACGAACCGCGCACTACCCGCCGGCAAACAACGCGGTGGGATACACAAGACGCAGCCTGGTCAGACATTCAACCGCGCCTTGGAACGCTTAACGCCTTAGTGCTTGACGCGATTACTCAACAACCAGGCACTTGCGACGAACTTGAAATTCGGTTGTCATTGACACATCAGACTTGCAGCGCGTGTGTCAACAGCCTGATGAACGATGGATTGATTGTTGCTGACGGTAAGCGACCAACACGGTCAGGCCGAGCAGCGCGTGTGTGGACATTACCGATACCAACAACCTTGTTTGGGATGGCAACATGAAAGACGATGACAACCGATGGGCGCGGCCTGTGATGGAAGACGTTTCATGGAAACACGCAACAGGCATCCCTGCGTTCCTCAACGAGCGCGGCATCAGGGAGGGGCTGGCAAAGCATGTCGGCTTGCCAGCAATGATTATTGTTGCTGGCGACCCCATGCTGCACCGCGTTGACGAGGGTGATGGCAACCCCGTGTTTCAGTACTGGCGGTCATCCGTGTACCTCGTCAGTTCAACGCCTTCGGGGATTGAGGGAACAAGGTTTACAAGCCTGTGTGTCCGCGACCCGGATGACACCATTGAATCCGTGCGCGACGAATTGCTTAACAAGTGTGTCAACTTTATCACCAAGTGTGAACCTTCAACCAAGATCAAATATGTCTCGTAAATTACCACTTGGCTGTTTGACCGTGACCCTCCGCAAATGGGGTGACTCGGTCATCATCAATGACGAGGACGGCAACCAAATCGCACAGATTTACGCACAGGTGCAGGGGTCTGAAATCAACGACAGGATCAGGGTCAGCATCAGGGCTGAACAGAAGTACCGAATCGTAAGACACAAGGACGGACTATGAGTACACCAACACCAGGCTATTACGAAACTCTATTGAACGAACGCGGCCTAGTCGTTACGCAACTACGCGCACAGATCAGGGACATTCAGCATCATTGCAAGATGCTTGGTGTGATTGGCGGGGCGTTAGAATCAGGCGCAAAGTTCGACCACAAAGCGGCAGGGTTTGAGATCAGACAATTGCTTAACATCATTAACCGGAGAATCACATGAAGAAGATGCTGCCATATATTGTTGAGGGAATTCGGACTGACAAGGAAGCGGGAATGCGACAGGTTGACATTGCTGTGAAGTACGGCGTGTCAACAGGTGCTGTGTCTCGCGTGTTGCGTGGTAGCCGGCATAAAGCCAAGGTTGCCAATGCCAACTCCTGACGATGGTTTTTGCGGCGTTCTTGCTGGGGGGCGTTCCCCCGGCAGGGACGTTTTATTACTTGAACTACAAATCAAATTGCTTGAAGCAAAACTTGCAAAGGCGCAAGCGGAAAGCGACTGTTTAAGGGAAACAATCAGAAGTAAATTTGTTGAAAAACTTGACAGAGTTATGTATGAGGGGGAAGGATGATTGAGGTCGAAGACATCGTTGACCGCATTGCAACCTCCGAGTCAACCGATCCGCTGCTACTTGAAGCGTCTGAAGAAATCAAATACTTGCGGCTTGAACTTGCTCGCGAGATAGCCAACCGATACAAGGCGCGTGGAACCGATGATGATTGAGTTCCGCGTACCTGGTGTCGCCGCTCCGCAGGGCAGCAAGAAGGCGTTCAGGTCGCGAGGTGGACGCATTGCCCTCGTAGAGTCCTGCGCTCGCGTGAAGCCTTACAGAGCGACCGTAGCCCTTGCAGCGCGAGCAGCGTGGGTTGATGTGCCAACAAACGGGACGGTAGGAGTGTCAATCGCGTTCACGTTTGTGCGGCCGGCAAGCCACTACAACGCAAAGGGCGTACTCCGCGCCGGCGCGGCGACCCACCCAGGCAAAGGAATTGGAGACATTGACAAATTGTGCCGGGCAGTTCTTGATGGTCTTACGGGCGTTATCTACGCCGATGACTCGCAGGTCGTAAGTCTTGTCGCCACAAAGGCGTACGGGAATACTGCTGAATCTCGCATTTCCATTTACATTACCCATTGACAGTAGGTTGTCAAGTGGTATAGTCACCACATTGACACATATTGTGTCAGTCGTGCGCGGCGTTCCGCGTAGTCACTAGAGAGGACTTTACTTTGCAACGTAGCGAAACAATCGGAGAGTTGGCGAAGGCATTAGCGGCGGCAAACGGCAGCATCAAGAACCCCAACTTGGACGCGGTCAACCCGCACTTCAAGTCACGGTACGCCAGTCTAGGTGCGATCATTAACGCGGTACGCGCACCACTTGCAGCGCACGGTATCAGCGCAGTTCAAACTGTCAGTAATGACGGCGGTTCGGTTGGCGTGACCACTACCTTGCTGCACTCAAGCGGAGAATGGATGGCCGAAACGATTTGGTCTGCCTTGCCCGACCGTGCAACGGTGCAGCAGTTGGGGTCGAGCATCACCTACCTGCGCCGATACTCACTCGCAGCCATCACCGGGATTGTCGGCGAGGAGGACGATGACGGCAACGCCGGCAGCAGCGGCGACCGCAATGACCGCCCTGAGCCTCGCAAGACGTTCAAGCCAACCGAAGCCAAGGGTGCGGCTCCGGCTGCTCCCAAGGCATCTGCGCCCCCTGCAAAGGCAGCACCTGCCAAGGCAGAGCCTGTCAAGGACAGGATCGTTGCCGATGCGTACCCCGAAGAGTACGCGGGGGTGTTCAAGATCCTGCGCGTAGTGGCGCGACCAGGCAAGCCTTACGCTATTCAGGCTGAGGGAGAGCATGGTGTCGCTTGGATCGCGACCAGCGTGGAAGAGTACGCCAAGTTGCTAGGTGACACTATTGGCAACTCCATCACACTCGACGTTGAGCGTATCGGTGACACCTTGCAGATCATGCGCTGCCTCGGCAACGTGAAGGCTGTGAAAGAGGAGGTTCCTTTCTAATGTCGCTCTACGCCATAACAACCGAAATGCAAGGTATCTTGGACGCAGTTCTTGATGGGGGCATTGACAGTCCCGAAGCGCAGGACGCGCTGAATCAGCACCTTGCGGGACTTGACGGTGCGCTTGAAAGCAAGGCCGAGTCTTACGCAGGGTTTATCAAGGAACTTGAAATGCGAGCGGAGTCGAGGGGCAAGGAAGCCTCTCGAATCCGTGCGCTTGCTGCTGCTGACGATGCGCTGGCAACACGCCTCAAGGAAGGTTTGAAAGCGGCAATGCAGCAGACGGGCAAACTTAAGATTGACACGCCGCGTTTCAAATTAAGTGTCGTTGGCGTGGGAGGCAAACAGTCGCTTGAGGTAGACGATCCGTCTGCACTTGACCCGATCTTCGTACGAATTGTCCGTGAGCCTGACAAGGATGCCATCCGCGCAGCACTTGACTCAGGTGCTGAAATTGCGGGTTGCCGTCTGCTTCCACGCGGAACAAGTCTGCGAATCCGCTAGACTGAACTTGTCCGATCCTCTCCCCCTGCGTCGTAGCACCACACACTGCGGCGTAGGGGTTTTTTATTCTGTGCGCCTGTAGCCGAGTTTCCACAGCAAGTGCGCGATATCGGTAGCGGTCTTGGCTACAGCGTCTTCGTCTAACTCAGGACGCACGGCGTGTAGTGCTTCGTGAATGACGGTGTCAAGTCTGTCCTTCTCACACGGCCATGTTGCAATGCGGATGATGCGACCGCGCACAACACCTGGGTCAACCATGTCGCCGTAGTCGCGCATGTTGTGAACGAACCGCAGCGTCCAGTACTTGCCACCAAGTCGTACACGCATGGCGATACCTCAGTGTGCAAGAGTGAATTCGGGAGTCAACTGATACGCGGTTCTGCCGGGATGGTCGCCGTGTGGCTTGATCGTTTGCTTTGCAAGCATTAACTTCATCCACACCGCGCCGATGACTTCCGGGCCGCGCCCCTGCTCAACGTGCCAGCCAACGTGACCGTCATCGAACTCGTCCTTGTACGTTCCCGTTCGAACGTGGTATTGCAGATCAGACACCACCCTGCACCCACCTTTGTCGCACACCAACCGCTCGCGTGACAGCGGCAAGAACCACTGCTTGTGAACGTGACCCTGCACCACAACGTCAGCGTCAGGGGTGACTGCCGCAGCGCGTCTAATCTTCAGGGTGTCAAACGACAGTAACGCTGCGCCACCAGCACCGTGGAAGTACTTGAGGCTAAGGGTGTATCGCTCCGTACCGATCTCGGCTAGGAAACGAACCCATCCTCCGTACCCACCTGGGTGGACTTTGACCTTTGATATCTGCGACATCCGCTCGCATGTGCGCTCGGTGATATCTGTCTCGCAGTTCTTCAGGATTGCAGACTCATGGTTCCCTCGACCAATGACAATGAAGTTTTTTGAGAACGGGGCGTAGAAGTCTGACGCGTACCGAACTAAGGAATCGAGGTAGTCTGGAGCCATTGCATGCTCTTCACGAATACCCGCTTTGTTGCGGCGAGGATCGAACTTACCCTCCATCGCACAGTGCATATCGCCGACATCAATGATTCCAGCATTGCGGCTCCTTACCATCTCTAGGTGTTTGAGTTCAAGAGCATGGTCGGCATGCGGGTTGTCGTGATGGCGATCCCCGGACAGTAGGAACCACCATTCATTCTGCTTCGACGTACAATCAAGGTCAACAAGGTGAATATTTCTTGCCGCTGCCCGTACGTTGAAGGGAATCTTTGCCATTATAGTTTGTGACCGTACTTTCCTTTGATGAACCATCCGGCTCCAAAGCCCAAGCAACCGCACAAAGCACACGCCCAAACGCTACCAAGCAATGATGAGAAATCTGCAAGCATTACGCTGTCTCCTTTTTGCTAGCCCGTGCCTTCTTAAAGGCCGCGTCGAAGTATGGATCTGAGGCGCGTCGGGCTGCGATATATTCGCGAGCATCCTCAGGCTTTGATGGGTCAAGCATACCTGCGGCAAGGTCTGCGTCCTGACGCTGCCGGCGCGGCAACCAGCCAATTGCAATGCGAAAAAATGTCCCAAGGCCTGTTTGCCACAGTATGACGCACACTGCCACCACAACCGCCGCTACGGCGATCCATGTCAGCATTGACATCCAAGCAGGGGTCTTGTCCTCAACGCCTCCTAGGGCAACGTGGATCCCTGCGGCAAGGGTGTCAATACGAGTCGCGCCTGTCACCACTACCGGGTCGTTAATTGCCATGCCGTGGTCGGCAAGCAACTGAGCCTGGGTACGGATCTCGTTGGTGTTGTTGGCAATGCGGCTGACAGGCGAACAGCCGGCAAGCAACGACACGATGATGACGGCAAAGTAGATCACGAACGCGGTGGGCCATCCGGTTCAGGTGGTGGCGGTACAAATAAATCGTTTACTTGGTCATAGGTGTAGCCTGGGCCTGGATAGCAACCGCGAATACTTCCATCTAATTTGCATTCAATCCATTCACCACCAAGATTTTCCTGACACCAAGCAACAGTTGGCGTAACAAGTACGCGCACTACCGTGTTATCAATAATTTCTGCTGCGTATTTGCTCATGTCATCACCAAGTTTCCATTTTCTAAGAAGGTGTGGAAGGTGTAGCCACCTGCTTGTGTAGTGGTATTTGTTGTTCCTGTAACTGATCCAACTGGCGTTCCGCTGTAGCGCACAATAACAATGCCGCTGCCGCCGATTCCGCCTGTTGTGTTTCCTGCAACAAGAGGCGTACCTGCACCGCCACCACCGCCGCCTGTGTTTGCTGTTCCGGCTGTGCCTGTAGTAGAAACTGCATCACCACCTGAACCGCCGCCACCACTGCCGCCAGCCGGTTTACCGTTTGATGTGTTTCCACCACC
>Ga0114980_10001679_pt1 | contig 15776 bp, 10 predicted proteins | sample S_140806_EF_Meta_FD_87018 | JGI IMG/M metagenome (GOLD analysis project Ga0114980, IMG submission 87018) | Freshwater microbial communities from Lake Simoncouche, Canada to study carbon cycling - S_140806_EF_MetaG | ecosystem: Environmental > Aquatic > Freshwater > Lake | place: Lake...
AGCCCATCCGATGCCTTGAGTTGATCCGCATACTACTGCGGTTTTTCCAGTGAGGTCGAGGTTCATGTTGTAAAAATAAGGGGTAATCGGAGAAGGGGTAAGGTATGAACCACCCATCTACTTTATCCCTTATCCCTTATCCCTTCTCCGATCACCCCTTATCCCTTTTAGGAGATGTTGCTCCAGTCCGTCTTTTTCTTCTTGATCTTTTTGACCTCTTCCACAATGCATCTATTCTTCGGCATTTCCATGTTGGGGTCTTCGTCGAGTATTTCGAGAGCGAGTTCGCGCGCTGCTGAGAGCATGACCTGATCTTTGGCTAGATCGGCAATTTTCAAATCGAGCAATCCGCTTTGCTGCGTGCCTGAAAGGTCGCCGGGTCCGCGCAGTTGCAGGTCGACTTCCGCGATTTCAAAACCGTCGTTGGTGCGCACCATGGTTTCGAGGCGCGTGCGACTGTCTTTGCTGATTTTAACGCCCGTCATGAGTATGCAATAACTCTGCTCGGCTCCGCGACCTACGCGTCCTCTCAACTGGTGCAGCTGCGACAGTCCGAAACGTTCGGCGCTTTCGATAATCATCACAGAAGCATTCGGCACATTCACACCAACTTCGATGACGGTGGTTGCAACAAGAATTTGTGTTTTTCCTTGCACGAAATTTTGCATTTCGTAATCGCGTGCCTCACTTTTCATTTGGCCATGCACAATGCTTACGAGGTAGTGCGGCATAGGAAATCTACGAACAATCGACTCATAGCCATCTTCCAAGTCTTTGTAGTCCATGGCTTCGCTTTCTGCTATGAGCGGATAGACAATATAAATCTGTCGGCCTTTGCGAATTTCATTTTCAATGAACTGAAAAACCTCCAGTCGCTTAGCGTCGGTCTTCCATTCTGTCTTGATGGGTTTACGGCCTGGCGGTAATTCATCAATTACACTGATGTCGAGGTCGCCATAGAGTGTCATGGCCAGGGTGCGAGGTATAGGTGTTGCCGTCATTACCAGGACGTGCGGTGGCAGTGCTGCTTTCTTCCAAAGTGAGGCACGTTGGGCTACACCGAAGCGATGCTGTTCGTCGATGATGCACAGGCCGAGATTGATGAACTTCACGGTTGGTTCAATCAGCGCATGCGTGCCAATGATGAATGGCAACTCGCCCGATTCGAGCGCGGCATGTATTTTTTTTCGTTCTGATTTCGGAGTGGATCCCTTTAGCAAAGCCACCTTTAATCCGATGGGTTGAAGCAGTTCGCTGATGGAAGCGAAGTGCTGCATCGCGAGAATTTCAGTAGGAACCATTAGGCATACCTGATAGCCATTGTCGATGGCGAGCAAAGCCGCTAGCAAGGCAACAATGGTTTTTCCGCTACCCACATCGCCTTGGATGAGGCGGTTCATGTGATGGCCACGCGCTACATCGGCGCGTATTTCTTTAATGACTCTTTTTTGTGCGCCCGTGAGTTCGAAGGGCAGATGTTGATGGTAGAATGAGTTGAAGATTTCGCCCACTTTTTCGAATACAACACCGCGCTCTTGCTGTGTATTGCTGAGCTTTTGTTTTCCGAGTTGTATTTGAATGTAGAACAACTCCTCAAACTTGAGTCGTCGTCGAGCGGCCTCCAGCAAGGGCAGCGTAGAAGGCATGTGCACTTGTGCGATGGCTTCGTTGCGCGACATGAGTTTAAATCGCTCAATGATGTAGTCGGGTAGATTTTCGGATACAGTCGGTTTTGCGTCTTCAATCAACTGACGTGTCAACTTTGCGATGCCATTGCTATGAAGTCCTTTGGCGGTGCACTTTTGGGTGGTATTGTAAACCGGTTTGAGTTCGCTGCCTTGTGTTATGCGAGCGTCTTCCAACAGCTCGAGCTCAGGATGCGTAATGTTGTAGCGGCCTTTGAATTCGGTGGGTCGACCATAAAGCACATAGGCTTGATTGAGCTTCAAACTCTGCGTGAGCCATTTCAGCGCTTTGAACCAAACCAATTCAATGTCGCCACTCTCGTCGCGAAAAACAGCGGTAAGACGTTTGCCATTGCCCAGACCGATTTCGCGCGTGGAAACGATTTGTCCGATGAGTTGGACGTTGGCGGCATCGGTTTGTATATCGGCGATTCGGGTTATTTGCGATCGGTCGATGTAGCGAAAAGGGAAATACTCTAGGAGGTCTTCCCAAGTGCGAATGCCAAGCTCGGCCTTCAGCACTTCAGCGCGCTGCGGCCCCACACCCTTCAGGTAGAGTATGTCTTTCTCGAGCATGCGCCGAAGGTAGTCATTGACTTCATAAGCACACAAGCGTATTATGCCATAACTCGCCTGAAGCTGGCATATTATTCCTTGGATGCGGAATCCATCCAGATGGTTACCGGCCCATCATTAATAAGTTCGACATCCATCATGGCGCCGAATGTGCCGGTTCGAACAACTTTCCCTGAGAGTTGATTCAGTTGCTCTATAAAATATTCGTACAGTGGAATGGCTTTTTCGGGGCGTGCCGCGCGGATGAAGGAAGGTCGGTTGCCTTTTTTGGTTTGCGCATGCAAGGTGAACTGGCTAACCACTAAAAGTTCGCCGCCGGCTTGGACGAGATCAAGATTCATTTTTCCGTCTGCATCAGAGAATATGCGCATACCTATGGTTTTTTGGGCCAGCCAGAGTGCATCGTCCGATGTGTCTGCGTCCTCGATTCCTACCAGTATTAACAGGCCTGGTCCGATAGCCGATTTGATCGTGTTTTCGATAGTTACAGAGGCTTTTTTCACGCGTTGAATTACGATTCTCATGGGGAGGAAGCTTTTTTCTATGGCAAGTAAAATTTTTTTTTCAGATCCGTGAACCGTTCGGATAGTTGGTTGGTTTATAGAATAAGACTATCCCAACATCAAGTGGGTAGGTTTTGGTTAAAGGTTTAGTGACTTGGGGCTGCCAATGGGCGGCCTCTTGTTTTTGGTCGAATTTCTGCGCGAAGGTATTAGCCCCTGCTTATGTTTGTTAAAACGAAACAGTCATAAATCCCATGAAGTCTTTTTTGCTCGGAATAATAGGTCTGCTGCTCGCTGTGTCAGCTTCAGCGCAATGCGATGCGTATTTGAATTTCGGAGGTACAGGTTCGAATGTCACCATAGAGTTTATAGCGAACGGAGCTGTGAATGCACAGTACATCATTGACTGGGGTGATGGGTCAGCCGATACCTCGTCAACGCCATTTTTCGAGCACAACTATTCTTCCGACGGACAGTTTGTGTTGTTTTACATCTATCAGGACCTCGACAATCCGAATTGTATTTTTTCCTCTTTCGACTCGATTATTTTGACCGGCGGTTCATGCAACATGGGCTTTGATGTGCAGACCATTGCATTGGTTGCAGCGCTGGAAGCCTATAGTGATAACACCTCGATTCCCATTTACACGGCAGAATGGGGTGATGGAAGTCCTACTGAAGTTGGAGCGTCTTTGCTGCATGAGTACGCTGAACCCGGCAATTACCTAGTATGCGTTCAAATGATCGATGCCGACCCAACGCTACCATGCGAATTGTATCAATGCCAGAACATTGAAGTGGTTGGTTTGGGCAGCGATTGTAATGTGGCACTTCAGGTGGATGTGGACGTGCAAACGGCCACGGCAGTGATTACCGGTAACGGCGGAGGGAATGTCGAGTACATTATCGATTGGGGCGATGGAACGTTTGATTTCAATCCGGTTGTGGAGCACACCTATCCGATACCGGCCATCTACAACGTGTGCGTTCATTATGGAGTAGACGGCAATAGCGGATGCCAGATCAGTGCATGTACGGAAGTAAATATTGATCCCTTTGCCAGCGATTGTTACTTTGATTTTGTGCCTGTGGTAACAGATTTAGGGGTTGAAATTCAGGTGTTGGCGGCCGGTGCTATTGATCCCGAGTATTTTTTCGACTGGGGCGATGGATCGACGGGTGATTATGGCGTGCCTGCTTCACACGTGTATGCGGGTGCAGGTGCGTATTTGATTTGCGGCACCTATACCGACTTGTCCAACCCGGTTGCCTGCCAGATAAATGTGTGTGAAAGTGTAACCGTTAGTTCTTCTTCAGGGGGATGTGATGTTGTGCTCACCATCACTCAAAGCGGAAGCGAAGTGCTGGTTGTGGCAGAGGGAACAGGAGCAGTTGAGCCCTCTTACTTCATTGATTGGGGAGACAATGGTTTGCCGTTGTTGGCTTCAACAGGCACGCATTCGTATGATGCAGGTGGGGCCTTTGATCTATGCGTTACCTACAGCGATGCATTGAATGCGGGTTGTTCGGCTACTGCATGCGAAACGATTGTGGTGGCGAATACCGAAGAGCTTAGCGAATTTGGTGAGTTCAATGCATGGCCCAATCCCGTTGGTGAAATTCTTTGGGTTGAATACGCGTTGAAAAATCCGGATGCAATTCAGTTCAGGTTGCTGGATTCAACCGGCAGATTGATTGAAGAAACCCAACAGGCGCAAACATCGAATGAGCAACGAATGGCTAGTATCGATTTTCATTCAAGACCTGCAGGTTTGTACATGTTGGAATGCATTACCAAGCAAGGAAGTAAAACCATCAGAATTACCAAGTAGTCTTATTCAATAACAATCCGATGAGCGATCGTTTTGATGCCGTCGCTGAATTGAAGGACATATACCCCGCCGGTTAATTGGGGGAAATGCAATTCGTCAAGAGTTCTTAATTGAGTTCGTTCTGAAGTGATTTTCAGTTGACCGTCAGCGGAAAAAACCTGCACGTTATTCCAATCGAACTGATTCGATTCAATCCAAATGCGGTCGGTTGCGGGATTGGGAAAAATGCGGATGTTCGAGATGTGATTTTCTTCAGCTGATTTCGATTCGTTCATGCTGTCGTCTGCCATCATGGCCGCAACGATAGTGATGGGAATAGCGACCACGTTGTTGTTTTCATTCGATTCTGCGATGGAGCTGCCAGCATCCGCCTTTATGAGGATGTAGCGCGTGCCTGCTTGATTCGGGATGGTATATGTGATGTTTTCCGATTCGTTGAGCGTTGAACTGCTCAGCGTTGAAATGTCGAAGCCAATTGAAACATCGCTGCTGCTCCACACGGCATCGGTGCTGAGGCGATATTGCACCAAGGGAGAAATAACGGCCGATGCAGCGTTCGCTGTTTGCGTGCAATTAATTGTTATAACCTGTCCGATGGTTGCTGAAGCTGCCGAGCTTGAAGCATTTGTAATTGTTAGATCGGGAAGGTTATTGGACGTCGTGGGAATTGAAATTGTGAGCGCGGTAGTATTATTCGTTTCGTTTGATTCTGTAACAGTAGATTGAGCATCTGAGCGAATGAGTATATACTTGGTGCCGCTCCCCGTGGGGATGGTAAACGTGATCGATTCCGCTTCTGAGGAAATACCATTTCCAAGTGTCGATACATCTGTGCCGATTAGAACGTCATCGACAGACCAACTAGCATCGTTTGAGTATCGATATTCAACCACAGGAGACAGCGTGCTTCCGGTTGCCGGTGAAACTTGTTGCGTACAGTTGATGGTAATGGTTTGACCTACTTGTGGAGTAGTCGAGGAAATACTGGTAGCTGCGAGCGAGATATCACGGGTTACCACAATCGCATTCAAAGCAAGTTGCATTGCCGCTTGCATATTCACTCGTCCATAACCCAACTCATTGCTCCATGTGCTGTAGGTGTATGTGGAGTTGTTCGCATAGCTGTAGCCACCAACTTTTTCGCACGATTGAGCAAGGTATTGTTTGATCTGCGTTTCGGTGAGTTGGTCATTCACAACAATCATAAGCGCACCGACGGTTGCTGCTACCGGACATGCTGCACTTGTTCCGCTGAAAGATGTGTTGTCGCCGGTGCTATAGCCATTAACTCCGGTAATGTCGGTTGTGGCTATGCTGCTGCCCGGCGCGGCAAGCGTGATTCCGGTTCCGTAGTTGGAAAAAGACGCACGAGTATCGCTGCTGGTAGTGGCCGCAACCGCAATTACACCGGCGTAGGATGCTGGGTAGTTTGTCCACGTGCTAAGGCTTGAATTACCCGCACTTGCAAATACCGGAATGCCCTTGTTTGACCTGCTCTGTGTGCGAGCATTTGTAATAGCGGTGGCTAGTGACGATTGATAGGTAGTGAGGCCAATCGACATGGATATGGCTGCTGTCGATGATTGCGTCATTGCTCGATTAATCGCAGCAACCTGCATGACGGATGTGGTTGTGAAGCTGCCGGCAGTTGTTGTGTTGTAGCCTATTCGTATGGCCTGTATTTTCAGTTTGTTGTAGCCCAAGCCAGCCGCGCTAATGGCATTGTTGGCGATAGCGCCGGGAATACCTGAGGTGGCTGTGCCGTGGCGCTCACTTGTAGTGTTTGAATACACATTGGTTGAGTTGTCTACGGCATTGAAGCGATCGATAAATCTTCCGGCTAAGTCAGCATTCAATGTATCGAAGCCAACGCCTTCTATAATGGCAATGGATCGGACAGTTGCAGAAGAGGGAAGGAGCGCCCATGCCTCTGATGCATCCATGTCTTTGTCGCTCGCCTGTTGGATATGCCAGGAAGAGGCATACATGGGGTCGTTGGTTTGATGGGATACGCCTTGTACAATCTCATCGCGGAACACATTGAAGAAATAGCCGGATTTTTTGCAAATAGTCTCAAACTCGGCAAAGGTTAAATCGCGTGGAATTTCAACTACCCACCAATGCAACGCATCAAGGGACTGAACAATTTCAGCATGCAATTCATCAGCAAGAAAACGCTCACTTTGGGGTGATGTAGGCTCCAGTATTGCAAGGCCGGTTGGGTAAACAGGGTTGCTTGCACCATCGTAGCGACCTTTTTCGATTCGCATTATTCCCGGTATTGCATTCAGGTAGTTACGTAATTCAGTTTCAGCCATGCGCGATTGTATCACCACGGCGTTTAAAGGCTCATGCACCGAAATCACCTGTATCTCTAGCGACCAATGAACATCAGCTAGACGCTCATTCCCGTCAAAACGTAGGAGCCACGTTGATTGAGTATTGCTTGATTCAACATGCGGCGATTTAATGAAGAAAAATGCCCAAGAAACGAGCATTGTTATCAATGGCAATTGAATCCACTTCATCCGTGCATTTGTTTAATTGGTTAGGTAGGCTATTTAATAACACTTCAAAAGCATGAACAGTTCATAGCTCCCTGGTGCTCTGAGCCACAGCGCCTAATATGGCATGCTATGGCAGTGAACATGAATACAAATTCAGAAGTAATTAACTTGGGTTTCTTGCTAAACTCCTGTAAGCCAATTATGTAATAACGTATTGAATTATGACATCGCCTCTGCGATGCTTCGCTCGTAAAGAGCTCTGTAGTCTTCAATAAATCCGAAGTTCTCCTCATCTATGGTGACACGGCCTTTGGTTACATGGCCTAGGAGCATCACCTGCACGCCGCTATCACCCACGAAATCGAGAAACTCGTCTTCGTAATCTTCCACCACGGTTACTGCAATACGGCTTTGTGATTCACCAAATAAGAATGCATCACGGCGAATTTCACTATCGGTCACAATGTCGAAGCCAAGTGAATTGGGCAAGGCCATTTCGCAGAGCGTAACAAACAAGCCGCCATCACTTACGTCGTGAGCAGAGCTGATGTAGTTGTTGCGAATAAGCGACTTGATGCATTGCTGCGTGTTGTATTCTTCTTCGAGGTCGAAGAAAGGGGCGGGTGAATTTTTCACACCGTGAAATGAGTAGAGATATTCTGATGAGTTGATGTCGCTGCGCGGAACGCCCAGCAAATAAATGAGATCACCTTTGTATTTGAAGTCGAGTGTGGTTTGCAGGCTCTTATCTTTCATTAATCCGAGCATGCCAATAGTTGGCGTGGGGAATACCGGAGCTGCAGAGCCGTCGGCGTTTACTGTTTGGTTGTAGAAGCTCACATTGCCTCCGGTTACGGGAGTCTCAAATCGCTTGCAGGCTGCGCCCATTCCTTTGATAGCTCCAACGAATTGCCAATACACTTCGGGGTTGTAGGGATTGCCGAAGTTGAGGCAGTTGGTGACGGCGCTTGGCTCACCTCCCGAGCAAACGATGTTGCGCGCGGCTTCACACACTGCGATCATGGTGCCTACTTCTGGGTCGGCCTGCACGTAGCGTCCGTTGCAATCCACCGAAAGCACCAGGGCTTTGTTTGTGTTTTTAATGTTGACGACTGCGGCATCTGATGGCTTGTTGGTGCTCATGTTTGCCGTGCCCACCATGCTGTCGTATTGCTCATAGATCCACTTCTTGCTGGCAATGTTGTGGTTGGCCATGAGTTGGCGTGCGACCACCACGAGGTCTTTTGGTTCGGCTATGCTATCGATCGAGAATTTCTTGGCCTCCGCGTAATACGCAGGCTCCGTGTATTCGCGCTCGTAAACCGGAGCGCCGCCGCCGAGTACGAGGCTCTTCGCAGGGATTTCACTCACGAGTTCATCATTCATGAAGTAGCGCAAGGTGTTGCCTTCGGTGACATCACCGATGTGAACGGCGTGCAAGTCCCACTTTTCGAAGATGCGGTTTACCACAGCTTCTTCTCCTTTCCGAACCACGATTAGCATGCGCTCTTGGGATTCGCTGAGCAGGATTTCAAACGGCTGCATTCCCGCCTGACGCGTAGGTACTTTGTCGAGGTAAATATCCATGCCTACACCGCCACCTGCACTCATCTCGGATGTACTGCAGGTGATGCCCGCTGCACCCATGTCTTGCATACCGACGATGGCGTCAGTTTCGGCGAGTTCCATAGTGGCTTCGAGAAGAAGCTTTTCTTGGAATGGATCTCCCACTTGCACGCTTGGCAAATCCTTGGCGCTTTCTGCTGTAATGTCTTTTGAAGCGAACGACGCGCCCTTAATACCATCTTTACCTGTTGCTGAGCCCACGATGAACACGGGGTTTCCGGGGCCTTTGGCTTTGGCTGAAATAATTTTCTTTGAGTCAATCAAACCCACCGACATCGCATTTACGAGGCAGTTGCTTTGGTATGATTCATCGAAATACACTTCGCCGCCTACGGTAGGAATACCGAACGCATTACCATAGTCACCGATGCCTTTCACCACGCCGGCCATGAGCCATTTCGTGCGTGGATTGTCGAGTTTACCGAAGCGGAGTGAGTTCAGTTGAGCCACAGGACGAGCGCCCATGGTGAAGATGTCGCGATTGATACCACCCACTCCTGTTGCTGCACCTTGGTAAGGTTCAATGGCGCTCGGGTGGTTGTGCGATTCGATTTTGAACGCGCATCCCATGCCATCACCGATGTCGACGAGACCTGCATTTTCCTCACCCGCTTTTACGAGCATGTGCGGACCATCTTTCGGCAAGGTCTTCAACCACTTGATGCTGTTTTTGTATGAGCAGTGCTCGCTCCACATCACTGAGTAAACGCACATTTCGGTGAAGTTCGGCGTGCGACCAAGGATCTCGGTGATCTTGTCGAATTCATCGGGGCGTAGGCCCATTTCACGTGCTTGGTCGAGGGTGGCGATTTGAGTGGATGCAGACATGTGGATGTGTGTTTTTAACGGCGCGAATTTACATATGAAAGGGGTAAAGGGTAATCGGAAAAGGGGTAATCGGAGAAGGGTAATCGGAAAAGGGGTTAGGGTAAGGTGTGACCGGGGTAAAACTTGGCCAATGGGCCTTGTTTGCGATAAACTTAGTTGCCCACGAAGCGAATCTTTATTTTTGAAATCGCTATAAGTTTTTAGAAGCAACCCCTTACCCCTTTTCCGATTACCCTTTACCCCTTTTATGAACGTTCGCCCCAGCAAGCTGCCCCACGTGGGCACCACCATCTTCACCGTCATGTCGAAGCTCGCCACGGAGCACGGCGCCCTCAACCTGGGACAAGGTTTTCCGGGTTTTGCGATGGATCATCGGTTGTCGGACCTTGTGCATGCGCAGATGCGCGCCAACCGCAATCAGTATGCGCCCATGCCGGGTGTGCCCGAGTTGCGGTCGTTGCTCGCGAAGAAGATGCAGGCGGCCTATGGGTTTGGTTATGATGTGGACACGGAGATCACCATCACCTCCGGAGGCACGCAGGCCATCTTCACCATCATCACGGCGCTTGTGCATGCAGGCGATGAGGTGTTGGCGTTTGCTCCGGCCTACGATTGCTATGCTCCGGCGGTGGAGCTGCAAGGTGCAAGCATGAATTGGGTGAATTTGCAATCGCCCGACTATCGCATCGATTGGCAAGAAGTGCGTGCGAAGATTACACCGCGCACGCGCATGATTCTGATTAATACTCCGCACAATCCCACAGGCAGCATCATGAACGCGGCCGACATGCTCGAGTTGCAGGCCATTGCCGAACAGCACGACTTGTTGGTGTTGAGCGATGAAGTGTATGAGCACATTGTGTTTGATGGTGCGCGTCATGAAAGCGTGTCGCGTTATCCGCAGTTGGCCGCGCGCAGTTTGGTGGTTTATTCGTTTGGAAAAACGTTTCACAACACCGGCTGGAAGATGGGCTATGTGTGCGCCCCCGCCGAGCTCACTGCCGAAGTGCGCAAGGTGCATCAGTACAATGTGTTTTCCGCGAATACACCGATTCAATATGCGCTTGCTGAATACATGAGTGATGCTGCTACCTACAGTGGAATATCCGAGATGTACGAAGCCAAACGCGAGGTGTTCAACCGCGCGGTGCAAGGTTCACGCTTTGCGTTGAAACCTGCGGCGGGCACCTATTTTCAATTGCTCGATTACAGCGCGATATCCGATGAAGGCGATGTAGAATTTGCGAAGCGCCTCACGCGCGAACATAAAATTACCGGCATACCGTGTTCGGTGTTTTTTCCCAACTTACAAGACGACAAAGTGCTGCGCTTTTGTTTTGCGAAAAACTATGACGAATTGTTGCGCGCCGCTGAAATACTTCAATCGATATGAGTACACCGAATGACTTGCGAATAACTCTCGTGCAATCGAATTTGCATTGGGAAGATCGTGAAGCGAACTTGAAGCATCACGATGCACACTTGGCATCTATCAACGAACCAACCGATGTTGTGGTGTTGTGTGAGATGTTTACCACAGGCTTCAGCATGCAGGCCGAGCGCGTGGCTGAGGGGCATGATGCGGAAAACATGCGCACACTCAACTGGATGCGCGCTTGGGCGAAGAAGCTCGATGCAGTGGTGACTGGAAGTGTTGCCGTATGCGAAGAAGGCGTGCATTACAATCGGTTGTATTGGGTGCTGCCCGATGGTAGAATCAATACGTATGATAAGCGACACACGTTTACGTTTGCAGGCGAGGACAAGCATTACGCGAAGGGGTATTCACGCATTGTGGAAGAGTGGCGCGGCTGGCGCATCTGTCCGCTCATCTGCTACGATTTGCGTTTTCCGGTGTGGAGTAGAAATACATTGGTGGGCGGCGAGCCCGCGTATGATGTGTTGCTCTATGCGGCCAACTGGCCCGAGGTGCGCAGAGCACCGTGGCAAAAGTTGTTGTTGGCGCGTGCCATCGAGAACCAGTGTTATGTGGCAGCGGTGAATCGCGTAGGAACCGATGCGAATGGCAATACCTACAGTGGAGATTCAGCGGCGATTGATTCGCGTGGTGAGTATATGGCACACTTAAATGATGGGCAGGAGTATGTGAAAACAGTGGTGTGTTCGTTTGCTGCGCTAAAGGATTTTCGCGAGAAGTTTCCGGTGTTGAGGGATAGTGATTCCTTCGAGTTAGATGTTTTGAACCGCAAAGGCGCAGAGGACGCAAAGAATTAAAACTCTGCGTTCTCTGCACTTCTGCGCTTATTTTTCTTTCACCGCAAAGGCGCAAAGACCGCAAAGAATAAAAAAACTTTGCGTCCTCTGCGCCTCTGCGGTTAGTTTTTGTTTTGAACCGCAAAGGCGCAAAGAGCGCAAAGAATAAAAAAAAACTTTGCGTCCTCTGCGTCTCTGCGGTTAGTTTTTGTTTTGAACCGCAAAGGCGCAAAGAGCGCAAAGAATAAAAAAAACTTTGCGTCCTCTGCGTCTCTGCGGTTAGTTTTTGTTTTGAACCGCAAAGGCGCAAGGAGCGCAAAGAATAAAAAAAACTTTGCGTCCTCTGCGTCTCTGCGGTTAGTTTTTGTTTTGAACAGCAAAGGCGCAAAGACAGAAAGAATAAAAAAAAATTTGCGTTCTCTGCGCCTCTGCGGTTAAATCAAAAAAAGGGGCGCCCTTCGCGCCCCCTATAGTCCTATATTCCTGTATTCCTATTATCCTTATACAATCTCCACCTTCGTCATCTTATCACCCTGACGAATTTGGTCGATGATATCCAATCCTTCTACCACGCGGCCGAAGCACGTGTGGTTGCGGTCGAGGTGGGCGGTGTTGTTGCGCGAGTGGCAAATGAAAAACTGTGAGCCTCCGGTGTTGCGACCTGCGTGCGCCATGCTCAATACGCCACGATCATGGTACTGGTTGCCGCCGTCCAATTCACACGGGATTTTGTAGCCTGGGCCACCTGTGCCTGTTCCGCTGGGGCATCCGCCTTGTATCACGAAATCGGGTAATACGCGGTGAAACGTGAGTCCGTCGTAAAAGCCGCTCTCAGCGAGTTTAATGAAGTTGGCTACTGTGCCGGGCGCATCGTTGTGGTAAAACTCCACGGTCATGTCGCCTTTTTCGGTATGGATGATTGCTTTTTTCATGCGGCGAATTTAACTATTGAGATTTGATTTACCGCAGAGGCGCAGAGTGCGCAGAGATTTTAGATTCTGCGTTCTTTGCGTCTCTGCGGTTAAAAAAAAATACAACCGCGGTAAAAACATCACAGTTTGCGCACAGCAGCCTTGAACTGACGACCTCTGTCTTCGTAGTTTTCGAACAGGTCGAAAGAAGCACAAGCTGGTGAAAGCAACACCGTGTCGCCTTCGCGAGAAAGGTCGTAGGAAACACGCACGGCCTGATCCGCTGTTTGCACGTCTACAATTTGAGCAACGGTACCTGCAAACGCTTTGCGAATCTTGCTGCTGTCTTTGGTAAGACATACAATGGCTTTCACCTTGCTCTTCACCAAGTCATTCAAGTCTGCGTAGTTGTTGCCCTTGTCTTGTCCGCCGGCAATCCATACGGTTGGTGTCTTCATGCTTTCGAGCGCATACCACGTAGAGTTCACATTGGTGGCTTTGCTGTCGTTGATGAAAGTGACTCCATTTACTTTGGAAACATACTCGAGACGATGCTCTACGTTTTCAAAGTTTTCGAGACTTTCGCGCACGAGTTCTTTGCGCAGTTCGAAGATCATTCCAGCCACGCCGGCAGCCATGCTGTTGGCGAGGTTGTGCTTTCCTTGCAGTGCAAGTTCAGTCATTTTCATAGTTAGCGTATTGTATTGGTTGATATGGATGATAAGTTGATCGTTGTTGACATAAGCGCCGCGCTCACCGAAGGGGAGCTTGTCGCTGATGGTGTAGGGGAAGAGCTGCGCGGCCATGGTGCGCTCGCTGAGCTCTTTCATAATGACCGGATCGTCGGCGCAGAAAATGAAAATGTCATTCTCCGTTTGGTTGTTGACGATGCGGAATTTCGAATTGACGTAGTTCTGGAAATTATACTCGTAGCGGTCGAGATGGTCGGGCGTGATGTTGGTGAGCACCGCAACATCGGCCTTGAATTCGTACATCGTATCGAGCATGAAGCTGCTGATCTCGAGTACGTAGTAATCGAAGTTTTGCTCGGCTACTTGCAGCGCAAAGCTGTTACCCACATTACCCGCCAGCCCCACATTGAAACCTGCATTTTTTAGGATGTGGTAGGTGAGGAGTGTGGTGGTTGTTTTTCCATTGCTTCCAGTAATGCAAATGAGCTTGGCTTTGGTATAGCGCGCTGCAAACTCAATTTCGGATATCACAGGAATGCCATGCGCACGCGCTTGCACAACCAGGGGAGCGGTATCGGGTATACCCGGCGATTTGATGATCTCATTTGCCGACAACACACGCGCTTCGTCGTGACCGCCCTCTTCAAACGGAATGTTGCGCGCTTGCAGTTGCTCGCGGTATTTCTCTTTCAGCGAACCTTTGTCGGAAAGAAATACATAGAAGCCTTGCTTCATAGCAAGCACCGCCGCGCCCATGCCGCTTTCGCCTCCACCTAATATGACAATCGTTTTCTTCAAGCGTTAACGGGTCTTCAAGGTGATAATGGTGAGTACGGCGAGCATGATGCCGATGATCCAGAATCGCGAAACGATCTTGGATTCGTGCATGCCTTTTTTCTGGTAGTGATGGTGCAACGGCGACATCAAAAAGATGCGTTGGCCTTCACCGTATTTTTTCTTGGTGTACTTGAAATACGACACCTGTATCATCACCGACAGATTTTCAACGAGGAAGATTCCGCACAGCACAGGGATAAGCAACTCTTTTCGAATAGCAATGGCAAACGTGGCGATGATGCCACCGAGTGCGAGGCTTCCGGTGTCACCCATGAATACCTGTGCTGGATACGTATTGTACCAAAGGAATCCGATGCATGCTCCCACAAATGCGCTAATGAAAATTACCAGCTCGCCCGCGTTCGGCACATACATGATGTTGAGGTAATCGGCGAAGATGTAGTTGCCCGAGAGGTAGGCGAGGAGCGCCAGTGTGACACCGATGATAGCGCTCGTTCCTGCGGCGAGTCCATCGATACCGTCGGTGATGTTAGCGCCGTTGCTCACGGCTGTCACGATGACCACAACAATGAGTGCGAAGAGGATGAACAACGTGGTGGGCGTTTCCCAACTATCAGGCATGAGCCAGGTGTAATCGAATTCGTTGTCCTTTACAAACGGTATAGTGGTCTTCAGCGATTTCTCCGATTGCCATTGCGTTGGGTCGGTCTCGGCCATCAGTGAAGAATTGCTCAGTGGAACGTCGTTGATTTTCGTTTTGATGAATACGTTTTCATTGAAGTAAAGCATGCTTGCCACGATGAGGCCCACGCCAATTTGACCAATGATTTTGCTCGTGCCTGCTAACCCTTTTTTGTCTTTCTTGAAAACCTTTATGTAGTCGTCCATGAAACCTACAGCGCCAAGCCAAACGGTGCTAATGAGCATGATGATGATGTACACATTGGTGAGGCGCGCGAAGAGTAAAGTCGGAATGAGAATGGCTGCGAGAATAATGAGTCCGCCCATGGTGGGGGTTCCCGACTTTTCCATTTGACCTTGTAGGCCAAGATCGCGAACAGTTTCGCCCACTTGCTTGCGCTTGAGCATCGCAATAAGGCGCTTGCCGAATACCATGGAAATGGTGAGCGACAGGATGATGCTCAATGCAGCGCGGAACGAGATGTACTGAAACAGTCCGGCTCCGGGGAAGTCGAAATGTTGTTCGAGGTATTGGAAGAGATAATAGAGCATTATTTCTCGAGCATGGTTAGGGTTTCACTTACGAGTTGGAAGTCATCGAATGGATGCTTTACGCCGGCTATTTCCTGATAGCGTTCGTGGCCTTTCCCTGCGATGAGCACGATATCACCAGCGTTTGCAAGCGTGCAGGCGAGCTTGATGGCTTCTCGACGGTCGGTCACGGACAGTGTTTTTTTAATCATCACCGAGTCGAGTCCTTCTTTCATTTCGCTGATAATCGCATCAGGATCTTCACTGCGTGGATTGTCGCTGGTGAGAATTATGCGGTTGCTCCATTCGGCAGCGATCCGAGCCATTTCCGGGCGCTTGGTTTTGTCGCGATCGCCACCGCAACCCACAAGGCTGATTACCTGCTCGTTGCC
>Ga0114980_10001681_pt1 | contig 15772 bp, 20 predicted proteins | sample S_140806_EF_Meta_FD_87018 | JGI IMG/M metagenome (GOLD analysis project Ga0114980, IMG submission 87018) | Freshwater microbial communities from Lake Simoncouche, Canada to study carbon cycling - S_140806_EF_MetaG | ecosystem: Environmental > Aquatic > Freshwater > Lake | place: Lake...
GCCAAAGGCTACGACGGTCTTGCTACTAGTCCTCAAATGATGGCACAAATACAAAGCACACGGTCTGGTAATCGTGATGAATTAATCAACTTGTATGCACAGCTATTCCCTGTGCTTGAAGCCACACTACCTCCCAACTTCCGCGGCTACGTCAAAGGTGATCTATTGTACATGTCAACACCTCCAGAAATTGCCGGCAACTATGTGTTCCGCCCCAACACTATCGAGTACAAAATTCCAGCCCGAAGTAACTTGGGACAGCGTATTGGCAACAGCAAAATGGGCATTGCAGTACACAGCATGTACTCAGATGTAGGCGATGCACGTCAGCCCTTGAGTGGTGTAAAATTCAATGACGTGCCCGGGCTCATGCTGGAGCGTCCTGCAACTCCCCGAGCCCTGTCTGCAGAGCCGGCCAAGGTCAAACAACTCAAGCAACTGATTCGCACAGATGGTGCAGATATTGCCACATTGTTCAATCCTGCAGAACTGCGAGCACACAAGATCACAGACCTTGCCAAACTATGCGTGGACTATATCAATACCAAGGTTGGTGCTCCGCTAAATCCTGCCACACTATTACCTGAGTTTGGTGAGTGGTTACAAAGCCGAGTAACGCCCAGCAAGTTCCGCAACATTGTGGAGTACCTAGAAAGCCCCAGTAGCAATACCCCTGCACTGGCCGCTGCCTTTACTGCGTTTATACTGTTGCATGATCTAAAGATGGACATTCTAAAACAAGCAGATCTAGAGCATCCAGGACAAGAAGGCTGGGTCATGGCCACACCTGCAGGCTATGCTAAAGCTGTGAATCGCTTTGATCCCAATGCTTTTGCCGCTCAAAATCGACAGAGAAATAACCCTCAACCCACGTGATTTTTCCAAATTGACTAAATAAAAGCAGACCCGTAGTGGGTCACAAACTTAAAGGAAATTTATCATGGCATATTTAACACCCGTAAATGGCGATTCCCAACCGGTATTCGCAATCGACGTACAAAACGGCCCAGTAAGCCCATCAGCTTCTACAGCCGCTACACCAGTTAACCTAGCTGGTCCTAAGTTAGACTTCTTCCGTGCTGTTGCTAACACTACCGTTGTTTCACAACAAGGTGTTCAAGAGTACGTTGGAAACGTTATTCAAGCTATCCAACAAACTGCTACAATCGCAATGTATCAAGTTGACGGCACAGTATTGAGTTTCGCTACTTACCCAACAGGTGCTTTCGCTAATGCTACAACAAACACTAGCGCCGCTACCTTCTTGGCCGCCGCTAACATTACCTACACAGGTTATCAGTTAGACAGTGCAACCAGCGTTGGCTTCAAGCTATCGACCTAATCAATCATTGATTAACAACAAGCCCGGCTTAGAAATATCCCGGGTTTTTTGTTGGCCGTTAAATACTCCTATAATGCGAATCCTCTGTAGAACCCTTTTTGATTGCTCGGCCACTGGCATCACTGGTCATTTTAGACCCAGCCAGATACCATTTGTTGATGGTGCTGGCAACACAATTAAAAATCAACACGACTGGACATTTGCCAGGAATCAACAGCGCAACTGGGAAACACTAAATCAACTGATCAGCTTGCGTACACAACCAATAGATGTGGTTCCCTATGGCAGCGATTCGGGCACCTGGCAATTTGAATTTGAAGTTGAACACGGTGAGGTATACAGTACTACCGGGCATGCTGGCGACTTAACTGGCTTGGTAAATGAGTGTGCAGGCGTGCCCATGCTCACAGGATTAACAGAAAATCTCACTGAGCAGGCGGTATTAGTAACCGAAGGCGCAAATCAGAACATTTGGTTTGAACCCATAAATAAATGATGGGAGCCAATAATGGACACAACTGATATTGAGAAAAAGAGTCTTGAAGCGCACGTTGAATTATGTGCCGAGCGATATAAATTGCTAGAACTTAAATTAGAGACTCTTGAGTCCAATGTTGACAGTTTAAAAATCACCATCAATGAAGTACACGATATGGTACAAATAATGGCTGCCAAGCGTAATGATCAATTGATTGGTTGGGGGATAGGCATCATTGGCTTCCTGGTTGCAACAGTTGGGTGGCTAGTGTCACATTATATAATTAAATGAACAAACAAACCAAGCTAGAAGCCTTTGCCGCAAAAGAAATACTCAATCTAACTGACAAGTTGATTGTGAGTGATGGTCGCGGCGGCATCTTGGCTTTTGGAAAATACAATATTGTGCCTATAGAATACAAGTTTATAGTTAATATTAAAAATCAAGATTCTATAACATTTGGTAGCAAGCGCAGTGCAATCAGCTGGTGTATTGCAGATCAACACAACCAACTCACACTGGCACGAGTGATACACACACTAGATACCAAAAAACATAGTCTAGCGGCGGATATACACTGCCGCAAGACGCTTGCAGACCGTAGCAAGCACGAAGATTTTTACGAAGGTGTTTCCATCAAACTTCAACGCAAGATTGATCACATGGAAGCAGTTGATGCCGAATTAGAGAAATGTTTAATTTCGGCTAAATATATGCAAATTAGAGGATTCTCAAATGAAACTGCAAGAACTGGCCGCCCCGTCGCCAACAAAACAAATCGCTAAAGTTTTCGAAAGTTACTTTGGCTCTAACATTGAGTTTGACCGTTTAACACCGCGACAGACTCAACACCTGTTGCACCGTGTGCAAGGTCTGCTACGTGAACATCGTTCAGGGTCAGACAGATATCAAAGCCAACAAAATCCTGGTTACCTTAAACTGGTAATGATGGAACAGGCATTGACCACACGCATGTCTGAAGAAGCTATTCCTGTTGCTCCAGCCGCTGGTGTTGGTGCCGCACCTGGCGCCAAGCCTGCACAACCAAACACTGTGCAAGTTAAAGATCCTAAATTGGCTGCCGCATTAAAGAAAAGCACCGCTGGACAAGCACTGAATCCTGAAGAGCAAAAGCTAGTAGCCGGCGCCGCAATGATGCAGGCCGAAAGCCGGTTGCGTCGTGCAATGACTCGATTGAATGAATCAGAAGTACAGCAAGCTCAAGTGGTATTGGCTGCACAAGACATGGTTGATAAGATGCAAGGTATGTTGGAAGATGTAACTGAGTTGCAGTTCAAAGAATTGCCAGCTCTGGTTGATTCAATCAAGAACCAAGTTGGTATTGACCAAGCCACTCAATTCAACACAGATGCCACAGCCGCTCTTGCTGGCCTAGTACAGAATCTTCAAGGCGCCAAAGCCGCATTGGATCAAGCACTTGGTGTAGTAACTGGGCAAGCGCCTCCGCCAGACGCTGGTATGGCAGCACCTGCTCCTGGCGCAGTTGATCCAGCAGCTGGTATGGCACCACCTGCACCCGAAATGGGCGGAGAAATGCCGCCTGAGATGCCTGTTGACCCTGAAGCAGCCGCAGGCGGCCCTGCCCTGGGCAGAGCACGTAGATAATGCGATTCCGTGAATTCATAACGGAATCCTTAACACCCAGCCCCGACGAACTGTTAGGGCTGGTCAACTTTCTTGCCGGACGTGCAGATGACGAAGGCGCACAAAAACAAATTTCTCGAGGTGCATTTATCAGTCTTGCACAAAGTCTGAACATCAATGTTACCGAAGACAACATTGAAGAAATTGTAGGACAACCTCCGCTGAGTGGAGTGCTAGAACCCATGACTCCGGGATCACAAGACATCATATTCAAAGGTGCTGGCGAACCCGAAGTTCCTACTGCAATGCCTGTTAACAAAGCACAAGACATAGTTGCCAATGCCGCCAAATCGGCAATGAATAAACCACGCGGCGTTTAATCAAAACTGTCAACATTTGGTCGACGGCAGGCGTTATATATAGTATAATAACTTAAAGGAGATCGAGATGAAAAAGATCTTAATCACACTCATTTTGGCGGCAACAGCCGTTCCTGCCTTGGCACAACACTATCACGGTGGGCACAGACATCCTGGACCCCCTGTGTACTACGGTGGCGGCAACTGGGTCGCACCACTCATCATTGGTGGAGTAGTAGGCGCGGCAATTGCCAATCGTCCTGTGCAAGCAGAAACTGTGATTGTTCAACGACAACCAGTAATTGTGCAACAGCAAGAAAATTGCACACCTTGGAAAGAAATCCAAACACCGGATGGTAGAACATACCGAGAAAGAACTTGTACACAATAATATGGCATACTCAGAAAAAGTCGTAGATCACTACGAAAACCCACGTAACGTGGGTTCCTTCTCCAAGGAAGATACAGACATCGGTACAGGCATGGTGGGTGCTCCTGCCTGCGGCGATGTGATGAAATTACAGATCAAAGTGGTAGATGGAATAATTACAGATGCAAAATTTAAAACATATGGTTGCGGGTCAGCCATTGCATCAAGTTCCTTGATTACTGAAATGGTCAAAGGCATGACATTAGATAATGCTTCGCGAATTAAAAACTCTGAAATTGCTGAAGAACTAGCACTGCCTCCTGTAAAAATACACTGTAGTATTCTTGCAGAAGACGCTATCAAAGCCGCAGTTGAAGACTACAGAAAGAAACATGACACAACGCATCTTAATTGATAAACTGGAATTTTATGTTACAAACGTTTGTAACTTGACCTGCAACGGCTGTAATCGCTACAACAATTATAAATTTGCCGGCTGGCAAAGTTGGGACGAATATGGACCTATACTAGAACGCTGGGCAGAAAAAATTGATATCCGCCATCCTGTTATTCTTGGTGGAGAGCCATTACTCAATCCGGAAATTAACAAGTGGGTCGAAGGATTAAAACGACTGTGGCCCGACCATTCAGGTGTGCAAATTCAAAGCAATGGCACACGCATTGATAAAGTGCGAGGCTTGTATGAAGCCCTGGGCAATGGCCAAGGACATTGGATTGGTATTAGCATACATAACCCAGATGACAAAGAAGAAATCTTTTCACGTATTAGAAACTTCTTAAAAGGCCCAATTGTAGAAACTAGCGATCCTAATCATCCCATTGGTTCGGACTTTCAGTTCACCGATGTAAACAAAAACTATGTGCATGCCTGGATGAGCAACAAGTTTGTACAAAGCAACATCTTAGAATTACCCAATGGAAGATTTGGACTGTACAACAGCGATCCTGTCAAGGCACATGATAATTGTGCGTTTGCTAGATTCAAAAACTATCACATGATTCGTGGCAAGATCTACAAGTGCGGTCCTGCTGCCTTGATGCCAGAATTTGATGAGCAGTATCAATTTGATATCTCGGACGAAGATCGCTTGTTGATGAAAGGTTACCAACCCTTGACTATTGACGAGTTTGACACTCGTGGCGCAGAATTCTTGGGCAATATTGATAATGTAATTGATCAATGCAAATTTTGTCCAGAATCATATGACTACAAGCCGATTACATTTACTGACTTGAAAAAGCCCTGGCGCCAAGACATCACAGTATTATGATCACAGTAACAGACATAGCTGCCAATAAAATCTTAAAGAGCATTGCCAAACGTGGCAAAGGTCAAGGCATCCAAGTTGGCGTTAAAACCACAGGTTGCTCGGGCTTGGCATATGTGCTAGAATACGTAGACAATCCCAACTTGCATTGTGTCCGACACTACGATAGCAATGGAGTTAGGATATTTGTAGATCCCAAGAACATGCCTTACCTTGACGGTATGATTATAGACTTCAAGCGCAACGGACTCAACGAAGGATTTGAATTTATCAACAAGAACGAACGTGACCGCTGTGGATGTGGAGAAAGTTTCAGAGTTTAAATGATCGAAAATAAAATACAATGGATCAAAGACCAGTCACATCTGTGTGTGGCGCCATTCAACAACTACGATTATAGAATACTCGAAGAAAAATTAAAAATAACAGTGTGCTGTAACCTAGACACAAGATTTACCGATAACGAAACAGATAACAATTTTGTTGAGAGTTTAAAGAGTGACATCAACAATGGCAAATTACCCCCAGCTTGTCATTTATGCGGTACCATAGAGCGGGAAGGCGCACAAAGCGAACGAGTCAAGTATCTCATTAACTTTGAGCCAGACGCATTGGAAAAGTTTTCACAGGATAAAAAGACGCCAGACTTTCAAGTTGGCATGAAGTTTTCAAATCGTTGCAATCTTGCTTGTAGAAGTTGCAACAGTTTTGACAGCAGTTACTGGTCAGAGAAAATGCGTGTGCCATCTGAATCGGGTGTGGATCTAGACATTGCAGACAATCCCGAATACTGGAAAGCGATGACTGATACTATTCGGCAAAAGCATGCAGAGTCCGAGTACTTTATTCTTCATCCCATTGGTGGCGAAACATTGTTACAAGATGGGTTTACCAAGTTACTTGATTGGATGATTGAGGAAGGACTTGCTGCAACAACTGCAATCCGTGTTACCACTAGCTTGGTAGTCAGCCTTGAAGACATGCGCGAACGGTTTTTGCAGTTTAGGCATGTGCATTTTCTTGCCAGCGTTGACAGCATAAATGAAAATTATCACTATGTTCGCTGGCCCGCCAAGTTCAGCAAGGTGTTGACCAACCTTGAAGAGTTCTTGCATGTGAGAAAAACTTATCCAGGCAAGTATGACCTGCTTATCACACCAGTGTTTAGCCTTAACAATATATTCTATGCACATGACTGGCTGGATTTTTGGCACACCTGGTGTAATGAAAACGCAGTCGACATCTATTTGCAGACCACACACATCAATAGGCCTGCACCTATCATGGTAGAAACCTTGCCTGACAGGTATCGTCCTCAGCTGATAGAACTATTGAAACAAGTGGTAGAACACCCGCTGTTCAAACAGTATCCTACTACACAAGTACAACATGAATATTTCAAAAGTATGTTGGAATTATTGCAACAACCGGCTGCAATACCAGAAAAAACATTCACAGACTATTTGCAATTCAGTGCTGACTACGATAAAAGAACCGGCACCAACAGCTTTGTGCTTAATTCTCGATTGTATGATTTACTCACTGCCGAAGATCAACAAACATATCACTCTTTTTATAACACAGCCAACACCGCCCGACCAGTACATGATATTGCATACGGCTTACACGACTTAACTTAACAATGTACAATCCAAAATTTGATTACAAGCCCATCCCACGTGTGGTATTAGAGGGCAAGCGTTTCTATGCCACGCCAGATGGCCAAAATCTTCCTAGTGTAACTACTATACTTGACAAGACCAAAAGCCCGGACAAAATTGAAGCTCTCAATCGGTGGCGGCGAAGTGTGGGTGCAGAAAAGGCACAACAGATTACCACAGAAGCTGCCAATCGTGGCACACGTATGCACACATATCTTGAGCAGTATGTGCGTGATGGTGTGATCAAAGAACCGGGCACAAATCCTTATTCATGGCCCAGTCATGCCATGGCTCAAGTTGTTGTGGACAAAGGACTGTGCAATGTGTCAGAGTTTTGGGGAATTGAAGTTCCGCTATACTTTCCAGGTATCTATGCAGGTACAACAGACGGAGCAGGGGTACACTTGAATGAAGAAGCTATCCTGGACTACAAACAAACCAACAAGCCCAAAAAGCGTGAATGGATTGATGAATATTTTATGCAATTGTGTGCCTATGCAGAAGCCCACAATGAATTGCACGGCACACGCATACGCAAGGGTGTTATTCTAATGTGCGTCAAGCCAGATCTTGACGATCAATTTAACATCATTAAACCCCCAGAATATCAAGAGTTTGTGCTAGAAGGTGCTGAGTACGACAAATATAGAGACTTGTGGTGGCGCAAGGTTGAACAGTATTATCTGCTAAATACGTGATCAATTGAGGAATCATCGTGGCCATTTTACAAATATCTAGAATTACACAACGAAAAGGTCTTAAAACAGACTTACCTGAGCCATTGGCTTCAGCAGAACTAGGTTGGGCCGTTGATACCAGACAACTCTACATTGGCAATGGCGAACTGGCAGAAGGTGCTCCTGCTGTTGGAAACACCGAAGTTCTGACAGAATTCTCAGATTTACTGAGTTATGTCACTGCCTACACCTATCAAGGCAATGCTGGCGGGTACACAGTACAAACAGGTGCCACATCGGGTTCGCCAGTGACACAGAGTATCCAAAGCAGGCTAGACAGTTATGCTATTGTCACAGACTTTGGGGCCACCGGTGATGGTGTTACTGATGATACCGCAGCCATTAACCGAGCACTGTATCAATTGTATTGCCGACAGGCCAACACACAGGTGCGCAGAAGTTTGTTCTTCCCTGCAGGTACATACCTGGTAACTGATACAATACTGGTGCCACCATTTGCAAAACTATATGGCGAAGGGGCCGATTCCAGTATCATATACTTTGAGGTAAACGACTGGGTACCACTTACTGCTTATGCCGAAGGTGTGTTGGTTCGTTACAATGTCACTGGCAGTTATTATCGTGCTTTGTCTAATGTGCCAGCTGAAGACCCGGCCAGCCCAGGAAGTTCTATTGCACCGACTGATACTACATATTGGCAACTTAATCAGAGTTCAACTACACCGGGAAATTTGCCCGAGTATGTGGTCAGAACAGCAGATAGCCTGCAACAAACCGGAGTAGACATTGGTACAAATGGCGCTACGCCTCCGCAGAATGTTGAAATATCCAGTCTGGGATTTGCCACAGTTAATTCTGCTAACGACAGCAGTAGCAGTCACAACATTTGTTTGATCGAAGACATCAACAATATGTCTATGACCAATGTTGGTTTTACCGGACCGTTCACTGTGGCAGATGCAAGCACTGCCAGTGACAATTTGTCTTGTGTGAATTTTGCCAGTACCGGAAGTTTGCCATGTACACAAATCAACATAGATGGATGCACATTCAACGGCGCCACGTATGGTATTAGTACTGACCAAGTGATCAGAGGTTGTACCATCAGCAGAAGTTATTTCAATATATTGTATCAAGGTGTGGTGTTAGACACCAATCCCACTGGTGTACGAATTGTAGAAAACATTTTTGATAATATCTATCACGAAGGCATAGTAATTTCGGGTGCTACACTAAATGCATCTGCTTATAATATTTTCTACGATGTTGGTAACATATTCCTGGGCGTGGTTACTACACCAGTGATTGACATTGATACTGATAACAATCTCAGCATCGGTGACTTGTTTGAGCGCAATACTCTTGACTCCACTAGTCATCCTAGAGTGGCACTGAACAACACAGGGTCTATTGTGTTGGGCATGAACATTCGTGGCGTAAGTTATCTAACCAATGGTGTTGCCAATACTACTATTGCCAATCAAATGCAATTGGGCGAGTATACTCGTACCACTGGTGTAGCAGATGTACTAGCAGACAACACATCAGGAAATTTGTTTGTGGTTAATACTGGATTGAGCGATCCTATCACAGCATTTAAAGTTGACTATGCTATCACAAGAAATACTTCTTACAGAAGCGGAACTATGAATATCGTGTCTGGTACTGCGTTTACCTATTCAGATGACTATGCAGAAAATTCATCAACCGGAATCACCATGATAGCATCACAGGCAGGTGGCAATGTAACAGTGTCTTACACTTCATCGAGCACTGGTACTGCCGGCGCAATTAAATATTCAATCACGCACTTATCTTAATGTGGCCCAAGACTTTTGGCGAGAGACTCGCTGCCTGGACTGAACTTCGTCGCCGCTGTGAAACCGGCGATGTTGAGTCTGTGGTAAAAAACATCAACTCCTGGTGGTTCGGCACTCCGTGGCAACCATATCATTTGCACTGGGATGATCGAGCAAATTGGCCAGATCCCTGGCAACTACTTGAAGATAACACCTACTGTTCACTTGCTCGCGGGCTGGGAATCATGTATACTATAGCTATAGTTGATAGGCCAGACCTGCAGGATGCGATGCTTGTAGAGGTGGATAGCGACAATTTAGTCCTAGTGAGCCAAGAAAAATATATATTGAATTGGGACCGAGACATTGTCGTAAATATCAACCAGAGTCCCAAAAAGACTCGGCATCAGATAACACAAAACCAAATAAAACTACAAATAAAGTAGGAGTAGAATGAAAACAATAACAGTAGTAAAACGCTCAGGGCGTAGAGAGCCATTGGCATTAGAAAAATGGCAGACACAGATTGCTAAAATTTGTGCAGGCACAGCAGATGTAAGTCAAAGCATGGTAGAGATCAAGGCACAGTTGCATTTTTATGATGGAATTACCACCAAGGAGATTGATGAAATCACATTACGTGCCATAGTTGACCTTATTGACGTAGAGTCAAACCCTGATGTGGGGCACACCAACTATCAGTTTGTTGCGGGCAAGCAACGACTCAGCATGTTGCGTAAAGATGTGTATGGCAGTTACACGCCACCAAACTTGTACGAAATAGTAAAAACCAATGTGGCCACTGGCTTGTACACTCCAGAGTTGCTGGAGTGGTATTCAGAGGAAGATTGGAACCGCATGAACGACATGCTAGACCACTCCAAGGACGAAACATATTCATATGCGGCGATCGAACAATTGATAGAGAAGTACTTGGTTAAGAACCGTAGTACCAAACAAATATATGAAACTCCACAAATTAGATACATGGTCGCGGCCGCTACTGTATTTCACGCAGAAGAACCGAACTCAGCGAGAATGCGCTACATCAAAGAGTATTACACAGCAGCCAGCGACGGACTTTTTACATTGGCCACGCCTGTGTTGGCAGGGCTTGGTACACCTACTAAACAGTTTAGTAGTTGTGTTCTTATTCGTTCGGATGATGATTTGGACAGTATTTTCGCGTCCGGAGAAATGATGGCCAAGTATGCCAGCAAACGTGCAGGCATTGGTTTAGAAATTGGACGACTGCGTCCGTTGGGCTCGCCCATTCGTGGTGGCGAGATCATGCACACAGGCATGATACCATTCTTAAAGAAATGGTTTGGTGACTTAAGAAGTTGCTCACAAGGAGGCATTCGTAATGCAAGTGCTACTGTATTCTATCCTATTTGGCATCATCAGTTTGATGATCTTATCGTACTTAAAAACAATCAAGGAACAGACGAAACCCGTGTCAGGTTCATGGACTATGGGGTTGTTCTTAGTGCATTCTTCTGGAGAAGATTCAAGAACAAAGAAAACATAACATTCTTTGATCCCAATGAAGTGCCCGACTTGTACGAAGCATTCTATCAAAATACAGAACGCTTTGAAAAACTCTATTGTGAATACGAAAAGCGCAAAGATTTGCGCACAAAAACAATGAGTGCTGAAGAAGTGTTCAAAGGCGGCATCCTCAAAGAGCGAACAGACACAGGTCGTATCTACTTGGTGTTCGTTGACAACGTAATGAAACAAGGACCATTTGATCCCGAGTATCATACAATTTACCAGAGTAACTTATGCTGTGAAATTCTTTTACCTACTAAATCCTTTAAACGTTTGGATGACAGCGATGGTCGTATCGCTTTGTGTACCTTGGGCTCAATCAATTGGGGTGCGTTCCGCAATCCAGAAGACATGCGCCGTGCTTGCCGCATATTGCATCGTAGCCTCAATAACATTCTTGACTATCAAGACTTCTTGTCAATTCAGTCTAAGTTGTCAAACGATGAAATTCGACCTCTTGGAATCGGAGTCACCAATCTTGCCTACTGGCACGCCAAGCGAAGCTTCCGCTACGGAGAACGAGATTCCTTGGCTGAAGTCAAGACGTGGATGGAACATCAAGCCTACTACCTAACTGAAGCATCAGTTGAACTGGCCAAGGAACGTGGTCGTTGCAAAGACTCGGATAAGACACGCTACGGCAAAGGCATCTTCCCTTGGGAATTGCGAGCCAAAGGTGTCAACGACTTGACAGACTTCACACCCGAACTGAACTGGGAAGGCTTACGTGCAGAAATGCGCAGTTATGGTGTGCGTAATGCCACACAAATGGCCATTGCTCCTGTGGAATCTAGTTCAGTTGTGATCAACTCAACCAATGGTATTGAAATGCCCATGAGTCTAATCAGTGTAAAAGAATCCAAAGCAGGATCACTCACACAAGTTGTGCCCGAGTACCATAAGTTGAAAAACAAGTATCAACAGATGTGGGCACAAAAGGATTGTGCTGGTTATTTGAAGACTGCGGCAGTACTAGCAGCCTACATTGATCAGTCAATCAGCACAAACACATTTTACAATCCCGCACACTTTGCAGACCGTAAGGTTCCCACAACCTTGATTGCCAAGAACTTGATGCAGGCACACTATTGGGGATTGAAAACATTCTACTACAGTCTAATCAACAAAGCAGGATCAAAACAAAAGGCTGACGAGGCTGCTCCATTGGAGGAAATTGATTTTGATCTTGAGGAAGACTGCGAAGCATGTAAATTATAACGGAAACAAAATGAAAAAAATCTTATTAGCATTATTATTGGCGCTGTGTAGTCATGTGGTTGCGGCCCAAGACGCACCAACAACATTGTTAAGCGCCGGAACCATAAGCCCGTATCAGGCTCAACGGAATGGACTATACATGGCTGCAGATTTTCTTGCTGTGGTTCCTGCAAACACAAGATTTAAAATAAGCACCCAGCCCTGGATGGATACGTCAACCAACACAGTGGTTATCTCTAAGATGCCATATGTGAGTGGTACTAAGTATGCGAAAGACTACGCAAAAGAAGGTAGTGTGTTCTCTATAACCGAAGATGCCCGGTATCGTTATTTTGTAGGCAACGGATTACCAAACACTGCAATGGGCGACTTTCCAGTACAACAAGGAACTGAAGCATACAAGTATTACAGTGTTGCACCCGGTGGACATGATTTTAGAACAGGCATTCCTGGTTCAGACTATTCAAGTGCCGCGGCTATTGGCATCAGTCCTTATGAGTTGAATATTCAACTACCTAAATATCCCAAAGTCAGTGCCAAGCCAAATCCCATTGCCGCATTGCCAATTGGTGTCACACTCACAGGCACGGTATGGCATGCCGAGATTGCAAACGCTAGTAATGTAGCATGGTATTCACCAGCTTCAATACTACCAATTGACCAATGCTGGGGTCATCCTTATGCTCAACAATATCACTTGCACGGTTATTCGTGGAAGTGTTTCCCTAATCAAGGCACAGAAGGTCATTCACCACTGTTTGGTTATGCACTAGATGGCTTTGGTATCTATGGCCCTAGAGGTGACGATGGCAAAATGGTTACCAATGATCAACTGGATGAATGCCACGGACACACTCATCCAGTAATGTGGGACGGCAAGATGCAGAACATCTATCACTATCACTTGAACCGTGAATTCCCATATGCTGTTGGTTGTTTTAGAGGCGCAGTCAACTATGATCAAGCATTGGGGTCAGCCGATCTGAAAGCACACAACAAACCTCATGGCACACCAAACAAGCCACATGAACATAAGAGTCACAAAGTTCCAAACATTATTATTATTCCAAGGGCACCATTTCAATGAGCAAAGCACAATACAATTTAAACACCAAAACAGATTATCTAACTCGCAAAATGTTCTTGGACCCTGCAGGTCCTGTAACCATTCAACGTTTTGAAGAAGTCAAGTACAACAAGATTGCCAAGTATGAGCAAGAGGCACGTGGGTTCTTTTGGGTACCAGAAGAAATCTCTCTAACCAAAGATTCACAAGACTTTAAAGATGCGTCAGACACTGTGAAGCATATCTTTACATCAAATCTGCTTCGACAAACAGCACTGGACAGTTTGCAAGGACGTGGCCCAAGCCAGATCTTTACACCAGTTGTGAGTCTGCCAGAACTAGAAGCCCTGGTCTACAACTGGACATTCTTTGAAACAAATATTCACTCAAGAAGTTATAGTCACATCATCCGCAACATCTATAATGTGCCTAAGGATGTGTTCAACACAATCCACGATACCAAAGAGATTGTAGACATGGCCAGTAGCGTTGGCAATTATTACGAAGAGTTGCATGTGGTCAACTGTCGCAAACAACTAGATGAAAAGGTAACCGAACAGGAACACATCAAGGCGATCTACATGGCACTACATGCCTCCTACGCACTGGAAGCATTCCGCTTTATGGTTAGCTTTGCTACTTCATTGGCCATGGTAGAGAACAAGATCTTCATTGGCAACGGCAACATCATTCAACTAATCTTGCAAGATGAACTGCTACACAAAGAGTGGACTGCGTTCTTGATCAATCAAGTTGTGAAAGAAGATCCACGCTTTGCTGCCGTCAAGGCAGAGTGCGAAGCAGAAGTGTACCAACTGTACTTGGATGTGATCCGTGAAGAAAAAGAGTGGGCCGAATACCTGTTTAAATTTGGTCCTGTAATTGGACTCAACGCCAACATCTTGAGAGACTTTGTGGACTACACTGCCAAGAACGCACTCAACGAAATTGGTATCAAGTACCAGGAACCTGCCCCACGCAGTACACCTATTCCTTGGTTCAACAAACACGTTGACACCAGCAAGAAACAAACTGCATTGCAGGAGAACGAATCGACTAATTATGTTATCGGCATAATGAGCGACAGCATTGACTATGAGGAGTTACCAGACCTATGATTGACGATAATTGGTTCGCCCAAGGCGGATTTGAAACCTACAAACATCCAACACCTATCAGTTACGAAACAGCAACTGACAACGGTACGGTTGAAACACTAGAAGGCCCTGTGGCGTACACAGTGGGTCACAAGATTATTACTGGGCCCAAAGGCGAAAAGTATCCTGTGAGTCCCATCAAGTTTGCAGCCTACTATGACGACAACAGGGATGGCACTGCTACGCCCAAGAAAATTATGAAGACAGCTCGACTTGCTGACCATGATGGTATGGTAAAAGCATCATGGGGCAATTTAGAATACACCAAAGGCAATGACTACATTGTCAAACACGGCCCTGGCGATTATGGTGTTGTAAAAACAGACATCTTTGCCAAGACCTACGATAAATCAAAAGAAGGAAAATAAAATGCAAGCTATTGTATGGAGCAAATATCACTGTCCCTATTGCGATCAAGCAAAGGCACTATTAAAACAAAAGGGTATCCCATTTGAAGAGAAGAAAATTGGAGATGGATATACCCGAGAAGAATTGCTAGAAGCAATCCCTTCAGCACGAACAGTACCACAGATTATCCTAGACGGAGAATTGATTGGTGGGTTCACAGAACTCAAAGAAAAATTAACAGAAAGCATGTAATGTCATCACAACTAGCACTAGAACCCAACCAGGTATACACATTCAAAATGAACTCGGGCGAAGAAATGGTTGCCAAAGTAAAACAATCTGGCGGGGACTGGATTGTTTTAGAAGAACCAGTGAGCATTGCCCCAGGCCCGCAAGGTATGGGTCTAGTGCCTAGCTTGTTTACCGCAGATCCCAAGGAAGAAATTAAGTTAAATAGTAATAGTATTTCATTGGTATCAAAGACTGATGATTCGGTTAGAATGAAATATCTAGAAGCGACAACTGGTATCAAAGTACCAGAGAAGAAACTTATACTAGGATAATATGCCAGCAGTACAGCGACAGGGTGATTCAGACACAGGCGGCGGGAAAATACTTTCAGGAGTAGGTTCGGTACGAACCAATGGAATCCCCACTGCCACAATCAACCTGGCTGTAAGCAAGCATGGCAAAGGGCCGCATAGTGCTCCTAAAACCACAGTTGGTGTTAGCAGTGTGCGGGTTGAAGGACAACCTATAAGTGTTGCCGGCAATCCTGACACTTGTGGCCACTCTCGTACCGGTGGCAGTAGCAATGTGAGGGCTGGA
>Ga0114980_10001686_pt1 | contig 15756 bp, 8 predicted proteins | sample S_140806_EF_Meta_FD_87018 | JGI IMG/M metagenome (GOLD analysis project Ga0114980, IMG submission 87018) | Freshwater microbial communities from Lake Simoncouche, Canada to study carbon cycling - S_140806_EF_MetaG | ecosystem: Environmental > Aquatic > Freshwater > Lake | place: Lake...
ATGAATCTGATGTGAATGGCTTCATGAAAGAGAACGGGCATTTGCGCGACTTGCATTCCGTTAGTAAAGTCCTTGAAGTGTTCAATACAAAAGTCATTGTAAAAGGATTGGAGCATCTGCCTGACCATGGCGGATTCATTCTTGCATCAAATCACCCTCTTGGCGGATTTGATGGATTGGCACTCATGCACGCGGTTGGTGGTAAGCGCAAGGACATCCGCTTCCTAGTAAATGATATTCTCTTGTCACTAGGAACAATGGATCATTTATTCGTTCCTGTGAACAAGCACGGTTCACAACATGCGCTTGCCCGAATTGAAGAAGCCTATGCGTCAGACAATGCGGTTTTGATTTTTCCTGCTGGACTTGTTTCGCGTAAACAAAGCGGCCTTATTCGCGATTTAGAATGGAAGAAAAGTTTCATTTCGAAAGCGCAACAATACCACAAGCCAATAGTGCCTTGCTATATCGATGGCTCCAACTCCTCATTTTTTTATAATCTATCATTATGGAGAAGGCGCCTAGGTATTAAAGCAAACCTAGAGATGTTCTATCTTGGTGACGAAATGTTTAAGCAGCGCAATAAAACAATAACCATTATCTTTGGTCAACCCGTTCCTACTTCGGTGTTGGATAAATCTCATTCTCAGAAAGAATGGGCTGCAAAAATGAAGGAACACGTTTACCAATTAGGTTCCGGTAAGTCGGGAACTTTTAACCGATAGAGTGTTACTGAATCATTACACTACGCTATGCAAGCAATTATTCCACCGGTTGATCGAGCACTGCTTAAGGCAGAACTGAACAACAATACGTTTGTTCGCAAGGCCAATAATGGAGATAACGTGATTTATATTGTCAACAATCACAACGCGCCGAATACTTTACAAGAAATTGGTCGTTTGCGTGAATTGACCTTTCGCGCTGCAGGCGGAGGAACAGGATTGGATTGTGATCTTGATGACTTTGATACGTGTGAGAATAGTTACGATCAACTGGTCGTTTGGAATGAAGCGGATCAGGAAATTGTTGGAGGCTATCGTTACATCCGTTGCATAAAAGCACGTCAAGCAGATGGCACTTATCATCTCGCCACTACTGAGCTCTTTTCATTCAGTGACCAATTCAAGAGTGAATATTTACCTCACGCCATTGAATTAGGTAGATCGTTTGTTCAACCACAATATCAGCCATCCGTTAACAATCGTAAAGGTTTGTTTTCTCTTGACAATCTATGGGATGGACTAGGCGCATTAACTATAGATAATCCCGACATCGAGTTCTTCTTTGGAAAGGTGACTACCTATCGTCATTTCAATGTGCGTGCGAGAGACTTCATTCTTCGTTTCATGCAACATTATTTTCCAGATCCAGATAAATTGGTGTGGCCACATCACGTAGTAGCTCCTACTGCCGACACTGCTTCATTTGCTAGAGAAATTGAAGGAAAAGACTACAAAGAAGGACACAAGATCCTTAACACATTGGTGCGTTCGTTGGGAGAAAACATCCCGCCATTGGTGAATGCATATATGAATTTGAGCGCTACAATGAAATCCTTCGGAACCGCTGTCAACGAAGAGTTCGGAGATGTGGATGAAACCGGAATACTTGTCGCCATAAACGACATTTATCCAACAAAAAAAGAACGTCACGTAGCTACATACGTCGTTCATAAAAAGTAAAAGCCGTGAAAATTTCCTCAGCAAGTTATTTACAAAGCTGCGTAAAGGTTGAGGAGTGTCCTAAACCTGACCGTCCAGAATTCGCTTTTATCGGACGTTCAAACGTAGGCAAGTCTTCGCTCATTAATATGCTTACCGCGAAACCAGGATTGGCCAAAGTTTCTACGCGCCCTGGAAAGACGCAAGTTATTAATCACTTCTCAATTAATAATCAGTGGTACCTAGTGGATCTACCGGGTTACGGTTATGCGAAAGTATCTAAGAAGATGCGGATAGGTTTTGACCAGATGATTTCTTCGTATATCACCAAACGAAAAAATTTACTCTCATTATTTGTGCTACTTGATATACGGGTACCACCTCAACAAATCGACCTTGACTTCCTGAGCAACCTTGGCAGTAATCAGATTACGTTCAGTTTAATTTTTACGAAATGTGATAAACTCGGCAAGCAAGCAGTGAATAGAAGTTTAGATGCGTATAAGAAGGCTTTGTTAGTAGAATGGGAAGAGGTTCCAAACTATTTTCTTTCTTCTGCAGAAACAGGTTCAGGCAAAAAAGAAATCCTGGATTTCGTGCAAGACAGCATGAAGTATTTCGAGATATAATTTCTAAATCGCGAATTACATTTTCTTCCTTTTGTATTTCTTTCTTCCCGTTCGCACGTATTCCGTCTTTCCATGTGGTCTGACGAGAATATCAATAATGAGTTCGTCGCCTTTGATTTCAACCACCTTGTAGATCATCTGATCGTTTACTTTACAGTCTATCCAGAATTCGTTTTGATTACGTAATCGATGAGAACACACTTGATAAGGCGTTCCTGCAATGTTCCAGTGAATCTCGTTATCGTATATCGTGATTCCTTCGTCAACGGTGGCATCTACCTTTTTCAAACGATTGTGCTTTGTTGCCTTGTAGTGTTCCTGCAACGTCCAACTGGTTCCGTAAAGTTTTGTTACTGCAAGTGAGTCCGGCGCTTTTTGAGCGCTTAATCTCAATGCGAGCAGAAGCAGAATAATTGTGGAGGCGCAATGTCTGTACATAAAAAAAGCGGTTTGCATGTAAGACGCAAACCGCTGTATTTGGTGGTTTCCGATTATTGTTTTCCGGAACCAATAAGTGTTAAGAATCCACTTGTGCTATAATCTGCAGTTGGAGAAATTGCTTTCAAAATGAAGTAGTATGTTCCGTCAGAGCACTGCGCACCAGAAGTTGTACGCCCGTCCCAACGCACATCTGGTGCAGTTGACTCAAACATTTTCACACCCCAACGATCGTAGATTTCCATTTTGTATTCGCTAAGGCCGCTATTCTCAATGTAAAACTCATCATTCACACCATCACCATTCGGAGTGAACACATTAGGAATAAGAATGCCTTCATTTACAGTAACAACTACTGTGTCTTGATCTGTGCATCCATTCGCATTGGTAACTGTAAGAATAACCGTGTACGTTCCAGAAGCGCCGTAATCGTGTGTTACGTTTTGTTGAGTAGATGATCCACCATCACCGAAATCCCAAGTCCAAGATGTGGAACCAGCAGTAGCGTCAACGAAGACGTATGTGTTTCCAAACATTCCAGCAGAAGAGTCTGTAATTGCTGCAATTGGAGAAGGTGCAATGGTTGGTGCGCAGCTATCAGCTAAGGAATTACAGCCCGTTGCGGTCGTCGCATACACAGAAACATATCCTGCGCCAGAAGTCCAGTCGACATACAACGAATCAGATCCTTGCCCACCAATAATAGTTCCTTGTCCAGGAACATTCCACTGATAACCTGTTCCTGTACCTCCTGTGGCCACGAAGATATTACCGCTAGAGTTTGCACAAATTGTAGGACATGTAATTGTTGGAGCTTCAGGACGAACATCAGTTAAGATGTATGGTTCGCCTGGGTTCGCAAATGCCCAAGCACTGCGAGTCATTGTTGTGAAAATACCTGAAGTACCATTGGTAACTGTAGCCATATCATTCCACATGATATTTGTAGTTCGCCAATGCGAAATGCCCGACCATGCACCATCACTCGATGGCAAGTAGTACATTCTGATATCAGCGGAAGTTGCACCAGCTGGATGTAAAATAGCGTGATAGTAAATTGGGTTTGCAGTACAAATCAAACCGTCGTTGTTCGCACGTGTGAAACCATCAAGATCAGCATCGTTGTTTACAAAGCGTACAGTATACACGTTTACTCCCGCTGCGGTAGGAACTACATCAATTGGGCGATAGCGCGTAACTGCTAAACTTGACCCAGTAGGGAAAAGGTAAGCTGCAGCCGCGCTAGTTGCACGTGCAAAAGTACCTGGAGCAGTGCTACTCACAAATCCTTCAGATCCCGGAGTTTGGTTGTTGGAAACTGCGGCTACAGTAGCATTCAAGACAGTGAACGTTTGAATTTGAGTTTCTAACTCGCGGTCGTTTAAGGTCAATATTCCGTTCAATCCAGTATTCGCATCAACCGATTGCAATGTTTTCTTACGGTTGTTACCAGTACCAGTTCCAGTCAATATTAAGTTATTGAAAGTGGTAACAGTAGCGTTTGTGCTAGTGATGAACTGTTGCGTATTTCCATTAAGCGTAACCGTACTATTGCCACCGGTGAAAGTTGCATTGTTGATCCAATCTTGTTCAACATTATAAGCACCATCACCCTGAACAACTGAAGTATTATCAATCGTCAAAGTCCCTGGTAATGTAGCAGTCGAGTTTTTGGTAGATGTAATCGTACCATTATTGGTAACTGAAGAAGTCTGATCAAAAGTAACACCTCCATTTACATGCACAACTCCACCAGACGTTACGACCATTGTTGCACCGTTGGAATAGAACATTTGCGCTGCGAGTTTGGTCGAACACAAGCCCAATAAAACAATTGAGCAGAATAGGTAAATCTTCTTCATAAGACGAATGCCCCGAGTTTAGCGCGGTTTGAACCAAAATAAAGCATTTTCAAGCAATTATGCAAGAATGGGCAGCCTCGACCAATCAACCTATACTATTGCGGATCAGCCAATTGCATTTTTTCGGCGAAATAGGCACAGAAATCGCGCATATCACCAACGATTTTCTCCTCACCTGTAGCACGTTTGAAAGTATCGGACATTGTGAGTAAGTTCTGATGAAAAAATGCCTTCATCTCATCTACAAGCATGGCTTTGGTCCACAAGTCAATGCGCATAGTACTCTGCGCTTGTTCATCCCAAAGAGCGAGCATGATTGCTTTGCATTTACCTCCGTCGGTGGAATCCGAAGCGTTCCATTCGATTGATTCTGGAAGATTGTTCTCGTCCATCGTAATTGTGAACGTAATTTGAGCTTTGCGCGTTTCAGCCATAAGAAATGAGAAATAGGCAGCGAAGATAGGGAACTGTTCGGAGTTGTAAGATGAAGATCAAGTCCAATCAGCGCCTATTCTACAGATTAGAACTTAGGCTTGTATTTCGATTGCGTAAGGAATAATTGACCGTCTTTGAAATCCATTAGTTCTTGAAGAGTTGTTGTAGGAAAACGTTCCATATACGCTTCAACAATTCTCAAACCAATCCAAACTCCTGCTTTACCCGGTGATTCACGTGGGAATCCTGGAGTGAATGGTGCATCCTGGATCATGTGATTGAGATCGTCTTCACTTTCGGAATAAACGATTTTATCCTCAATCATTTTAGCCCACATTTCTGCTTCATTTTCTTCACACCAATCAAGCTGTTGTTGTGTAAATCCGGTAATAATAGAATCTGATGAATTTCGAAGTAGCGCTTTTTGCAAATAGAGTATTTTGCCTTCATAAACTATTTTATTTACTACATCACTTTTATCAGAATTGTAAGGAAATTCATTCATCATCCAGGAGCGAACAAATCCAGCGGCCATATACTCCCGCGCGAGTGTTCTTCGCTTGTACATTGGCCATTCGAGCCCGTCATAATACACGTTATCTTTTCCAAGGAAGTACTCCATTCCAATAGCGTAAACACCTTCAGACTGGATGTAATTGTAATTGAATCCGGCCATTACGAGGTACACATCCTTTGGAAGTTCTCGATCGGGGAAATAGAACAAAAAATGTTTGTAAGCATCCGTCAAATCATTTTCGACAGAAGAAAAATCATCGCCGAGTGTTTTGCATGAATTTTCCCATGCTCCACGGGTAATGTGGTGAGTAAGGAAATCGCCAAGCGCATAAAAGCAGGATAGCGAGTCGTGTGAATTGAAGCACACGATATTGTTAACAAACGCGTCCGTAAACGTGCCGTAGGTGCCTCTCAATTTATCCAACTCGGTGTCGAGTTTCGACGTATCCATTGCAAAGAAATCCTTGTCGAATCGCTTGATTTTAACAGGATCAACATTTATTGCGGAAACATCAACATCCAGGCGATCTGATCCGCAGGCTGCCAGAAAAAACAGGAAGAAAACTAATGGCCCGAATCTTGTAGCCTTCATAACCGTGAAATTCATTATTATTGCAAAACGAAAAACTTCACCCAAAAGTATGAAAAAGGCACTGATACTATTAATCACGCTCACTCTAGGAGCGAATTACGCTTTCGCACAAGACGAAAACAATCTTAAGAATTTTCGTTTTGGCCTCTTAGCGTCGCCATCACTGAACTGGTACAAACCAGAAGATGTGAAGAAAATTGAAAACGCAGGCATCAAAGCCGGATTTGCGTGGGGTCTTCAAATGGAATTCCGTTTGAACAAAGTTGCTTCTTTGGCAACAGGTCTTCAGATAAACTATGATCGTGGTAACATCAACTTTGTTGATACTGCTAACTTTTTCTACGACACTAAGGAAGAAGGATATCTTGCATTGGCTGACACTGCAGGTCAAACTTTCGTTGGATACAAGCTGAATAATCGCGTGTACAAAACGAACTACGTCACGCTGCCGTTGTACCTCAAGATGAAAACTAACGAAATCGGTATGATGACTTATTTCGGAGAGTTTGGATTGAATTCTAGCTTCCGTTTGAAATCAAAAACCGATGACAATGTAACTCAGTACGCTGCTGGCTTCCCAACATCAACGTTGACTGCACTTGACAATACGAAAGACATGAACATTGTGCGTTTCTCATTGCACATTGGAGGTGGATTCGAGTACAACCTTTCAGGAAGCACTTCAGTATTCGCTGGATTGGCGTTCAATTACGGATTTTCAAATGTATTCCAGAAAGACTCAGAATATCTGATGAAGCCGGATGCAACACCTTTCAAGCAACAGGCAACAGCGAATAACATTGCGCTTTCTGTAGGTATCCTGTTCTAAGGACAAAACATCAATCATGATTACCAAGACCGTTCCAATTGAACGGTCTTTTTTTGTACAGTTTTGAATCCTCTTCTCTGCTGTGAATATTGAGTAACTTAGTGCTGTGAAAATAGCACTCGCACAACTTAATTACCACATTGGTAATTTCCGCAGTAACACTGATAAAATTCTGAATGCAATCAGTGAGGCAAAAGCCCAAGGCGCAGAGATCGTTGTATTTGCAGAACTCGCGGTATGCGGTTATCCGCCTCGCGACTTTTTAGAATTCGACGATTTTCTTTCGCTTTGTATGCAATCCATTCAGGAAATCGCATCGGCCGCACAGGGAATAACTGTGATTGTAGGAGCACCCGCTCACAATCCCAATGTTGAAGGGAAAAATCTATTCAATGCTGCTTACGTATTGTCGAATGGAAAAACTCAAAGCGTACATCACAAAGCACTCTTGCCAACATATGATGTTTTCGATGAATACCGATATTTCGAACCTGCAAAATCGTTTTCTGTTGCAGAAATCGGTGGAAAAAAAATCGCCATTACAATCTGTGAAGACTTGTGGGATGTTGAAGATGATTTGATGTATACGCTTTGGCCCATGGAAGAGTTAATCAAACAGAAGCCCGACGTAATGATTAACATCGCGGCTTCTCCATTCAATTATGCCCATGCAGAAGCGCGCAAACGTGTAATGCAGCGCAACGTAAGCAAGTATAAAATGCCCTTGTTTTATGTACAGCATGTTGGCGCACAAACAGAGTTGATTTTTGACGGAGGAAGTATGGTTCTCAATGCCGAAGGAATAGTCTGCGAACAATTGTCCTTCTTTCAAGAAGAAATCCAGGTAATAGAAACCAACAACCTAACCCAACATTCCGAAGCAGCAATTCTTCCGTCAAAAGAAGAACGCATTCATAGTGCATTGGTTCTCGGCATCAGCGATTACTTCAGGAAAATGGGTTTTACTAAGGCTATACTCGGATTATCAGGAGGAGTTGATTCTGCAATCGTTCTCGAGCTTGCCGTTTCTGCATTAGGAAAAGAGAATGTACTACCGGTTTTATTACCATCGGAATTTTCTTCAGAACATTCGATCGACGACTCTGTTGAGTTATGCAAAAACCTGGGCTGTCGCTATGAGATCATACCTATAAAAAAGGGTTTTGATGCAGCCCTTGAAATGCTGCAACCCGTATTTCTTGATGCGCCGTTTAACGTTGCAGAAGAAAATATTCAGGCTCGAATACGCGCTATTATTCTCATGGGCATCGCGAATAAACACGGCTACATTCTTCTGAATACTACAAACAAAAGTGAAGCCGCAGTTGGATACGGAACGCTCTATGGAGACATGTGCGGAGGGCTAGCAGTACTGGGTGATGTTTACAAAACGGAAGTGTATTCAGTCTGCGAATGGATCAATCGTAACGAAGAGATCATTCCGAAGAACATTCTTACAAAAGCACCGTCGGCAGAGCTAAGGCCCAACCAGAAGGATTCAGACTCTCTTCCCGATTACAGTGTTCTTGATCAAATATTGTTTCAATATATTGAGAAGAGAAAAGGTCCTGATGAACTGATCGAGATGGGATTTGAAGATGCTCTTGTAAAGCGGATTTTGAAAATGGTGAACACGAACGAATGGAAGCGCGCACAAATGCCTCCGGTATTGCGTGTTTCGGCGAAAGCATTTGGTTCAGGAAGAAGAATGCCGATCGTTGGAAAATATCTGAGCTAAACTGTTTTTTGTTCTACAAAAAAGCCGGGATCGATCATGAACCCGGCTTTTCCTTTTATACATCAATTCTATCTGTTCACTATGACACGTTGCGTTGAACGTTGACCATCGGCAGAGATAATTGTTACCATATATACTCCTGAAGCGATAACGCGAACAGGTTTACGTTCACCTGCGAGGATCACTTCTGATTCAACAACCTGTCCGAGTGCATCGAAAATTACAAGTGTGCAATTCGCAGCATTGTTATTTACAACAGTGAACTCTCCATCGTTTGGATTCGGGAAGATTGACATCTCCACAAGACCATTCGCATCGCTAATTCCACTGCAGGCATCAACAACAATTGAGTCAATTGCCGAAGAAGTACATCCTGCAGAATCAGTGAATGAGTAAGTAATTGCAAACGTTCCTACTCCGGCAACAGAAGGGTCAAACTGGCCCGCACTCACGCCTGTTCCTGAATATGAACCTGAGAGCGGAGATCCGCCTGCGAGTACTGCCGCAGCGTCATCCAAACAAATTGTATCAGAAACCAAAGCAACAGTTACTACAGGAGGCGTGTTTACTGTAACGCTGATCGTATCAGTTGCAGAGCATCCACCGGAAAGCGTTGCAGTAACGTAATAGATTCCTGATGCTGTAACGTTGAGTGTTTGTGCTGTCGAACTATCATTCCACAAGTACACTGCTCCAGCATTTCCTGCATCCAATGTAACCGATGTTCCGCAGAATGCTGTATCGTTACCCAATGCTACAACAGGGTTACTGTTGATAGTAATGCTTACACTGTCATTTGCTGAACATCCCAGTGAATCAGTTACGTTCACCCAGTAGATGCCAGTAGCTGCAGCAATCAATGTTTGAGCGCTGGAATTGTCGTTCCACAAGTAAACTGCGCCCGCATTACCAGCATCAAGCAACACAGTTCCTGAACAGATTGCTGAGTCATTACCCAGAGCTACTATAGGCAGCGCATTCACTGTTACAGCAACAGAAGCAGAACTTGAACATCCGTTACCATCAGTACCGGTTACAGTAAATGTATCGGATGCTGCAGGGACGAAAGAAACTCCATCAAGAACTCCACCGGACCATACGTATGTTACAGCACCTCCACCGGTCAGTGTTATTGAATCGCCTGCACATACCGCAGTGGCAGAAGTTGCAGCCGTTACGTTAGGAAGCGGATTCACTACAATTGAAATTGTATCTGTGCTCTGACATCCGGTTGAGTCTGTTGCAGTAACAACATAAGTATCTGAGTTGGTTGCAGTGAACGGAACGTTATCTGTGATACCACCAGACCAAGTATAAGTTGCAGCTGTACCTGATCCATTCAGTGTAATTTGTGTTCCTGTACAAACTGTAGTTGCAGTTGCATTCGCTGTAACTACAACAGCAGCAGGTTCAGTAATTGATAATGTCTGTGTTACTGAACATCCATTCACATCAGTCACAGTAACCGAATAAGTTCCTGCACTCAATCCGCTTGCAGAACTCAACGTACCTCCAGCAGGCGCCCATGAATAGCTCAATGTGCTTGTTCCACCTGACGCGCTGATAGTAGCAGCACCATCAACAGTGGCGTTACAAGTAGCATTAGTGATAGACACAACTGAAGTTGTAATAATGGTAGGCTCAGTAATTGTTACGACCTGGGTTCCTGTACATCCACTAGCATCAGTAACAGTGCATGTATACGTACCTGCAGCCAAGTTACTTTCAGTCGCACCTGTTCCCCCTGAAGACCATGCGTATGTCAATGTACCGGTACCTCCACTCGCAACAATTGTCACCGCGCCATTAGAACCTGCGTTACATGAGACGTTCGACTGAGAAGAAACAAAGCTTGTTACTGGTAATGGTTGAGTGATAGTCACAGTTTGAGCTGTCAGACATCCGTTCGCATCTGTAACTGTACATGTCCATGTTCCAGCTGTCAAACCTGTTACGCTAGGTGTACCATCACCACTAGGGTTTCCAGGAGTCCAGTTGTAAGTGAGTGTTCCTGTTCCACCCGTAGCTGAAACCGACGCAGCTCCGTTGGCACCACCGTTACATGTTACGTTCGTTTGTGCCGTCAATACAACCGTAGCAGCACCACTGTTGTTAATAGTAACGTTAGTGCTTCCTGTACAACCTGAGGCATCAGTAACAGTCACTGTGTACGAACCTGCGAACAATCCTGTTGCCGAAGCGCTATTGCCTCCAGTAGGTGCCCATGCGTAAGAGTATGTTCCTACACCGCCAGATACTGAAACTGTAGCAGTTCCATTGCCACTTCCACAAGTTGCGTTAGTGTTTGCAGTAACCGTTACTACTACTTGAGTAGGTTGAGTAATAGTCAGTGTTTGTTGAGTCTGACACGAGTTTGCATCCGTCACTGTACATGTATAAGTACCTGCGTTCAGACCTGAAGCAGTTGGAGCAGTTCCACCGGTTGGCGTCCAGTTATATGTTAATGAACCGGTCCCCCCGCTGGCGCTGATCGTTGCCGCTCCGGAATTTCCTGCATTACAAGTAACGTTAGTAATAGATGAAACAGCAGTAGTAATTGCAGAAGGCTGCGTGATTGTTGCTGTCTGCGTACGAACACATCCATTAGCATCAGTGATTGTACATGTGTATGTACCAGCTACAAGTGAAGATGCAGTTGCAGCATTACCACCTACTGGTGCCCATGAATAAGTCAAAGCCCCAGTTCCACCGCTCGCAGCTACTGTGATCGATCCAGTGTTGCCTCCATTACATGCTACGTTAGTTTGCGCAGAGACTGAAGAAGCAATTGCAGTTGGTTGAGTGATTGTAACGGTACGAGTTGTTGTACATGCGTTAGCATCTGTAATTGTACAAGTGTAGGTTCCCGCAGCAAGTCCAGTTGCAGTGGCAGCATTTCCTCCAGATGGAGTCCATGCATAAGTTAATGTACCTGTTCCACCTGAAGCTGTTACTGTAGCAGCACCTGTGTTAGAACCGTTACACAAAATATTTGTTTGAGAGGTAACTGAAGCAGTAATCGCACTTGGAGCAGTGATGTTGAATGTTTGTGTTGTTACACATGCGTTCACATCTGTTACTGTACATGTCCAAGATCCTGCTGCAAGTCCCGTTACACTTGCTGTTCCATCCCCTGTTGGGTTACCTGGAGTCCAGTTGTAAGAGTACGCTGTTGTTCCACCAGACACAGTTACTGATGCAGCACCGTTTGAACCACCATTACATGAAATGTTTGTTTGTGAAAGAGCTGAAGCAACAAGTGCAGATGGAGCAGTAATGTTGAACGTTTGTGTGGTGACACATGAGTTCGCATCTGTTACTGTACATGTCCAAGTACCTGCTGTAAGACCAGTTACGTTCGCTGTTCCATCCCCTGTTGGATTACCTGGAGTCCAGTTGTAAGAGTACGCTGTTGTTCCACCAGATACAGTTACTGATGCTGCTCCGTTTGATCCGCCGTTACATGAAATGTTTGTTTGTGAAAGAGCTGAAGCAACAAGTGCAGTTGGAGCAGTGATGTTGAACGTTTGTGTTGTTACACATGAGTTCGCATCTGTTACTGTGCATGTCCATGATCCTGCTGTAAGACCTGTTACGCTTGCTGTTCCATCTCCTGTTGGGTTACCCGGTGTCCAGTTGTACGAGTAAGCTATTGTTCCTCCAGAAACTGTTACTGAAGCTGCTCCGTTAGAACCTCCGTTACAAGAGATATTCGTTTGTGAAGCTGCTGAAGCAACCAACGCAGAAGGTGCAGTGATGTTGAACGTTTGTGTTGTTACACATGAGTTAGCATCCGTCACCGTGCACGTCCATGTACCGGCAGTAAGACCAGTAACACTTGCTGTACCATCTCCAGTTGGGTTACCTGGAGTCCAGTTGTACGAGTAAGAAGTTGTTCCTCCTGAAACTGTAACCGATGCTGCTCCGTTAGAACCTCCATTACAAGAAATATTCGTTTGTGACAGAGCTGAAGCAACCAGAGCAGTTGGAGATGTGATGTTGAACGTTTGTGTAGTAACGCATGAGTTCGCATCTGTAACTGTGCACGTCCATGAACCAGCTGTTAAGCCAGTAACACTTGCTGTACCATCGCCTGTTGGGTTACCCGGTGTCCAGTTGTACGAGTAAGAAGTTGTTCCTCCTGAAACTGTAACCGATGCTGCTCCGTTAGAACCTCCATTACAAGAGATATTCGTTTGTGAGGCTGCTGAAGCAACGAGTGGTGTTGGTTGTGTAACGGTGAATGTTTGCGTTGCCGCACATCCGTTCGCATCTGTAACCGTACATGTCCAAGAACCAGCTGTTAGTCCGGTAACGCTTACAGTTCCATCGCCAGTAGGGTTACCAGGAGTCCAGTTGTAAGTGTATGGACCCGTGCCACCAGAAGCAGCATTAACCGTAGCAGATCCAGTTGCTCCTCCATTACATCCTACGTTTGTTTGTGAAGCTGCCGTAAGAACAGGGCCGGTTGAAGTATTGATTGTTGCAGTAAATGTAATTATACATCCATTCGCATCCGTAACTGTACATGTGTAAGAACCTACTCCCAGTCCTGTAGCAGTAGATGCTGTGCCACCTGAAGGTGTCCACGAATACGTATATGTTGGCGTACCACCGGTAACTCCACTAACTGCAGCTGTTCCGGTGCTTGCACTGCAGCCTGTTGGTGTAGAAGACACACTACCGCTCAATGCAGATGGTGCTGTGATGTTGAATGTTTGTGTTGTTACACATGAGTTCGCATCTGTAACTGTACATGTCCAAGATCCTGCTGTAAGCCCCGTTACGCTTGCTGTTCCATCTCCTGTTGGGTTACCTGGAGTCCAGTTGTACGAGTACGCTGTTGTTCCACCAGATACAGTTACTGATGCTGCTCCGTTTGAACCTCCATTACATGAAATGTTTGTTTGTGATAGAGCCGATGCAACAAGTGCAGATGGCTGAGTAATGTTGAAAGTTTGTGTTGTTACACATGAGTTCGCATCTGTCACAGTGCATGTCCATGATCCTGCTGTTAGACCTGTTACGCTTGCTGTTCCATCCCCTGTTGGGTTACCTGGTGTCCAGTTGTACGAGTAAGCTGTTGTTCCACCGGAAACTGTTACTGATGCAGCTCCGTTAGATCCTCCGTTACAAGAGATATTCGTTTGTGAAAGAGCTGAGGCAACCAATGCAGATGGCGCAGTGATGTTGAATGTTTGAGATGCAACGCATGAGTTTGCATCTGTTACTGTACATGTCCATGAACCTGCTGTTAAGCCAGTAACAGAAACAGTTCCATCACCAGTTGGGTTACCCGGAGTCCAGTTGTATGTGAATCCGCCTGCACCGCCCGTAGGTGTGTTAATTGATGCAGCGCCATTCGATCCTCCGAAGCAGGAAATATTGTTTTGCGAAGCAGGAGTAACTGTAATTGCAGAAGGTGCAGTGATATTGAACGTTTGTGTTGTTACGCATGAATTTGCATCTGTTACCGTGCACGTCCATGAACCAGCAGTTAATCCGGTAACACTTGCTGTACCATCGCCTGTTGGGTTACCCGGTGTCCAGTTGTACGAGTAAGATGTTGTTCCTCCCGACACTGTTACTGAAGCAGCCCCATTAGAACCTCCAAAGCAGGAGATATTCGTTTGTGATGCCGCTGTTGCAACCAATGCAGCTGGTTCCGTAATGGTGAATACCTGAGTTGAAGTACATGCATTCGCATCACTCACTGTACATGTGTAAGTACCTGCAGAGAGTCCAGTTGCAGTTGCCGCACTGCCTCCAGAAGGAGACCATGAGTATGTAATAGGAGCAACACCACCAGAAACACTCACAGTAGCCGAACCTCCATTACCTCCATTGCAAGTAATATTTGTTTGTGAGGAAGCAGAAGCCACAACCTGCGTACCGTTTCCTTGAATTGCGAAATCATATGTTGCTTCATCACAATCATCATTGGCAATGTTAATCGTTGCCGATCTGGTGCCTGAAGCCGATGGATCGAATGTTACAACAAATGTTGTACTTCCACTCACAGCAACAGTAGATGCCGGAGCAGTTGTAACAGTGAAATCAGCAGCATTAGTTCCGGTAATTGTTACGCCAGTGATATTCAAAACTGAACCACCTGTGTTCTGGATTGTGAATGTTTGAGCTATAGTTCCGTTACATACAGATTGAGTTCCGAAGTCAGTAAAGTCTCCAGTTGCCGGCGACACATCACCATCAGCAATTGTCAAACTGTTTCCTTGAACGTTGATTTCTTTTGGCCCCGGGCCAAATTCATCTGCACCCATATCAGGAGCACAAGTGTTGCGGGTTGCACAATCAAAATCTGCAGGAACGGTTGCAAGTAAAGTTCCTGCATCTTCAATTCCAGGGTTACTTCCAGTTACAGCATGCAAGTCTGTTGAAGAAACAAACGTGGCTGCAGCAGAAGCTGAATTGGCATCGCGACCCGTTTCTGTTTGCCAGTTTGCCAACGATGTACGACTAGTTCCCGCTGTTACACCACCAGTAATACCCACTTGGTATGTTCCTGGCCCCGCACCTGCAGCATATAAATCGTTGTAATTGGAAACAAGGCTAGTATAGTTACCCACAGTTGAAGTGTAACCTAAAGCAACTGATGTGAAACGTAGCGTTGCACCAAGGTTACCAACTTGAGTATTCGTAAAAATATTGTTGCGGAGATCAAGCGGCATTGTTGCAGCAGCAGTAACCGCCAAACATGCTGAGGTTTGTGTTGCAGCAGTAGCGCCAGGAATTGTACCTTGCATGGAGACAGTATTGTGGTACACATTTACCTGTGCTGTACCGCCACCCAGACAAATACCCGTCGCAAAGTCACCGGCTGTTCCGTTGGAAGCAACACCTGAAATCATATTGTTGGCGATCAGACTTGTTCCAGTAATAGTATTCCCAAGGCCAATACCAACAGCACTGTAAGTTGCGTTGTTGGTAACAACACCAATCGTATTGTTGGTAATGGTAACATTGGATACTCCATCTGCAATACCGGTCGTTGTATTTGTAAAACCGTTGACAGCTCCAAAGCCCACGTTAATA
>Ga0114980_10001688_pt1 | contig 15753 bp, 13 predicted proteins | sample S_140806_EF_Meta_FD_87018 | JGI IMG/M metagenome (GOLD analysis project Ga0114980, IMG submission 87018) | Freshwater microbial communities from Lake Simoncouche, Canada to study carbon cycling - S_140806_EF_MetaG | ecosystem: Environmental > Aquatic > Freshwater > Lake | place: Lake...
ATTTACTGCTGCGAATGCACGGATTTACTGCTGCGAATGCACGAATTGGGAGCGCATGTTCGACTGGTAGAGTTTCTCCGTTCCCCATTCTCCATTCTCCTTTAGACTGTAGGATGTGGAATGAGAAACAGAAACAGAATCAGAATGAGTAGACTAAACAGAATGAATTTTCACCTCACTCCCAGAAATGCCTAGCGCGCCATTCGCGCTGTTGGACGGGATTCAGGAGAGTCCATGCTAGAATGCGACTGCTTTTTTGGCCTTGCGACATGTGTATCACTTTCACATCGGTGGCCTTTACCTTTTGCAACGTGCGGTGCAGCTGATGCATGTGTTCCTGTTTTGATACGAGCGTTGTGAACCAATAGCATTTGCGAGCAAAGAAGAAGCTCTCTTCAATCATCTTTCGAATGAACTGTAACTCTCCGCCTTCGCAATACAGCTCATTGGTATGCCCTCCAAAATTGCGCTTGCTCCCCATGTCTTTGTCTTTCCCCAAATTTTTCCATTTGCGGCCTGCTGCTTCTGTGGCTTCGGCTTCGTTGGAGTAGAAGGGGGGATTGCACACAACTAGGTCAAACTCGTCTTCGTTGCCGATAATGCCTTTGAAAAAGTGTGAAGCGTTTTTCTGCAGCTTCAAGCTAACGTGCTCTTGCAACAGATCGTTGCGTTGAATAATGTCGCCGGCTGCTTGAAGCGCCTGCTCATCGATGTCACTGCCCGTAAAAGACCATCCATAAGACTTACGCCCTACGATAGGGTAGATGACATTTGCGCCCACTCCAATGTCCAATACGCGTGTGCTGATTCCCTCCGGTATTGCTCCACGGTTGGACGCTGCCAATAAATCGGCAACGTGGTGCATGTAGTCGGCGCGCCCCGGAACGGGCGGACACAGATAGCCTTCGGGTAAGTTCCAACCTTCAATACCGTAATGGTGAACGAGTATCGCCTGGTTCAAGGTCAATACAGCTCGCTGGTCGGTAAAGTCGACGGTGGGTGTGCCCGCCTGACTCATTACAATGTGTTCACTCAATGCCGGAAAAGCAGCGCTAAGTGCGGCCATATCATAACCATCGCGATGGATATTGCGATCGTGCATCGACGATTTACGTGTATGATCAGCCATGGCCCGTGGGTCGGTTATAAGTTGATGGTTGGAGTACGCTTCTGCGTGCTTCTGTATACATACGAACCCGCAATGTGCCTGCGCACAAATCGCGCATACGCCTCGGAGTTCACCATCTTGATGTAGATATTGCGCGGAACACCGTAGTATTCATACACACTGCCATCCATAAAGTGAACGGTGAGAATCTGTTTGTCGTAGTTGAAGTCTTTGATGCCGCATGAAGCTAGCGTGACTTGATAGTCGGCCTCCACCTCCGCCAATGTTTCGGGCGCAATGCTCACCAAAAAGTGATATGCCTCAATAATCTCTTTGCTTCGCGCTTCTTCGCGCAATCGCATTTCTTCGTTATCATGAAAATTATCAGGATGACATTCCTTCATGAGGTTGCGATACACCGATTTCAGTTCTTTCAGTCCGGCGCTTGGGCCAACACCCATGAGTTTGCGATATTCTGTAATGCGTTTCATCGAATTTCAATTGTGCGGCAAAAGTAGTCCTTCTAATGCTTTAATCAGGTATGCAGCACTTGTTTAACGCTCATTTTACTGAGGAGCGTCAGCAATAGTCGCGGCATCGCTCAATTTTTCTGCTGAGTGGAAGAGGTACTTATGTGAAAAATAAATCACATCACAATGGAATACATCAAAACATTTCACGAAGTCGGGTTGGCCGATGTGCCTTTGGTTGGCGGCAAAAACGCTTCTATTGGTGAACTCTGTCAAAACCTTGGGCAACTCGATATTAAAGTGCCTTGTGGATTCGCAATTACGGTCGCAGGTTTTGATGCCTTCATGCGCGTGGGTTCCATTCGTGACCAATTGAAAACGCTTATCAGTACTATCGATTATCAAACCTTCAGCAACCTTCAGCAGGTTTCCGAGGAGGCTAAGCGGCTCATAATCGATTTGGCTTTGCCTGTGGAGTTGGTGAATGAGATTTTGACAGCATTTGCTGAAATGACCAATAAATACGGCCCTGACACGCACGTGGCAGTGCGCAGCAGTGCTACAGCAGAAGACTTGGTCGACGCTAGTTTCGCCGGGCAGTATGAGTCATACTTAAATGTGCACGGCAAGGAGGAACTAATAAGTGCTGTGAAAAAGTGCTACGCATCGCTTTTCAATGCGCGCGCACTGAAATACAGAATCGACAGAGGGTATGCCCTGGAGGATGCTCAACTTTCGGTGGGGGTGCAGATCATGATTCGAGCTGATTTGGCATCGTCGGGTGTTTGTTTTACCGTTGACCCCGATACCGGATTCCGGGATGTGGTCGTCATCACAGGTGCCTGGGGGTTGGGTGATAACATTGTGCAGGGAAAAGTGGAGCCCGATGAATTCCATGTCTTCAAGCCTTCCATTCTGATTGGTAAGAAGGGTATCATTCACAGGAAATTGGGTGCAAAGGCGCTCACATTGGGGTATGCATATGTGGGGGTGGGTGTTGAAAATCGCCCCACACCTCTTTCTAGGCAAAAGACTTGGGTGTTGACCGATGAAGAAATTGAAACCCTGGCAACGTGGTGCATGCGCATTGAGCAGCATTACGGAAGGGCCATGGATATTGAGTGGGCAAAGGATGGGTTTACCAACGAACTGTACATTGTACAGGCGCGCCCTGAAACGGTACATTCGAATAATAATCGCTTCGAATTGCGAGAGTATGAGTTGCACCCCGATTGCCATGCCGTGGTGGAAGGTGAGGCCGTGGGGATGCATGTGGCGGTTGGGAAGGCGCGTGTATTGAACTCGCTGAGTGAGGCCGGTCGAATTGAACAAGGCGATATTCTGGTCGCTGAAACAACCAATCCGGATTGGGATGTCGTGATGAAGAAAACGTCTGCCATCGTAACCAACCACGGCGGTCGAACAAGCCATGCTGCAATTGTTGCCCGTGAAATGGGCATAGCGGCTCTGGTGGGTGCTGAGCGGGCCACTGAATTAATCAGCGACGGCGATTGGATTACGGTCGATTGCTCGAAGGGTAAGATTGGTAAGGTATATAGCGGCCAAGTTCCGTTCAAAGAGATAGTGCACAAGCTCGATAAAATTCCGGCTACGAAAACGGCGCCCATGTTGGTGCTGTCCGACCCTCATAAGGCCTATGAGTGGTCGTTTTATCCAAACCAAGGTGTAGGACTAATGCGCCTCGAATTCCTAATAGCCGATGTAATTCGGGTGCATCCTATGGCTTGCGTTCGCTTCGATGAGTTGGGAAATCCGGAGGAAAGGGCGCTTATTAACGTACTCACAGAGGGATATCCTGATAAGGCATCCTATTTTGTCGATCGGCTGTCTCAGGGCATTGCTACTATGGCAGCGGCTTTTTATCCGAAAGATGTGATTGTCCGCTTCAGTGACTTTAAGACGAACGAATATGCTTCGTTGCTCGGAGGTCGCGCATTTGAAGAGCATGAAGAAAATCCAATGATTGGTTTCCGCGGAGCTTCGCGCTACTATCACGAACTGTACAGAGAGGGATTCGGATTGGAGTGCAAAGCCATTGACCTGGTTCGGCGAAGCATGGGGCTTACCAATGTGAAAGTGATGATTCCATTTTGCAGAACCGTACATGAATTGGAGTTGGTTATACAGGAAATGGCGAAGTATGATTTGGTTCGAGGTGAGTATGGTTTGCACGTGTATATGATGGTGGAATTGCCAAGTAATGTAATAGAGGCCGAAGCGTATGCTGCTTTGGTCGATGGGTTTTCTATCGGCTCCAATGACCTTACACAGCTCACCTTGGGTATCGATCGCGATTCTTCTACAATTGCTCCTCTGTTTGATGAGTCGAACAATTCGGTGAAGTGGATGATTGCGCATACCATTGAGGCAGCGCACATCGCGGGTATTAAGGTCGGCCTCTGTGGGCAGGCACCCAGCGATAATCCCGCTTTTACTTCCTTCCTGGTTGAATGCGGAATTGATAGTATATCGTTCAACCCGGATGCGCTCATTCATGGTATTGAAAGCATACACAATGCTGAAGTGGAAATCAAATTAACTAAAACAGAATTGGCATGAGAAAATTAGAAAACAGAATCGCCGTTGTAACTGGCGCGTCATCGGGAATCGGAAAATCCATTGCGTTTGCGTTTGCAAGGGAAGGTGCAACGGTGGTGGTGCTGGATCTAAATAACGCCGGAATAGCAGAAGTGGTAGAGGCAATCGTGTCGGAAGGAAATCTGGCTTGGGGTGAAGTGTGCGATGTGGGTCAAGCCTTCGATGTTAAACAAGCATTAGCAAGGATACTGTCTGAAGTGGGCGGCATAGATATTTTGGTGAACAACGCTGGAATCATGGATGATTTTATTCCTGCGGCGGAACTGGAGATTCAGCAATGGCATCATGTTCTGAATGTCAATCTGCATGGGACGTTTTATCTCTGTCACGAGGTATTACCCGGAATGCTTGAACGCGGGAAGGGAGTTATATTGAATATTTCATCCATTGGTGGCGTGCAGGGTGGTAGAGCCGGTGCGGCATACACGACTTCAAAGCACGGTGTAGTTGGGCTCACTAAAAACATTGCATTCATGTATGCCAACAAAGGCATTCGGTGCAATGCAATTGCTCCGGGTGGAGTTAAGACCAACATCATAGAGCACATGCGGCCGAATGCACTAGGCTACGACCGCGCGATCAGCGGCAGTGCCAACATGTCGCGTGTTGCCGATCCCGATGAAATTGCTGCAGCAGCTCTTTTTCTTGTGAGCGATGATGCTTCGTTCGTCAACGGGGAAGTGCTGGTGGCGGATGGGGGGTGGACTGCTTATTAAATGACTAATGACGAGTGACGAATGACTAATTTGTTAGGGCTGCTTTTTTTAAGTTGCAGCGTTCATATTGGTCAATCATTCCCTAGTCATTGGTCATTTTAAATGACTAGTGACCAGTGACGAATGACTAATGTATTAAGGCTACTTTTTTTAAGTCGCAGCGTTCATATTGGTCAATCATGCCCTAGTCATTTGTCACTAGTCATTAGTCACTTCTAACCTAAACCCCACCCCATGTACATTCACAATCGCAATGCGGGGGTCCTCGCTGAGGTATTTACGTAGCTTGGTGATAAACACATCCATGCTGCGGCCGACGAAGTAGCTGTCGTCGCCCCAAACCATGTTAGCAATGATTTCGCGCTCGATTACTTGGCCTATATGCGCGGAAAGTATCTTCAGAAGATCTGCTTCTTTCTTCGTAAGCTTTATGCGCTTGCCTTCAATGGTGAGTTCGAAATTGGATGCATTGAATGCGTAATTGCCAATGGTGGAGATGTTCTTTTCGCTAATCTCTTCCTTGAATTTCGGGTTGCGTTTGAGGATTGCTTTTATTCGAAGAATTAGTTCTTCCGCGCTGAATGGTTTTGTAATGTAGTCGTCGGCACCGAGGCGAAGTCCTTTGATTTTATCTTCTGTCATTTCCCTTGCGGTTAGGAAAATAATCGGAATCTCGCTATTGACTTTGCGGATGTCTTCAGCCAGCGAAAAGCCGTCTTTCTTTGGCATCATGATGTCGAGCAAGCACAGGTCGTATGACTCTTTGTTGAACTGCATCAGCCCTTCCTTGCCGTCTTTACACAGGTGCACCTTAAAGCCTTCGGCCTTTAAAATGTCTTGCACCACAAACCCGAGATTGGTGTCGTCTTCCACCAATAATATCATTGCACTGTGTGATGTGTTTTCCATGCTATATCGTTTTAAACTCAATGATGAATGTGCTGCCTTTATTTGGCTCGCTGGTGAGGTTAATCTTTCCTTTATGCGCCTCCACAATCGTTTTCACATAAAAAAGACCAAGCCCATACCCGCGCACAGAGTGCAAGTTGCCGGTCGGAACGCGGTAGAATTTTTCGAAAATCATTTTTTGATTCGCTCTTTCGATACCTATACCGTTGTCTTCAAATTCAATGCGCAACCATCCCGATTTCCAGGTGGTGCGTATTTGAATATGCGGTGTTATTGCGGTGTATTTTACAGCGTTGTCGATGAGGTTGTATACCACGTTTGTGATATGCACCGAATCGCCCTTGATGTGGAAGTGCTGCGCTTGAAATGTGGTTGTAATGCTGCCATCATCGTCCTGTAACTGCATTCGAAACGTTTGCGCGGCACTCTGGAGTAGCGCATGAAAATCGATTTCCTGGTTTTGCAGTGCAACCTTTTTCGGACTCAACGAAGCTATTTGAAGCACTCGCTCAACCTGACTTTTCAAGCGGCTGTTTTCATTCTTGATAATGTCTACATAACTGCGCACACGTTCGGTGTCGGCATTGGATAGGGCGCCTTGAATGGCATCGGCTGAAAGTCCAATGGTGGAAATCGGTGTCTTCAGCTCATGCGTCATGTTGTTGACGAAGTCGGTTCTTATCTCCGATAATCGTTTTTGCTTGAGCATGACGTGCACCGTGTAACTGAAGAAAATGATAATCAACAAAATCACAATACTCGAATACATCCAAAAGTCGAGTTGCTGCAATATGAAGGAGGACTTGTTTGGAAAGACAACTCCGAAGTAGTGTCCATCGGGTTCGAAATTTTCGATCTTGTGTATTTGCTTTGCTTGTGTGCGTTCGATGCCCGGCTTGAAAGAGATTTTACTTCCGAAAACGATGGAGTCGTTGAAACAGTCGTAGATGCCGTATTCAAAGTCTTCAAGTAACTGTGAACGTTGAAATTCCGCTTTTAAGAGATTCTCAAGCAAATAGGGTTGCGGAGTGTCGTTGATGTTGGCAATGAAATAATTGTTGGAGACTTGCCTCACGGGCTCCGTTGCTGCCGAGTCGCGGTTCATGATGCGGATGGTTTGCACCACTTCACTGATGGCCACGAAAGCCCGCCGGTTGAATTGCTCTTCCTGCAACGCATAGGCTTTGCGCACCCAAAATACTTGGCCGGCGATGACGATGCCGAGAGAAATGATGGCAAGTGCAATAACAATGATGATGGTTCTTCTGCTCATGGAGTTTGAATGCGGTGAAAGTACTTTTTTTTTCTAACCGCAAAGTCGCAAAGAATGCAAAGAGATTTTTTCTTTGCGCTCTCTGCGCCTTTGCGGTTCAACAATCATTCATCTTAGATTTGCCTCAAACATCAACCCCATGAAAGCATATGTATTCCCAGGCCAGGGCTCTCAGTTCCCGGGCATGGCTCAAGACTTATACAACAGCTCAGCAAGTGCTAAGGCAATGCTCGAGCAGGCCAACGATATTCTTGGTTTTCGCATTACCGACACCATGTTTAGCGGTAGTGAAGAAGACCTGAAGCAAACACGTGTAACACAACCTGCCATCTTCTTGCACAGCGTTGTGCTCGCTTCGTGTTTAGGTGATTCGTTTCGACCCGATATGGTAGCAGGTCACAGCTTGGGTGAATTCTCGGCACTCGTGGCCAACAAGACACTCGCGTTTGAAGATGCCTTGCGCCTCGTGTATGCGCGTGCCATGGCTATGCAGAAGGCTTGCGAACAAAACCCATCGACGATGGCCGCTATTCTCGGTTTGGAAGATGATGTGGTGGAGCGCATTTGCGGCGAAACCGCCGGAGTAGTGGTTGCTGCCAATTACAACTGTCCGGGGCAGTTGGTTATTTCGGGCGAGAACGCAGCCATCGATGCAGCCTGTGCGGCCCTTACTGCAGCCGGTGCCAAGCGTGCGTTGAAGTTGCCGGTGGGCGGTGCCTTCCACAGTCCGCTCATGGAGCCAGCTCGCGTAGAGCTCGAGGCAGCCATACAAGCCACCACGTTTGCAACACCGATTTGTCCCGTGTATCAAAATGTAACCGCATCAGCCGTAAGCGACCCCGAGCAAATCAAGATGAACCTCGTGAAGCAACTCACCGCCCCGGTGCGCTGGACGCAAACCATGCAACAGATGATAGCAGACGGTTGCACTGATGTCATCGAAGTAGGCCCCGGCAAAGTGCTACAAGGACTGTTCAAGAAAGTAAGCCGCGAGCTGCCGACGGCAAGCGCTGAGCTCAATGGCGAATGATTAGTGGCGAATGACTAGTGGCGAGTGGCGAGTGAATGTGAGGCGCCACTCACCCCTCGCCGTTCGCCGTTCGCCCCTCGCCACTCACCATTCGCCCCTCGCCACTCACCATTCGCCATTCGCCACTATGCATTCCTATCCCGCCAAAATAATCCTCGCCTGGGCCGAAGCAATCTCGGGCAACAAAGACATCCGTGACTGGCTCATGCAAAACGGGTATCCGGAATTGTCGGTGTTTGTGTTTGCGTTGCACAACCAGCCTGAGCCGCGGCAGTGGTTGATGGACAATGGCTTCCCGCATTTGATGGCGCTCATCAACGGGGCAGAGGGCAAGCCGAATGCTATATTATGGTTGCGCGGCAATGGATATGATATTCTCGAGAAAATGGCCCGCGCGGCCGACAACAGCGAAGACGCTCTGCTGTGGTTATTCCACAACGGTTATTCTGATATGGCCACTGTGGCGCAACGCATGCGCAAAGTCAAAAACGACATCGAAGAGAATAACAGTGATGTGCATAGGATATCGGGGGTGTGAGACAACCACTCATTCTCATTGTGTTTGTGTTTCTCATTCTTGAATTTTTTAGAAAGAGAAACAGTAGCAGAAACAGAATGAGAAAATGGACATCCCTAAACTTCCTATGATTGTCAATACGTATACGTCACGCTGCAACTGCGCTTCGCATCGAATATATCATTGGCCACATGGTGACAGTCGGCGGCAGAAATTTCGTGGATCTTCTCAAACAATTCTTCTAGCGTATCGATACGATTGAAGAGCATCAAACTCTTCGCAATGTTGAACATGATAGCGCTGCCGCTGTCTTGCGCCAGGGCTATTTGTCCGATGATTTGCTTCTTTGCGTCCGACAAAGCGCGTACGCTCATGCGTTCTTTCTTGAACTCATTCAGAACTTGCCAAATGAGTTCTTTACTCTTTTTCAAATTCTCTTTGTCGGTGCCGAGGTAGACGGTGAAAATTCCGGTGTCGGAAAACGGGCTGTAGTTCGAATCGACATGATACGCGATGCCATGCTTCTCGCGAATGCGCATGCTCAGTCTGTTGTTCATGGCAGGACCACCTATGATATTGTTGAGCAGCGAAAGTGCCGGGCGCATCTTGTGCTCGAAGTCGTAGGCCGGCATGCCAAGCAGGTAATGCACCTGGTGTATGTCCTTCTTTTCAATGCGGTGCTCGAAATGATATGCCTTTACTTTTTCGCGTTCCAGTTTTCGCCCATTCAATTTGAAACTACCCAAATGCTTTTCGAGCATCGACTGTAGTTTCTCTGCGCTGATATTTCCGGTGGATGAGAATATGACGTTTTCGCGGTGCATGATGCGCTTGTGGAAACGCTCCAGATGTGCACGGTTGAATCGCTTCAAACTTTTTTCTGTGCCAATGATAGTGCGCCCAAATGGATGATTTCCGAAGAGCATCTCATCGAAGTCTTCGAAGATTAAATCGGCCGGGCTGTCTTTGTAGCTGTTCAACTCATCATAGATTACCTCTTTCTCTTTTTCAATTTCCTTCTCAGGAAAGGTGGATTGAAAGGCAATGTCAGCTATGAGTTCGATGGCGCGCTCATAATCTTCTTTCAAATGTGAAGCATGTATCCACGTTTCTTCTTTCGAAGTGAATGCATTCAGCTCGCCGCCCACAGCATCAAGTCGGCTTAAGATGTGAAAGGTTTTACGCTTGGTGGTGCCTTTAAATAGACAATGCTCGAGAAAATGTGCAAGGCCGTGCTCGCTGTTTTGCTCATCACGACTTCCCGCGCCTATCATCAATCCGCAGTGAGCTACCTCGCGCGGTAGGTATTGATGAACTACTCGGAGGCCATTGCTCAGGGTGAATATGACGGGATGGTGTTCTTGCATTTGAGGGTGCAAAGATAGGTGACAGGTTTTAGGTGGGTAAGGGGAACTCATTCTGACTCTCATTCTGTTTCTCTTTCTGTTTCTCTTTCTCATTCTTGAATATTTAGAAAGAGAAACAGAATCAGAAACAGAATGAGAATGTATGCCGCGCGGCCCCTACAATCCTACAATCCTTCCATCCTACAATCCTATATTCCTGTATATTAGTCTCCATGAAACTCCACTTCACCTTCGCCCTTTGGTTGATGGCATCAGCAGCCATAGCCCAATTCTGCAACAACTCCGGAAATGTGATCATATTCGCCAATTATGATGGCGGTGCACTGAATATCAGTATCGACGAGGATATTCCGAACTTGCACATCGGTGTTTGCACGTATGAAAATTGTGTGGTAACGATTACGGGTCCTTTTGCTTCGAACGTAACCGAAGTGCAGTATGCGGGTATTCAGGGTGACAATGACAACTGCAACCTTGGAATAACATCGACCCTCATCAACGCTCCGGCTGGGGTGCTTACACAAACGGTTATTGCTCCTGCATCTGTGCTGGCAGATAGTGATGGTAATGGCAGTATCATTTGCGCCTATTCCTGCAGTGACGGAAACCAAGGCGGCTGCAACACAGCGGAACAGGTTGTGGCCTATTTCTTAAATCAATTCGGGGGTTCACTGTATTACTATTTCACACAGTATGGTTGCTGGGCTTCCGGTGGCTATTCAGTTTCGAACGGAGGTAACTGTTGTCCGGGCGTGCAACCATCGCCTCCCGTGGCTGCCATCAACATCAGCGATAATGAAATATGCTTGGGCGATTGCATTACCGTGAGCGACGGATCGTCGGGAGAGCCTACATCCTGGAATTGGAGTTTGGCTGGTGGTGCGCCGTCTTCATCAACCATTCAAAACCCCGGAGAGTTATGCTTCAGTCAAGCCGGTAGTTATACGTTGTCGCTTACCGCATCGAATAACCTGGGAAGTTCTTCTGCCACTGCTACTATCCAAGTGACGGCTTGCAACACACCGGGCTGCATGTACCCCAACGCGGTGAACTACAATCCTACAGCAACTGTCGATGACCTGAGTTGCCAGTTCCTGTGCGGCGCAAGCGATTGTCCAGCCGACCTCGACGCGAATGGATTCGTGGGTGTTTCTGATTTGTTGCTTTTTGTTGCGGCTTATGGCAGCACTTGCCCGAATTGATTGGAAGGTGAAATGGTGAAATGGTGAAATGGTGAAGTGGTGAAAGAGTGAAATGGCGAAGCAGTGAAGTGTTAGGACCTTTGATGTCGCATCATACACATGCTCTGAAAGGTAGTTCCTAGCGGTACTTCGTAATTCGTACTTGTAAGTTGTATAACTAAAGTACGAGCAGGATTTTTCTCTCACAGCATCTGTATTTCTAAAAGTATCCTACATTGCACCGCACCTTAATTACAATTTATGATGAAGAAATGGATGATGACGCTCGCTTGCTTGGCGAGTTTGAATGTGTTCGGACAAACCGTGTTGACGCCGGGTGATATTGCTGTCATTGGCTTTAACGGAGATGATCCCGATGTAATCCGATTTGTCAATTTGGTCAATATTACTGCGGGTACGCAGGTAAATTTTACCGACAATGGCTGGAATGGAACGGCTCTAACAACCGCGGAAGGAACGGATACTTGGACTTCTGCTTCTGCTTTTGCTGCCGGCACGGTTCATACTCTTACACCGACGACTGTTTCATTGGGGACAACAGGTGATCAAATTCTGGTTTATCAGGGTTTGGCTTCAGCTCCATCTTTCATATTCGGCCTGAGCTCCAACCCATGGGTAACAGGCACTGTCAATACCACAAATTCTCGACGTCCTTCCACACTCACGGTTGGGTCAACTGCACTCGCGTTCTCCACGGAACGCGACAATGGAGCTTATACCATTGTTTCCAATAACGCTCCTAAGGCCACATTGCTCTCGTCTATTGCCAATCAAAACAACTGGAATAGAACCGATACCCGTATTACAACCTTCCCCGCATGGACGTTCGGTCTTGGAGGACCGGCGGCAGAGCCCACGGTGCAACCAACCAATCTAGCCTTTACCAATATCAAGTCATATGATTTCAATGTGACTTTCAGCGCTGCTTCGCCGACTCCTTCGGGTTATTTGGTGTTGCGCAGCGAAGGTGCTGCTCCAACTACCGCACCTGCAGACGGGGTAGCATACCTCGTGGGCGATGTTATCGGAAATGCGGTTGTAATGTCGGCAGGCACAGCAACGACATTCCTGCAGCGTTCTGTTGTGGCCAATAGAACCTACTACTATGCGGTGTATTCGTTCAACGGTACTTCTACATCACGCAACTATCTGCAAGTGTCGCCGCTCGCGGGTTCTGTGATAAGCGCTGCTACCATGGAAGGTACATATTTCAGCGCGATCAATCCGGTTAGTGCAACGCTCGTCGCTGATTTGCAAACGAGAGTGCGCACACCTTACACGAAGGTTTCATACGACTTGTATGACGAAACGATGGTGGCAGAATTCGCTTCGCGCGAGGCACCGGGTGGACAGCGCAGCTTGACGTGCATGTACTCCGGTCAAACGCAAAATTATACCGGCACCTTTGCATGGACACCCAATACGATTTTCAGTCGCGAACACACGTGGTGCGTATCGTGGATGCCAAGCGGTGGCGGTACTGCATTGAATGAGTATGCCGACCAGCATCACCTTTTTCCTGTAAATCAGAACAACGCCAACGCGGTTCGCAGCAACCATCCGCTAGGCGAAGTGGTTACTCCCATCAGCACGTATTTGTTGGGTACTTATGGTTACGATGTGAATGGAAATACGGTGTATGAGCCTCGTGAAATTCATAAAGGAGATGCAGCACGTTCACTCCTCTACATGTCACTACGCTATAACGGTGTGAGCGGTTTTAACTGGACGTTTAATCAATTGAACAACGTCATTTTACCGGGTTTGAATGAAGATCCGCAAGACCTCGCAACACTGCTCACCTGGCATGCAACCGATGCACCCGATGCATACGAAATTGCCCGCAACGACTTTATTCAAAGCAAACAGCTGAATCGCAATCCGTTTATCGACCACCCGGAGTGGGTGAGCTACATCAACTTCAACTCGCTTACCTATCAAACACCCGCATTGCAACCTATGTTGCCGGGTGTTCAAAAGGCTCAAGTGCTATCGAAGCATGCCGATGTTATCGTTTGGCCAAATCCTACTGAATCGGCTGCAAACCTTACAATCGATTCTCCGGTAGAGGATGTTGTTTCGCTCAGTGTATATGATTTGACCGGCAAGTCGGTCTATACCGTTCAGTCACCGGTCATGATAGGAAGCACTACGATTCCGTTGGATGTTGATGCCCTGACTTCCGGCTTCTACGTAGTGCAGGTAGTAGGTGGAACTATTCGCGAAGAAGTAAAATTCCGCAAGCTTTAAGCTAGTTGAGTTTTCGCGGATCGCGGTAGGGTTTGGAGTCGTCGTCGGCAAATTGGCTGATGTCGATTTCATCCATGAACAGCCATTTGTCTTTTTTCAGCATGAAAAGGCAGTAGGTGCCGTCGGGCCCGTAATCGGCGTAGATGCCCTGCATCATCGAATTCTTGGGTGAAAGATGATCCATTACAATGCAGTTCTTTTTGGGGTAATACTTTATAGACGCACTTACTTCATTGCTGTATTCTAAAATGATGCGTTTGCGTGTGTCGCCTTCGTATTCGAAGAGGTTTGCCCCCAATCGAATCTTGTCGCCGGTAATGGTAAGAGCATCTAGTATTTTACGCGTAGTGAGGTTGTCTTTTCCATCCCATCCAAGCAGCGTGTAGGTGTTGCTTCGCCCTTTCTTTGTCATGGGAATTATCTCGAAATACAATGCGCCGAGCCATTTTTCGGGAGTGAGGAAACGCGATTCCAATTTTTCGGGCTCGTGCTGGGAGTCCTGCAATTCGTACCATGCAAAATGGTTACGTGCTTCATCCCAAACTAGCAAAAAACAGAAGTATTTGTAAGATCCATCGCGGTAGGGCAAGTTCCAGTTCAACAACCGAATGTGATGGTCTTTCGAGATGAGTGTGCAGAATTTGATTTGCTTAAATGGATAGTCAAATACTTCGGCTTCCTCAAAGGATGCAATCCACGTTTGCCGCATAGCTTCGCAGATAGAGTCGCTGCGCGCATCGTCGACAGAGGCAGATAACTGATTGTACAGGTATGCAATTTTTTGCTCGGTTTCTTCGGCAGAAAAACTAAATGCGCTTAGACTAGCTAGGGCCAGGAACAATGTGGATATTCGTTTCATATGCGAGTTCGTCTGTAGTACGTTTTTTCTGCAAAATTATTTTCGAGGCGTTGTTTCACCAGATCATACTTTCTTCGTCCATCCACATGCCTTTCAATTTCATAGCTTGCTCAAGCACATCGCGCACGCAGCCTTCACCGCCTTTTTTGGGTGAGATGTAATGCGCAATGCTCCTGATTTCTGCAGCCGCATCAGCCGGGCAAACAGCCAATCCGCAGTGACTCATCACAGCATAGTCCGGGATGTCGTCGCCGATATAGCAGACGTCTTCCGGTAAAATGCCATGCTTTTCCAGAAAGCCTTTGAAGACGTTGATTTTCTTGGCCGAACCGAGGTAGATTTCTGTTACACCCAATCCTTCAAATCGCTTACGCACTGCTTCACTTTTTCCGCCGCTAATGATGGCAATGCGAAGTCCTTTTTTTACCGCAAGCTGCACCGCGTAACCGTCGCGCACATTGGCCGTGCGCACCTGCTCGCCATCGGGCATGAGCCATACCGTATTGTTCGTAAACACACCGTCTACATCGAAGCAGAAGGTTTGGATGGTTTTGAGTTTGGCTTTGTAATTCATGTGGGTTGAAAGTTGAAAAGTTGAAAGTTGAAGGGAGCGCTTTGCACCTCGCACTTCGCACTTAGTACTTTTTATGGTAGTTGTTGATGATGTCTTCGGAGATTATTTCATAAACCTTTTTCCAGTCGGGGTGTGATTGAAGCAAGGCGATATGACGGTGAATCGTTTCAATGTCGTTGCGCTTCGCGGGGCCTGTTTGAACTTTCGATGGCTCATGCTTATCGAGCAGTTGCATATGCGCTTTTACCATCGGTTGCAGCAATCGAGTAGGCAAATTTGCTTCATGCAGCAACTGATGCGCTATATGCTGCATGTGGTTCGTGAAGTTGTTCGAGAAAACTGCTGCTGCATGGGCGAGCATCCGTTGATCCTCATTGGCAATCGTCCAGTTACCCCAGGCTCTTTTTAACGATTGATCAATCAACGACTGAATGTGTTCGTCGCTGCTTTCATATACTATCGGAATATCGAAATAGTCCAACTCGGTTCCTCTGGTCAGCGTTTGGCAAGGCCAGCAAACGGCGCGATGTTGGTGCGGAAGAAGGCTGATTGAAGATCCCCCCGAAAAGTGAACCACCGAGGCATTCGGTGAAATGTGATGAGCTGCCTCTGCTATGGAAGTGTCCGGAACAGCTAGTAAATAGAGGTCGAAATCGGCCGGCATTTCTTCCCACGAATGGTAGAGTTTCCAGCCTAGCGATACACTGGAGTTGCGCGATAAATGGGCGTCTATCTGCAGGCCGGCCTTTTGAAAGGCTTGGCTTAAGTGCCAGGCTAAATTTCCATTTCCAATGAGGGCGATGCGCATAACAGGGCGAAGATAGCATGAAGCAATTACCTTTGCCCTATGCAGTCTTCG
>Ga0114980_10001689_pt1 | contig 15748 bp, 22 predicted proteins | sample S_140806_EF_Meta_FD_87018 | JGI IMG/M metagenome (GOLD analysis project Ga0114980, IMG submission 87018) | Freshwater microbial communities from Lake Simoncouche, Canada to study carbon cycling - S_140806_EF_MetaG | ecosystem: Environmental > Aquatic > Freshwater > Lake | place: Lake...
CAGCCGGCAGCCGTGGCCAGGGCGTGCACCCGGGCAATTACCGGCTGAGGCAGCGCCTGCAGCGTGTCCATCATGCGGGTGCAGACGGCAAACAACTCTCGTGCCTGCGCCAGGGTGGCGCCGGCCATGTCGCCAAAGTTGTGGCCGGCCGAGAACACCGGGCCGTTGGCCGCCAGGATCACGCCACGCGCGGTGCTGCGCCCCACGGCTTGCAGCGCCTCTGTAAGCTCCAGCATGAGCGGCAGGCTCAGGGCATTGCGCTTGTCGGGCCGGTTGAGCGTCACGGTAGTGATGGCACCCTCGGTACTGACCAGGATGTGTTGGTGGGGCATGGTCGGACTCCTTGTATGCGATTTTTCAGTGAACCGTGTCGGCCATGGCCTCACCCAGCCGGATCGGCCGGCCCGGCACCCAGGCCGGGTTGAAGCGCAACGGCCCCTTGGGGAACAGCAGCACCACGGTGGAACCCAGCAGAAAGCGCCCCATCTCGTCGCCTTGGCGCAACGCTACTGGCGCCTGCTCGTAGTGCCAGGTGCGCACCTGGCCCGGGCGCGGCGGGTTGACCACGCCATGCCAGACCGTGGCCATGCTGCCGACGATGGTCGCACCCACCAGCACCAGCGCGAACGGCCCCTGCGCCGACTCGAACAGGCAGACCACGCGTTCGTTGCGGGCAAACAAACCTGGCACGCCGCGGGCAGTGCTTGGATTGACCGAAAACAGCGCGCCGGGCACGTGGATCATGCGGGTCAAGCGGCCGTCACAGGGCATGTGGATGCGGTGGTAATCCCGCGGGCTCAGGTACAGTGTGGCAAACAGGCCGTCCACATAGGGCGCAGCCAGCGCCGCATCGCCACCCAGCAGCGCGGCGCAGGTGTAGTCGTGGCCCTTAGCCTGAAAAATACGGCCTTGCTCGATAGGACCCAACTGGCTGATGGCGCCGTCCACCGGGCAAATCAGCTTCGCCAATGCCAGCGGCCGGGCATCGGGCCGGAGCGCACGGGTAAAAAATTCGTTGAAGGTGGCGTAACTGGCCGGATCCGGGTCGGCGGCCTCAGCCATGTTGACTTGGTAGCGCCCGACGAACCACTTGATCAGGGCCATTGTCCAGGCGCCACCCCGGGCGCCAGCGATTTTGCCGGCCAGCCAGGTCAGCGCCTGTTTCGGCAGCAGGTATTGCGGCAGCACGGCAAGACGATCTGACATGGGGGCCACCGGGTTGGTAAGGGCTCTGGATTGTACTGAGTGCCCCAGCCCCAGCGCGGTGAGAAAATGTTGGGTGATTTGAATTCCTCATCCTGCCTATCCAGTCCCAGCCTGCCTCCTCAAACCTACCGAGCACGCCACCACCATGAACTCTGCCTTGACCTCCGATCAGCAGGATTTGCTACAAAAAGCAGAGCGACAAGCGCAGATCGTGCAAGGGTTGCAGGCTCATTTGCCTGCGCACCAGCTGCTCTGGCAGCGAGAAGACACCACCGCCTATGAGTGCGACGGCCTGACCGCCTACCGCGAACGCCCTTTGGTGGTGGCGCTGCCCGAAACCGAAGCGCAGGTGCAGGCGGTGCTGCGCACCTGCCACACGCTCGACGTGCCGGTGGTGGCACGTGGCGCAGGCACCGGCCTGTCGGGCGGTGCCATGCCACACCGCATGGGCGTGACGCTGTCGCTGGCCAAGTTCAACCGCATCCTGGCGGTCGACCCGGCCAGCCGTACCGCACGCGTGCAGTGCGGGGTGCGCAACCTGGCCATCAGCGAGGCCGCCGCACCACACGGTCTTTACTACGCACCTGACCCTTCGAGCCAGATCGCCTGCACCATTGGCGGCAACGTGGCCGAGAACTCGGGTGGCGTGCACTGCCTCAAATACGGGCTAACGCTGCACAACGTGCTCAAGGTGCGCGGCTTCACCATCGAGGGCGAGGCCATCGAGTTCGGCTCGGGCGCGCTGGACGGGCCAGGGCTCGATACCCTGAGCATGGTGGTCGGCTCGGAGGGCATGCTGGCGGTGACCACCGAGGTCACGGTCAAACTGGTGCCCAAGCCGCAACTGGCGCGCTGCATCATGGCCAGCTTTGACGACATCCGCAAGGCTGGCGACGCAGTAGCGGCGGTGATCGCCGCAGGCATTATCCCGGCCGGTCTGGAGATGATGGACAAGCCGATGACCGCCGCCGTAGAAGACTTTGTGCATGCCGGCTATGACCTCAAGGCGGAGGCGATTCTGCTGTGCGAGAGCGACGGCACGCCCGAAGAAGTGGCCGAAGAAATCGACCGCATGAGCACGGTGCTGCGCAGTTGCGGCGCGACCGCGATTGCGGTCAGCCGCGACGAGGCCGAGCGCCTGAAGTTCTGGAGCGGCCGCAAAAACGCCTTTCCGGCGAGCGGCCGCATCAGCCCCGACTACATGTGCATGGACTCCACCATTCCGCGCAAACGGCTGGCCGACATCCTGCTGGCCATCCAGCAGATGGAGAAGAAGTACCAACTTCGCTGCGCCAACGTGTTCCATGCCGGCGACGGCAACCTGCACCCTTTGATCCTGTTTGACGCCAACGACCCGGACCAGTTGCGACGCTGTGAGCTGTTTGGCGCTGACATCCTGGAAACCAGTGTGGCCATGGGTGGCACCATCACCGGTGAGCACGGCGTTGGCGTGGAAAAACTGAACTCGATGTGCGTTCAGTTTTCGGCGGCCGAGAACGAGCAGATGTTCGGCGTCAAGCGCGCCTTTGATGCCAAAGGTCTGCTCAACCCGGGCAAGGTGATCCCGACGCTACAGCGCTGCGCCGAGTACGGCCGCATGGTGGTGCGCGCCGGCGCGATCCGGCACCCGGAGTTGCCGCGCTTTTAGACGCGGGCTGGCCGGTAGCCAGGCTCCTCGTCGCTGAGCACCTCTTGCGCCCAGGGCGCCAGCTTGCTGGTATCGGCGCGCAGGATCTCCTGCTTGACCGCCAGAATTTGCGCCGGGTGCATTGAAAAACTGCGCAAGCCCAGCCCGAGCAACAGCCGCGTGAGGCTGGTGTCGCCCGCCATTTCACCGCACACACTCACCGGCTTGCCTTGCGCCAGCCCCTCGGCAATGGTGCTGGCCACCAGCCGCAGCACGGCCGGGTGGAGCGGGTCGTACAGGTGTGCCACCGATTCATCGGCTCGGTCAATGGCCAGTGTGTACTGGATGAGGTCATTGGTGCCGATGGAGAGAAAGTCAAAGTACTTGAGAAACACCTTCAATGTCAGCGCGGCAGCGGGAATCTCGATCATGGCGCCGATCTGCACCGGGCCATAGGCCACACCGCGGTTGTCAAGTTCGGCCCGGGCGTGGTCGATCAGCGACAGCGTCTGGCGGATCTCGCTGGCATGCACCAGCATCGGGATCATCAGATTGGCCTTGCCGTGCGCAGCCGCACGCAGGATGGCGCGCAACTGGGTCAAGAACATGGCCGGATCGGCCAGGCTCCAGCGAATGGCCCGCAGTCCCAGCGCCGGATTCAGGTGCGCATCGTCTTTGAGTGAACTGTCAAGCGGCTTGTCGGCGCCAACATCCACCGTACGGATGGTGACCGGCAGGCCCTGCATGCCCTCGATCGCGCGGCGGTAGGCCAGGTACTGTTCATCTTCGTTGGGCAGCCGGCCCTGGCGGCCCATGAACAAGAATTCGCTGCGAAACAGGCCCACGCCGACCGCACCGGCCTTGATGGCACCGGGCGCATCTTCAGGCATCTCAATATTGGCCAGCAATTCAATCTTCTGGCCGTCCAGCGTCACTGCCGGGGTGTGCAACAGTCGCGACAGGCGGCCACGTTCGAGCTCTCCCTGGCGCTGCTTGAACCCATACTCAGCCAAAATGATCGGTGATGGATCGACCACGACCACGCCGGCATCGCCGTCAACGATGACCCAGTCGTCCTGGCGCACCAACTGGCTGGACAGACGTGCGCCAACCACAGCGGGAATGTCCAAGCTGCGGGCCACGATGGCTGTATGAGAGGTCTTGCCGCCGACATCGGTAATGAAACCTGCAAACACACTTTGCTTGAATTGCAGCATGTCAGCGGGCGAGAGGTCATGCGCCACCAGGATCAGCGGCACGTCCACCGTGTCCCCCAGCAGGAGATCCTGCTGCGAGGTCTTGCGAATGGCGCGGGGCGGGACAGGCACGACTGGTGAGGCCACGCCTTTCATGGCGCGCAGCACTTTTTCGGTGATTTGCTCCAAGTCTCCCTTGCGCTCGCGCAGGTACTCGTCCTCCATCTCATCAAACTGGCGGGCGATCACCTCCAACTGGGTGGTTAGCGCCCACTCGGCGTTGTAAAGCCGGTCAGTGATCCAGTGCTTGACGCCGCCGATGAGCTCGTCGTCGTCCAACAACATCAAATGCACGTCGAGCAAGGCGGTCAGTTCTTGAGGCGCCTCTTTGGGGCCCATTTGGGCGATGCTGGCCTGAAGTCGGTGGATCTCCTCCACCACCAAATTACGTCCATGGCGCAAGCGGTCGATCTCGTCCGCCACCTGGGCCGGCGTGATGAAATAGTGCGCCACGTCGACGCGGCTGGAGGTCACTAGCACGGCACGCCCGATGGCGATGCCGCGGGCAACGGCCAGGCCGTGAATCGAAAAGGTCACTCGCCTTCTCCAAACTTGTCCGCCATCAGGGCCAGCAGGGCGCTCAGCGCCTCCTCCTCACGCTCGCCAAGCGTTTCAATCTCGATCGTGCTACCCAGCCCGGCGGCCAGCATCATGACCCCCATGATGCTTTTGGCGTTGACGCGGCGCTCGCCCCGCGACAGCCAGATGTCGCAAGGAAAACTGGCCGCCAGCTTGGTGAGCTTGGCTGACGCCCGGGCATGCAAGCCCAGCTTATTGCTGATGGTCGTTTGCGCTTTGCTCATGTCGTTTCCTCATCTGGTTTTGCGGCGCCGTCACCGCAACCTGCATCACCCCTTGGGTTCCGCCAGCCAAGGCCCGGGCGGCCAGGGCGTCCATGGGCTCGTGCCGGTAGGTGACGGCGCGCAACAGCATCGGCAGGTTCACTCCCGCGATCAATTTGGCGTTCAGGCCATTCACCAGCTTTTCAGCCAAATTACAGGGAGTCGCACCAAACAGGTCGGTCAGGACCAGCGTCTGCTCGGCGCCAAGCAGGGCCATCGCCATCCGAGCACCGGCGAGTGTTTCCTCCGGCGGAACATTGGGCTGCACATCGCACGCAACCAAGTCCTTCTCAACCTCGGGAAACACGTGCAACACGCATTGGCGCAAGGCACTGGCCAGCGGCGCGTGGGCGATGATCAGGATGCCGTGGTTCATGGGATCAGCCTGGCTCATTATCACGTTTTGCCAACAGAAAATAGAGGTATGACGCCATACAGGCCAACAGGAACAAGGCCATGGCCAGTTGAAAGGCGCGAACCTCGGTAAGCCCAAGCACCTTCAGGGCATCCACGCCCAGCCCGATGCTCCACTGCACCACAAACACCCCGGAAAAAATCGCCAGGTTGTAGGCCGAGAGTGCCCGGCCAGCTAGGGCCGGTGGAAAGGCCATTCCTACCGCCGGTTGCGTGAGAGAGACCACCGTGCAGCACATGCAATACAGAGCCCAAAAGGCGCCCGTCCATGATGCCAAGCGGCTTTCAGCGATCAGTACAAATGCAAGGACAAGAAAACTCAGGGGCAGGACCCAGGTCACGAGGCGGTCCGTGGTCCAGCCCCGCTGCGTCAACCAGGGGTTGACCAGGCCCCAAATCCAAAACGTAGCCAGCATCGCAACATTGATCCAGAACAGGCCAGCGGCCGCCTGCAGGGCGCTGTAACCGGCCACCTTGACCATCCATGGTCCCGCCCACAGGGTCTGGATGGCCACCAGTCCGCCGTAGCTGAAGAATGCCAACGGTACCAGACGACGGAAGTACGCATTGCGCCAAATTTCGGCGTAGCTGGAGGCGGGCACATTTCCCGTGGATGGTGCCGGCAGAGTCACCCAAGCAGGTACCCTGGCCGCAATCAGCAACATCGACAGAAAGACCAAGGCCGCCAGACCCCAAAACAAGGGCCGCCAACCGGTCAAAGGCATCAGCCATTGCACAGGCAGTGTGGAGGCCACCATGCCAAGGGATCCGGTCATCAGCATCCATGAGTTGGTTCGCAGTTGTGTGCCAGGCTCAAACCAGCGCCGGTAACCGGTGAGCGGGGCCATGAGACAGGCGCTCACCCCGACACCGCACAGCACACGTGCCGCCAACAGACCGGCAAAACTGGTGGCCAGCGAGAAGGCGATGCAGCCCAGCACCGCCACCGCCAAAAAGCCCAGGATGACCTGCTTGGGGCCGTGCCGGTCCAGCCAGCGCCCCAGCGGCAGCTGGGTTACGGCAAAGCCCAGAAAATAGCCACCCGCCAGCAGCCCAAGATCGCCGGCGTTGAGGGCAAATTCCTGGGTCAGCGTGGGCGACAGGGTGGCCGTGATCGCCCGGATCAGCGCCGACAGAAAATAGGCCGCCGCAAAAGCGAGAAAAACCATGACGGCGGCGCGAGGCGCCAGGCCAGAAGTAACAGGTTTAAAGGCATCGGTGGACAAGACGGATGAATGGGCCATGGCTGCATTATCCGTGCTGCATGCAAAGGCATTAAACTGCTGCCTTGCGCTCTCCGTTTGCCATGAATCGACGTCATTTTCTTGCCGCGGCCACTGTTCTGGGCGTGACGTCTTTTGGCGTTTACAGCACCGTGCGACCCAAGGTCGCGCCAGTGTCTACCTTTGTGCTGCTTGACGGCACGCGCCGCAGCAGCACTGACTTCAAGGGCAGGGTGACGCTGGTCAACTTCTGGGCGACCAGCTGCGTCAGCTGCGTGGCAGAAATGCCCAAACTGTCGTCAACTTATTCGCGCTACCACGACCGGGGCTTTGACATGATCGCCGTTGCGATGCGTTACGACCCGCCAAGTTATGTGGTCAATTTTGCGAACTCGCGCCAGCTGCCCTTTCCGGTGGCGATTGACAACACCGGCGAAGTTGCCAGGGTGTGGGGTGATGTGGCTCTTACCCCCACCACATACCTGGTTGACCAACGTGGTCGCATCGTCAAGCGCTATGTGGGTGAGCCAGACTTTGCCCAATTGCATGCCCTGATCGAGAAATTGCTCGCCTAATTTTTCTGAAAATTGTCATGGCAGCCTTTGCAGGCGCCGGCGGTGGGCCCCACCGCAAGCTTGATGCTGTCGAGGCTGCCTGTGCGTGCAGCGGCGGCCAGTTTGCTCATTTCACCCTGCAGTTTCTCGTTGGCTTCGCGGAATTTGGCGCTGTCGGACCAGATTTCTGGCTTGGCCCTGGTGTCACCCTTGTCACTGCCCTCCACAAACGCAGCCCATGGCAGCTTGGACATGGCCTCGGCCACGGCGGCATTGTCTGCAGCCAATTTGGCGTCAAACGGGGCCCGCCCACTGGCCATCGCTGCAACCCGGCCAAAATGGGCAGCCATCAAGGTCATTGACGCCTTACGGTATTTGATTGCGTCTTCGGGTTTGGCAAACTGCGCCGATGCCGGCAGGGCCAGAGTGGCGGCGGCGGCAAGAAGGAGGGATGCGAAATGCTTCATATGTTTCCTTGGGTGGTTGGTTGAGTGTGCGCCTTTGATTAGCAGGGTTGTTTAGCGCTTGAGTGGGAGCACGCCATAAGAAAAAAGTTCGTCCTTCTGATGGAAGCTAGGGAAACTACCAATGTGTCGCATCTCCCTGAATTGGCCTGACAATGGCGTGGCGACACTCTGCCGCTCCCAGGCTCAGGAAGGAGAATGATTGACATGACAGGATCTCGTATTCGGGTGTGGGACTTGCCCACCCGTGTGTTTCATTGGGCTTTGGCCGGCTGTGTGCTGGGGCTGGTGGTCACCGGCCAGATCGGTGGTGCTGCCATGGACTGGCATTTCCGCTTGGGCTACACCGTGCTCGGGCTGCTGCTGTTCCGCTTGGTATGGGGCTTTGGTGGCGGCTACTGGTCGCGCTTTAGGTCTTTCAGCTACACGCCGACAACGGTGCTTGCCTACCTTCGCGGGCGCGGTGAGCCCCGGCACAGCGTGGGCCACAACCCGCTGGGCGCCCTGTCGGTGTTTGCACTCCTGGTGTTTCTGGTGATGCAGGTCGGCAGCGGATTGTTCAGCGACGATGAAATCGCTGCGATGGGCCCCTTGAGCAAATTTGCTTCAGGCGCCTTGGTGAGCAAGCTGACTTTCTACCACAAGGAGGTGGGCAAACTGGCGCTACTCCTGCTGGTGGCGCTGCACATCGGGGCCATTCTGTTCTACCTGTTCAAGCGTCGCGAGAACTTGATCCGCCCCATGCTGACCGGCGACAAGTGGGACGTACCTGAACTGCCGTCGTCCCGCGATGACGGTCGTACGCGAACCATGGCACTGGTCCTGGCCGTGGTCTGCGCTGCCTTGGTCTGGGCTTTGCTTCGGTTTGCAGGCTGAATGATGATGCAGTCCGAAGCATCCCTGCCCCTCAGGGTAGCACTTGCCGATACGGCCGCCGAACTGGACGCAGTTCGCCTGCTGTTTCGGGAGTACGCCAACAGCCTGCAGCATGACCTGTGTTTTCAGGGTTTCGAAGACGAATTGGCTAACCTTCCGGGAGACTACGCCGCGCCTCGTGGGGTGCTATTGCTGGCCCGTGTCGGCAAGGACTTGGCGGGTTGCTGCGGCTTGCGGCCCCTCGATGGGTCAGACTACGCCAATGCCTGCGAAATGAAACGGCTTTACGTGCGCACAGGCTTTCGCGGCTCCGGAATTGGTCGGGCCTTGGCAGAAGCCTGCCTAGACCAAGCCCGTCAGGCTGGTTACGGCTGCCTACTGCTCGATACGCTGGACGACATGGAAAGCGCCCGAGCCCTGTATGAGGACTTGGGCTTTACCGAAGTTCCGCCTTACTACCACAACCCGATTCCGGGCGCTCATTACCTTCGGGTCGCGCTTTGAGCAAAACGATCAGGCCTTGGCTTGGGCCAGCATGGTGGCTGCGTCACTGACTTCAAACTTGCCCCCAGCCTCAACGTTGAGGGTTGCGACCTTCCCGTCCTTGATCAACATCGAGTAGCGGTTGCTGCGCAGGCCCATGCCGCGACCTGTCAAGTCCAGCGTCAGTCCAGTGGCCTTGGTGAACGCAGCGTCGCCGTCGGCGAGCATGCGCACTTTGCCGCCCGATTTTTGATCACGCGCCCAGGCGCCCATGACAAAGGCGTCATTGACGCTAACGCACCAGATCTCATCCACGCCGCTGGCTTGCAACTCAGCAAATTTCTCGACATAACCAGGCACGTGCTTGGCCGAGCAAGTGGGGGTAAAGGCACCGGGCAGCGCGAACAGGGCAATGGTCTTTCCTGCAGTGGCCTTGGCCACCTCGACCGGATTGGGCCCGAGGCTGCAACCGTTGCCCTCAACTTCTGAATACTCCATCAGGGTGGTGGCCGGAAGTGTGTCGCCAACTTTGATCATATTTATCTCCAGTGCTTTTGAAAATTGATGTTGTCAATGAAAACGGCCCACATTGTGAGCCGTTTTTTTTATCACCGCTGCGATCGGCTCCGAAATGCCTACACCACAATGGCTTTTTCGACCAAACGGGTCACAACCCAGTTCTTGGTTTTGGAAATTGGACGGCTTTCGGTGATTTCGATCACATCGCCCATCTTGTACTCGCCCTTTTCGTCATGGGCGTGGTACTTGCTAGACTTGCCAACGATCTTGCCATAGAGCTCGTGCTTGACGCGGCGCTCGATCAGCACGGTCACGGTTTTGGCGCGTTTGTCACTGACAACCTTGCCAATCAAGGTGCGCTTGAGGGATGTTTTAGCTTCCGTCATGGGTCACTCCTTCATTGGGCGGGTTGGGCCGCACGTTGCTTCTCGCCGAGAATGGTCTTGGCGCGGGCAATGTCGCGGCGCGTGGCGCGCAGCGTGGCGGTGTTGTTGAGTTGCTGCGTCGCTTTTTGCATACGCAGCCCGAAATGTGCTTTTTGCAGGGATTTGACTTCAGCCTGCAGACCAGCAACATCTTTTTGGCGGAGTTCAGAAGTATTCATGGTGGTTCTCCCGATCACTGGCCGATCATGCGGGCCACAAACGTGGTCCGCAGCGGCAGCTTGGCAGCTGCCAGACGAAACGCCTCGCGCGCCAGTTCCTCAGGCACACCGACGATTTCAAACACAATCTTGCCGGGCTGAATCTCAGCCACATAGTACTCAGGGTTGCCCTTACCGTTACCCATGCGCACCTCGGCAGGCTTCTGGGAAATCGGCTTGTCCGGGAACACGCGGATCCAGATACGGCCGCCGCGTTTGACATGGCGGGAAATGGCACGCCGAGCAGCCTCGATTTGCCGTGCCGTCAAGCGACCGCGGTCCGTGCACTTCAGGCCAAAATCACCGAATGCGACCGAGCTGCCTCGTGTCGCGATGCCGGTATTACGGCCTTTTTGCTCTTTGCGGTATTTGCGACGAGCGGGTTGCAACATGCTTATTCTCCTTTGCCGTCAGCTGCCGCAGCTGGGCTGCCGGCAGTACCTGGCGCGCTGATCTTGCGGACGCGCTTGACGGCGGGTTTGTTGGCATCGGCACCTACGGCCTCTGCAGGTTTGTCACTGCCATCGGCAGGGGCAACATTAGCGCCCATGGGACGACGCGCGCCGCGTGGTGCGGGACGATCGGTTCCAGGACGGGCATCGCGCCGCGGACCGCGAGGGCGGCGCTCGTCGTCGGAACGCGGCTCAGTTGCAGCGGGCAAGTCGTTTCGACCCAGCGTGTCACCTTTGTAGACCCAGACCTTAACGCCAATGACGCCGTAGGTGGTCTTGGCCTCGGAGGTGCCGTAGTCGATGTCAGCACGCAGCGTATGAAGTGGCACGCGGCCTTCACGGTACCACTCGCATCGCGCAATTTCGATGCCGTTGAGTCGGCCCGAAGACATGATCTTGATGCCCAGAGCACCCAAACGCATGGCGTTTTGCATGGCGCGCTTCATCGCGCGCCGGAACATGATGCGTTTTTCAAGCTGCTGCGTGATGCTGTCGGCGATCAATTTGGCGTCGATCTCGGGCTTGCGCACTTCTTCGATGTTGACGGCCACTGGCACGCCAAGTTGACGGCCCAATTCGCGCTTGAGGTTCTCGATGTCCTCGCCTTTTTTGCCGATGACTACACCCGGGCGCGCCGAGAAAATGGTAATGCGGGCATTTTTGGCGGGGCGCTCAATCAGCACACGCGACACGGAAGCATTTTTGAGCTTCGCCTTCAGGTACTCACGCACCTTGATGTCTTCTGCGAGCATGCCAGCAAAATCACGGTCGTTGGCGTACCAGCGCGAAGCCCAGTTACGGCTGACGGACAGGCGAAAGCCGGTTGGGTGGATTTTTTGTCCCATATCTTCCTGGCCTTTTAGTTACCAACCGTCACGTACACATGGCACGTGGGTTTTCTGATTTGATTGCCACGCCCTTTGGCGCGGGCAGTAAAACGCCGAAGCGAAGCGCCCTGCTCGACGAAGATGGTTTTCACCTTCAACTCGTCGATATCGGCGCCGTCGTTGTGCTCGGCATTGGCGATAGCAGACTCCAGCACCTTCTTGATGATCACCGCAGCTTTTTTCTGGGTGAACTGCAAGATGTTCAAGGCATGATCAACTTTTTTGCCGCGGATCAGGTCCGCAACCAGGCGGCCCTTGTCCACCGACAAACGAACGCCACGAAGGGTTGCACGTGTTTCCATGGTCACCTCCTTATTTCTTCTGGACTTTTTTGTCCGCCGGGTGGCCCTTGAAAGTCCGCGTCAAAGCGAACTCGCCAAGTTTGTGACCAACCATTTGATCGGTGATGTAGACCGGCACGTGCTGTTTGCCGTTGTGCACCGCAATGGTCAGCCCGATGAACTCGGGCAGGATCATGGAGCGACGCGACCAGGTCTTGATCGGCTTTTTGTCTTTGGTCGCAACGGCCTTGTCAGCCTTGGCTACCAGATGATGGTCGACAAAGGGACCTTTTTTGAGTGAGCGAGTCATGGACCTTCCCCTTACTTCTTGCGACGCGACACGATCATGACCTGCGTGCGCTTGTTGTTACGGGTACGGTAACCCTTGGTCAGATTACCCCAAGGATCGACGGGGTGACGGCCTTCGCCAGTCTTGCCCTCGCCACCACCGTGCGGGTGGTCCACTGGGTTCATGACCACGCCACGCACGGTTGGGCGAATGCCCATCCAGCGCTTGACACCAGCCTTACCCAACTGGCGCAGGCTGTGCTCTTCGTTGGCCACCTGACCAAGCGTGGCCCGGCATTCAATGTGCACCTTACGCACCTCACCCGAGCGCATGCGCACCTGGGCGTAGGTGCCCTCGCGCGCCAGCAGCGTAGCGGAGGTACCGGCTGAACGCACAATCTGCGCGCCCTTGCCAATTTGCAGTTCTATGCAATGCACCACGGAGCCCACGGGAATGTTGCGGATCGGCAAGGTGTTGCCCACGCGGATGGGCGCCTCGGCACCACTCATGATGCTTGCGCCAACTTCCAGACCGCGCGGCGCAATGATGTAGCGACGCTCGCCGTCGGCATAGCAAACCAGGGCGATATGGGCTGACCGGTTGGGGTCGTACTCAATACGCTCGACCTTGGCCGCAATTCCGTCCTTGTTGCGACGGAAGTCAACGACGCGGTAGTGGTGCTTGTGACCGCCGCCTTTGTGCCGGGTTGTGATGTGCCCGTTGTTGTTGCGGCCAGCTTGCTGGAACTGGGGTTCAAGCAAGGGCGCATAAGGCTCACCCTTGTGCAGGTGATCCCGGGAGATTTTCACCACGCCACGACGGCCTGGTGAAGTCGGTTTCATTTTGATGACAGCCATGATTACGCAGCCTCCCCACCAAGGTTCAGTTCCTGACCCGGCTTGAGCGTCACATAGGCCTTGCGCACGTTGTCGCGACGACCCATCGACTTGCCAAAGCGCTTTGTCTTGCCCTTTGTATTCAACACAGAAACGCCTTTGACCTCAACCTTGAACATCAATTCCACAGCGGCCTTGATCTCATACTTGGTGGCGTCCTGCAGCACCTTGAAAGTCACTGCATTGCTCTTCTCACCCACCATCGTGGCTTTTTCAGACACGATTGGGGCGACCAGCACCTGCATCAGGCGACCTTCGTCAAACTTGGACAGATTGGGACCGTGGCTCATGCGAACATCTCCTTGAGTTGGTCCATGGCCGCCTTGGTCACCAACACCTTGCGGTAATGAACCAAGGAAACCGGGTCAGCATAGCGGGGTTCGACCACCAGCACATTAACGAGGTTGCGGGACGCGAGATAAAGGTTTTCATCGACTTCGTCCGCGATCACCATGACAGACTCCAGATTCATCGCCTTGAACCGAGCCGCCAGCGGCTTGGTCTTGGGGGATTCAACCTTAAGCGAGTCAACCACCGCCAACCGGCCTTCGCGGGCGAGCTGGGACAGGATCGACGACATACCGGCGCGGTACATCTTCTTGTTGATCTTCTGGGCAAAGTTCTCGTCCGGCATATTTGGAAATATGCGACCGCCACCGCGCCAAAGGGGCGACGAGGTCATACCGGCGCGAGCGCGGCCAGTTCCTTTTTGCTTGAACGGTTTCTTGGTGGAGTGCCTGACTTGTTCCCGGTCTTTTTGCGCACGGGTGCCCTGGCGGGCATTGGCCTGGAATGCCACCACGACCTGGTGCACCAGGTCTTCGTTGTAGGCACGACCAAAAACTGTCTCGGGCACATCGTACTTGGCGGTAGCCTGACCTTGGTCATTGAGGAGTTCGAGCTGCATCAGTTCGCTCCTTTTGCTTCAGCGGACTTGGCCTTGACAGCCGGACGGACGGTGACAAAACCACCGGCAGAGCCGGGCACTGCGCCCCGGATCATCAGCAGTTGGCGCGCTTCATCAACGCGAATCACATCCAGGTTCTGGGTGGTGACAATATCGTCACCGAGGTGGCCCGTCATGCGTTTGCCTGGAAAAACGCGCCCCGGGTCCTGCGCCATGCCGATGGAGCCGGGCACATTGTGCGAGCGGCTGTTGCCGTGCGAGGCGCGCTGCGAGCTCATGTGGTGCCGCTTGATGGTGCCGGCATAGCCTTTTCCGATGGTGGTGCCTTGGACGTCGACCTTTTGGCCAACGGCGAAGACGTCACTGACGGGGACTGTTGCGCCTGCCTTGTACTGCGCTGCAGTGTCGGCGGTCACACGAAATTCTTGGATGATTTCGCCGGCTTCAACACCGGCCTTGGCCAAGTGCCCTGCCACTGGCTTGGTCACTCGCGATGCCTTGCGTGCGCCGAAAGTCACCTGCAGCGCGACGTAGCCGTCATTCTCCTGGGTTTTCACCTGGGTCACGCGGTTGTTTGACACATCCACCACCGTGACGGGAATGGCATCCCCGTCTTCGGTGAATAGGCGCATCATGCCCACCTTGCGGCCCAGCAACCCTAAGCGATTGCTAAGACTCATTTTTTTCTCCGTAACTCTCACCGTTGCCACTGCAATTGGCAGCAACGTTGTGCTGTGAGAGACTGTTAATAAAACTCTACGGTGTACTGTGTTCAGAATCCGCAGAGCCGCCGAGTATAGCCCGGTCCGACTGATCGTTCAAGTTTTTGTTTTCGTTGAGCGCATCAAGGCCACAGGCCAGATGCGCTCCAACCAACCCTTACTGCAGCTTGATTTCGACGTCCACGCCGGCCGGCAGGTCCAGCTTCATCAGCGCATCCACAGTTTTGTCAGTGGGGTCGACGATGTCCATCAGGCGCTGATGGGTGCGGATCTCCAACTGGTCACGGCTTGTCTTGTTGACGTGCGGTGAACGCAGGATGTCGAAACGCTTCATGCGCGTGGGCAGGGGCACTGGTCCCTTGACGATGGCGCCCGTGCGCTTGGCGGTGTCCACAATCTCTGCGGCCGACTGGTCGATGAGCTTGTAGTCGAACGCCTTCAGGCGGATGCGGATTTTTTGCTTGGTGGCCATGATGGATCCTTCTTAGGCGATGATCTTTGCCACAACGCCGGCGCCGACGGTCTTGCCGCCTTCGCGGATGGCGAAGCGCAGGCCTTCTTCCATGGCGATCGGGTTGATCAGCTTGACAGTGATCGACACGTTGTCGCCAGGCATCACCATTTCCTTGCCTTCAGGCAACTCAATCGCACCCGTCACGTCCGTGGTGCGGAAGTAGAACTGGGGCCGGTAGTTGTTGAAGAACGGGGTGTGGCGGCCGCCTTCGTCCTTGGACAGCACGTAGATCTCGCCAGTGAAGTGGGTGTGCGGCTTGATGGAGCCGGGCTTGCACAGCACTTGGCCGCGCTCGACTTCTTCGCGCTTGGTGCCGCGCAGCAAGATGCCGACGTTGTCGCCAGCTTGGCCTTGGTCGAGCAGCTTGCGGAACATTTCCACGCCGGTGCAGGTGGTCTTGAGGGTGGGCTTGATGCCGACAATTTCGATTTCTTCGCCGACTTTGACAATGCCGCGCTCGACCCGGCCTGTCACCACAGTGCCGCGACCGGAGATGGAGAAGACGTCTTCCACAGGCATCAGGAAGGCGCCGTCAACGGCGCGCTCGGGCAGGGGGATGTAGGTGTCCAAGGCGTCGGCGAGTTTCATGATCGCGCCTTCACCGAGTTCGCCCTTGTCGCCTTCCATGGCGAGTTTGGCCGAGCCGTGGATGATGGGGGTCTTGTCGCCGGGGAATTCGTATTTGTCCAGGAG
>Ga0114980_10001692_pt1 | contig 15734 bp, 2 predicted proteins | sample S_140806_EF_Meta_FD_87018 | JGI IMG/M metagenome (GOLD analysis project Ga0114980, IMG submission 87018) | Freshwater microbial communities from Lake Simoncouche, Canada to study carbon cycling - S_140806_EF_MetaG | ecosystem: Environmental > Aquatic > Freshwater > Lake | place: Lake...
AACAATCGAAGCGGGAACATGGGATGCATGCAGACAGACCAGGACGTGTACACGAATGCAGGCGCGCAGTTGCATGCAGACGACACCAAGTCGTATGAGCAGCTCATCCGAACCTTCATGACACAGCAAATCGCGGGAGGCGATGCAGTGTATGCAGTGCCCTTGCATTTCCGCGGTATGCACCAGCAGGCATGCAAGACGATCAGCGCCGCAACCATGGTCGTGCATCTGCAATCGCGCGGGAACTCGATCATCTTGGTGCCCACGCAGATCAACGTGTATTTCGTGTGGCTCGGATGGATGCAGGCCATGGACGCAGCAACTCTGCAGCCCACGCATCCGAAAGCCATGTACGCCGAATATTTCAAGAGCATGACACGAGAGAAAGTTGCTGTGTTGCTGCCGGCTGTGTGTCTGTGGTTGTGCGTGAAATGCATGGAGGTGTGGGAACTTAAAGGCAAGGACATTTTGCGCATCATTGACGGGGTGCAGCAAGCTCGCAACTATCGAGTTCAATTCACCTTGCAAGATGTCGTGCATGCAGAGCATGCGCTGCTGCAGCTGATAGGGTTCGATGTTCTCAAGAACCAGGACAATATCGACAGAATCGAGGACATACTGCGTGATCATCTGAACTTTGACGACATGTATGTGTCTGCGGATGCGCAAGTCGTACGCTCGCTTTTTTGCATCTTTTATGATGTTGGTGGAGATTGAATAAAGCATTCAAACTTTTTTGACATTCTCAGCATGTGCAGGACATTTTTTACATATTGTTAGCACATGTAATACGTAGAGTGCATTAATTTTTTATGGGTCCATAGACGAGAAGTTGACATAGAATCGGAAGTTGACACCGTGATTTGGCATTTATCTATTTATATTATATATCTTACAAGTGACGTGTTCGAATTTTTGCTCTGGTTTGGATGTCATGGACGTGTGCGGTATGCGAAGCCCACGCCCCGGCGCGACCGAGCTACAGCAGTGTGCTCGTGTTTGGCTCCATAGACATGCACAAGGTCCAACAAGACCAGAACAAGGTTTGCATCTCCTCCCCCGTGGCGAATGTGACGTCGTACTGTGTGAAGTGCCGATGTGTGACAGCGACGTTCAACTCGGAGCTTTCAACGTGTGAGAACCTGATACGAATACACATGCTACACCGAGAGTACTCTCAACAAAGAAAATTTGTGGATAGTTTTCCATCCAAGGACAAGTTTCGCAAACTCCTACGCAAAAGTTCCAGAAAGCACGGCTGTTCGAGAAAATCTAGGACGTTGGTTGAGTGATATCATCATATGTATGCTAGAGACATCGAACACGAGTGCTTTATTTTTGGTTGTGATGTTTATAGAGTATCCAGGCTGTATTTGTAATGGCTCCTGTCTCTCTGATCTGACGTATATCTGCGAAAGACCGTATGCTCTGCTGTTGAGAATTGAAGCAAGATCCTTCTTGCGTATGCGAATAAACAATTTTTCATTCCCCTCGCAATTTCCCTTGAAGCTTTTGCAGTCCTTGCTGTCGAAGCCAAACGCTTGCAGCTCGGTTGTATTTTGTCGATATGGCATGAACTGTACTCTATGGGCTTATATGTAATTCATATGCATATCGATATTTCAAACCAGATTTTTTAGCATTTCAAGGTGTTTGGTGTCCTTATCTAGTGCCTCAAGCATGTGCATGAAGAAGTCCGAAGCCTCTTCTTGGGTGCATGTACTCGGATAGGAGTTTGGAAATGTCTGTAATGTGTTTTCAAAACACGAGCTGTATCTCTCCAGGATGTGTTTTTTCGGGGCTATGATTTCAATGGAATACTTCAAGGCTTCCATGTGGTCCTGAATCCTGCTACCCTCCTCTAATATGTTGCGCAACACGTCACAAACCTCAAGAGCGTCACGCACCACCTGCTCGTCCTTAAGTTGTTTCATTAGGGCCATCTTCATGTTTACATCCGCTATGATGTCTGGTAATTTCTTGTGCACTTGGACTCCACGATCCAATTTGAATCCACAGGCGGGCTGGAACGTATGTTTGGGTTTGGGGTTGCTCGCTACACGTACAATCTTCTGTGCCAACATAGAGTTTTGCAGCTGGATTTTATACGAGCAGCACTTGACGAGAGATTGCGTCTCTGGCTTCAGTTGCTCGTACAGGAAACGCATGCGCAGAAGACTGTCACGCATGTGCTTGTAAACGGTGTTTGCGTGCTTGTAGGACGCTACCATCAAGTCGGTCCAGTATGTCTTCTGCTTGTCCGCGTCTACATCGATGAGATTGTCTGAACTCTTGTTTTTGTGTATCTTCATAACATCTTGCTGTCCGTGTGTGTTCCAGTACGCAGTGACACGGTCTAGGAGCATGACGAGCATTTCATGTGAATCAATGAAAGATTCTTCAAAACAGATGTCTATTCCAAAATGATCTGGCATGTCCGTGGGCTGTTGAAGGACTTCAGATAGATTGAGTATCTCGTCGATACGTGCAAGCTCATCGATCAACTCTCCTGTCCCGTATGTCCAGCAGAAGGGCTGTAGGTTGTCGTCCTCAGAGAGCAGACGTTTTTCTCTCCATGAAGGCATGCTGTTCATGACAGCTGATAGTCTGCGCTCGCGAAAAGGCATTCACTAAAAGGGAACCACGTCACCCAAATGGTTGAATTAAAAAAATGAATCTGAAAAAAAATAAATTAGGTTGAATCTGAAAAAAAAAATTAGGTTTGTTCTGAAAAAAAATAAATTAGGTTGAACCTAAAAAAAAATAGTTGACAAAAAATAGTATTGTTATTTGAACCGTTGCGTTTTAGTATTGGCCATAAAATAACTCAACCTTTGTCCGTAGTACTCCCTTTCTCCCCCCAACCTCCCTCTCTTCTTCTTCTTATAAAGATATATAGATATATATATATATATATATATATATATATATATATGTATGTACATACGAAAAAACTTGCATGGGTAGGTTCCGGGGAAAATCCACCTGGTACTAAAAAAATGACTAAAATTTATGGTACAAAAAAAATCCAATTTTTGCAAAAAATGCATTTTTTCGGAACCCATTTTTTGACAACGTGGCGAACCATCCCAGAGACAACATGGAGAGGGAAGAGGTGAAGCGCGACGTGGAGGCCGAGCTGGGCGAGATGAAGGCGAGGAATGAGGAGCTGCATGCGGAGGTGGAGGTGCTGCGGGCGAAGGTGCGGGCGCTGCAGGCGCGGAACGAGGCGCAGGTGCGGCGCGCGAACGACGCGTGGCGGCAGATCCGTGCGATTCTCGGGTATGCGCTGCGGCCGGTGGAGACGTGAATGGGACCTCGCGGCTGTGCAGGAACGCGAATATGGTACGTGCATGCTATCTCGATTTCACTTTTTCTGTATATATAACACGAGCAATGCTTGTGCATGTTATTCATTTGGTTTGCTTTGGTGTTGCAGGTGAGCGTATTGTTCGAGTTGTTCCTCAATCGAATCATATGCATTGCACTGAACACGAAGAGAAAGAGCACGAGGCGAATGGCGGACTCCAATTTTGTCTCGCAGATTGTTAACTTGTTCATTGCCATATTGCTGCTGCCCGTCACCTGGGTGGGCATTTGCGTGCAGGTTGTCGTGAGGCAAATCTTCTTCTGGCTCGGTCTGCTCGTCGTGATTGGCGTGTTTGCGGTGATCAATCAGAGCAGTTCAAATTTGTTGACGCTGCTTGTTAATGTGTACAACTCTGGGGTGGGGGAGACGATGAATACTGTTGTGATTGCGTTTTTGGAACTGTTTGCTCCCTTCTTCCGCGTATTCCTTCCCATCTGGAATTCGATCATATACATGGGCATTGTTCTCATTCGCAATGTGTTCCTGCCATTCGTTTTTGTGAATACGAGCACTATTCCAGACCTGCTGCTGAACCTGACGACCATGGTGTCCACGCTCGCGGTTTCCTTGGCTGACTATGTGAGCGCACTACTGCAATGCGTGGAGTACATCCCTGGCGTGCAGAACACAACGAGTCCTTTCTGGGTGAATGACCTGACATGCGTCGCGACTCCGTACACTCTCTCTCTTGACATGATGACGCCTGCAGTGTTTGCGCAGCGCACCGCAACCAACATCAGGACCATGTTCATCAGCAGCTGCAGTCCGGCGACGAATGTCCTGACGGTGCTGTTTTATCCCCTCATTGACTACAACTTCTACAAGATGATCCATGGCGCTGTCAATCTGGTGCTGCATGTTTGCTTGACACTGCCTGTTTGGACTACCAACCGCTGCGCATATGCAGAGAACACGGCCGAGTACGAGTACACAGCCCTCGAGAAGAAAATCATGTGCATTCCTGACGTGAGCCACACGTTTTCTATCTTGACAGGGACGCTGCGAGCGTTTGGGGCGTTTGTGGATAATTTACTCGACATGAGCTTTGCGGTCGTGTACAGTGCCGTCAGTGGGAAGAAAGTGGACGAGTGCACTGATGTGTCCTTGCAGTCCGTCTGGCAGGACGCGAGTGAGATATTTGGGACGCGTAAATTGCAGGTCGTGGGTATGACACGCAGCCTGTATGCTGTCACGGACGGCGACTCGGCGATGTACCACTCGATGAGCGGGAGCAACACGCGCTCGTCATATGCGCTGCACACCTGGCCGTTCCAGATCAACACGGACTACGGCGTCGCTGCCGTGCGGTATGGCGAGGCAAATGATTACGATGACGAGGGGGGGGACAGGACTGGCCTGTTTGGATGCCAGTGTCAGGACTCGACGGACGGCGTGGTGATTGTCTGTGCCAGCGTCCCGTATCAGAAGCATCTCGCAGAGGACGACACTGACAATGCCGCCTTTTCAACGCACAGGGTGCGCTTCCTGCCGGACTCTGCCCGTGCCGGTCTGACATGCAGCACCATCGTTGTGCGGGTGAGCTCGCTGCGTTTTTCGCGGAAGAGATTTTCATCCCCCTCCCCTGCCGTCAGTGGCGACCGTTCTGAGCGCAGCTTCGTCGACCCGTACAAAGTGACGGAGGGCAACCGACAGACTGCGTCGAGGACAGCCGACGCCGCCGTGATTGTCATGCCTCTGTGTGCGGTGCGTGACTCTGTAACATGCATCCCAACACTTGCAAACTGCTTCCCGTTTTGCATGGCCTTGCATGCTGCCGGACAGTCGACGCAGACTCTCACCATGCACAACGCACAAAGCTATACGGAGTGGACCAGCGTCGGGCAGACAGATTGCGTGGTCAGTGAGGCGGAGACAGCGGTATGCTCTGATGAGCAACGCATGGCTGTGAATGATGAGAATGACATTGCCATGGCAGGATGCGGGGCGACGCAGTGTGTTCCTGACGCCGATACAGTTACTTTCATGAAGAACGCCGCGCTCGGCACTTCCAACCGCTCGATGTCAGCGTGGAGCGCACAGCAGAGCTTCACATACGTGCGCAGCGAGCGGCAGCCGTTTGTGTTTTCGGGGGATATGTTCCTGTACAGCGAGGAACGGGACGTGCAAGAGCGGTCGGGGGTGATACAGATCACGAGGCTCTACGACAACAAGCGAGGGGACTTCAGCATGCAGCAAGAGGAGCTCAGCCTGACGACGAGTTCGCTGGAGTTGCAGTATGCGGAGTGTGACAGTGAGGAGTGCTACCAGCGGCAGCTCCAGCAGAACAAGATTGTGCTGCCGTTACAGGTGACTTCCAAGCCAGTGTACGTGTCGGCTGTGTCGGAGTGGGCGGTGCACTGGGTGTCGACTCCCGACTTGGTGAACTGTGCCATCTTTTTTGAAGTGTGTTCTGGACGAGCAGCGGGCGGCATATCCGTGGAGGATGAGTTGGCTCGACTGTGGTCGGTCTACACAGTGCGCTCGACGAATGATCTCGGGGAGGTCTTTACAGAGACCAGAACGACTTCGTACATGGTCATCCCCCAGTTCTTCAAGTGCTCGCAATCGAACCAGTGCAACAACGTTATGAATATGAAGGTCACTGGTCTCGAGTACATGAACGAAGAAAACTTGCTGCTGACTGTGCTGGCCACGAGTGCGGAGAATTGGGACTGGAGAAACAATGACGTGATTGAGGGGGGGCAGTTTGAGTACCGCTACTACTTTGTCCATCCCAACAGACACGACTGCACGACCGAGGGCAGCAACGAGGCGAGTTTCACGTGCTGGAGGGAGGAGAGTGAGGGTATGTTTCAAAGCACGGAGTTGTCTCTCTCGGCCATGGGGTCGCTGTGTCCCGCGTTACAACGGATGCCGAAGTGGGGCTCGATGCTCAGCGAGGCCGCCGTAGCCGCGGCATTGCTCTTGGAAGTCTTAATCGACACTGTGTTTACGCTTCCTGCTACGTTGACTGTTCCTGGCGGACTGAACGAAGTGTTCCAGGTGCGGAACAGGCCGACTTTCCACAGATTTCTCGACGTACGCGGAGCCAATCTGCTGGACCTGGACCCGTGTTTCCGAGCGGTGGAGCAAGCAGCATTTCATATGGCAAACACGCTGACACGTGCCGCAAAGATCTTCGAGGGGCGGCCGGGCGGCGAGGTGATTGAGCCGGTCTTGCTTGGAACAGCGCGCGTGTTCCAGTACACGACCGGTCTGACGATGGTCGAGAACCGAGTGCTTGGGCCGCTCGCGAGTTCCTTTGTGTTTGACAAGTTCATCAACGCATTGAGCAAGAAGACACAGTCTGCTCCGGCGACGCCGTTTTCATCGAAAGCTCCCGCGTCGAGTAACCTTCTCGAAATGTTCTCCTCGATGTTCAGCAGCGCCACGTCGTGGACGAAGGTGATGATGAAAGCAGCCAAGAAAATGGCGCTCAAGATCCTCATGAAACAGACCGCGCGGCAGATCGGGAATACCATCATGACGGTCGCGTATGAACTGAAGGGGGATATGCGGCGCAACATATTTGATTCGATGCGGTATGTGTGCGACGGGTTCGGGCAGGTCATAGGACGCACGAATGCATGGGGCCAATTGTCGAGGCATTCGTGTATGCTGGGCCCGGATTCAATGGAGAGCTTCGTGGAGGTACTCTTCATCATTACGCTGGAGTATCCCACGATGGACTGTGTTTGCAAGCAAGTGGCGGGTCTGCAGACCGAGGAGGCCATCGAGAGAATCTGCATGCGACAGGAGATGAGTATGAAGCAAAGGAGCTTTGCCATACAAACAGCGCGAGACGCGAGCCAGCAACAAGAGTCACAGTGTTTCACGGTCATGGATGCTACGAACGACCGCTTATTAAAAGCGATGGACCCTGTGCTATCACGCATGTACAAAGCAGTGATGGCCCTGCAGAACGCGTTTGCATCGATCCTGTCCGGTTTTGGTAGCACGTCCTGCTCCGATTGGGAGGCGTCGCCTTTTGTCATTAGCTTATTGCCCGAGCCCGTCGACTACTTCATGGGCTGCATGCACACCATCGACTGCCGCTCGAGGTGCCGGGACAACATGCTTGCGTTTGAGGAGGCGCTCTCCGATTACAGGAGCTCTGGTGGGCAAGACTTGGCGTTGTCCAAGACATTTGAGATTGACACGGAGAGCAGATTTTTCAGCGCCAACGAGGAATTTGAGGGCAAGCATCTCGCCCCTTTTGTGATCTACGCCGTGATGCCTTTGCAGGATTCCGTGTGTACTGCGATATGCACACGGTCGGCCAGGTGTGTGGCGATAGCTGGCATGGACGCGACGGGGGAGGCGCAAGGACAGGGACATTTACAGACAGGGTACTACTGCGTGCCGGTCAGTGTTGTGGAGTCTGTGTACAAGGCTGATATCAGAATGAACACGAGCGAGTATGGCTCGTTTGGTGACGGGGTGGTGACCAACATACACATCGCAAGTAGGCACAAGGCGATGGTAAGTCAGGGGGAGTGGCTGGTTATCGTGACTCGCAGTATCGACACCGGCCTTTCGACGGTGTGGATGTTGCCCGGTGCCTCAGACGTTTCTTTTGAACTGCTACAGACGAAGAACTTCAACATTGATATGTATTCGGACACGGACGACGTTAATGACCGGCGATGGAGTGCTCAGCGCGTGAATCGTGTGTTTGTGCTGCCTGCGCATTCGAACCATAGCTGGTGCACAGTGTTCATGTCTTTGTCCCAGACAACGCCCACCGGCTTTGTAGATAACGTGTGTGTGTACACTTTTCTGGACACGGCGGCGGAGGGAGTTCTGTACGACAGCGTGCTGGAACCTTGTACGCGAGACCATGATGTTATCTTCCCCCCAAACCACCACATGATATGCATCGACGTCGACTGCAAGCGTGCCGTGCGGCTTCCTCATGCACCTGCGGAGTTGGAGCTCGTTGAGTTTGAGGGTTACCAGCCAGTGGACGGATCGGGGCCGCCTGTGTTTGATTGGACGTTCCGCGTCTTGCAGACGTCAGCCGTCTCTTCTCAGCAACGGTCCGTCATACGCGCATACAACGCGGAGATGCTGACGCTCATGCGAAACAACAAGATGCAACTTGCGCGGAGACAGTTGTCGAGTGTCGGGTACGTCACGAGGAATTCATCGAACGAGTTATACGTGGACGTTTCATTGACAGGCCGCGGGGAGGCGATGGAGACGTGGCTGCAGAACGTGCGGATCGTGCTGCCGAAAGACAAGGCGGTGACGGTCGCGGTCTCAACGTCTTTTGCGACGCAGCAGAACGTGCAGATGGTCGTAAATTGCTCCGTCTCGAGCTGCGTCGGCTGTCAGGGCAGCGGTCCACGGGAAATAGACATACAGCACAAGTGTTTTGCGGCAGCGACCTGTGCGATCGGACGGTGCGTAGGAAGTACAGTCAACATGAACCGGCCGCTGTGCCAGATCGGTGCCATGGTTGCCACGCTGGCAGACGAATACCGGATGCTGCTGGCAGCGTTTTGGACCTTCTTTGCAAACAACGTGATCTTTGTGGTTGAACTGAGCGCCAACCGCCGGCAGAAATACGAGATCGCATGGCCCGCCGAAATCAAGCAGATGTACACCTGTCAAATGAAGGACATTATCATTCAGTTTTGGTCGCTCTTCGGGGCTATGATCGTGAATGTCATCACGACAGCGACGAAGCACAAGAGCAGGGGGGCCATGGCGCAGAGCTACGGCGACACGACGATGCAACTGTCCAGCGAGGCGCGGACACAGGCGATGACGACCATATCGACAACGGCGTTTGTGGAGTTGATGATACAGATCAACATGGGTGTCGTGTACGCGCCAATCGTTGTGTGGAAGGTGATGCAATGCAAGCTGGACAGCGCGTTTGGGGTTCTGTCGACGGGGGCGGACACGACGTTCAAGCTCGGGTCTGCGGAGTTTGACAAGGCGGACGAGGCGGCCGTCGGTGTTTGTCTCGGTGAGAAAATGAAGCAGGCTCTGGCGGACGTGTCTGACGCGAATACCAACCAAGCGCTCAAGAGCGACATCTCGAGTCTCATATCGAACCTGTCCAGCATGATCACCGGACAGATGCTTGGCAACTTCGCTTTCTTATACGACGCCTTTTTCGCATGGGCGGGTGGTGTGTGCAACGGACTGATGAATGTAGTTCAAGTCATGGACTGGGCGCGTTGCAAGCTACCGGTGATTGATAATGCCGTCGTGAGCTCGTGTGTGTGCGGCGACAAGCCTGCACGTATCCCGAACGCGCAGCGCCAGTCGAAGCAGATGACCGACAGTCTCTGGTGCTACGGGCCACTGATGTTATCGGACATGGAGGGCAAGGACCACCTGATATGGAATCCGTACTCGTTGCATGAGCTGCTGCAACTAAGAAGCGATGGTGAGAACTTGCAGCAGTACCTCGATTGCATATCGATGAACCGTTGTAATTTCGAGAGCCTGATACCTGCGTCTGTTGGGTCGATTGAGGACTACGTTGCATGCATCAATTCCAACGCTTTAGACGAACCGTCCTGTGAACGTTTTGCGGCGTACACGGCGTGTGTGCAAGAGAAAGTAGACTGCAACACACTGAAACCAACGAACGCGGTGTTTGAGGCGCAGGGGGTTGAGATCATGCAGGTGATCACTCGCTGCCGCAACAATTACCAGCAAAAGAGGTGGGACCAAGCCGCCCCTCTCCTCGGCATGCTCGACGTGGAAACTTGGACCACCGACCCGGCTTCGGCCGTCAAGGCGATGGCCTTTGACGCTGAGTCCGACAGCTTGTCCAAGGAACGCAAAAGACTCTCGATGCTCGGGCAATTCATGCGGCCTTTCACGGCACTCGACGAAGGCACGTGGTCTTGTCTGAACTCGTCGCTTGCGAACGCTCAGTTCTCGAATAACTGTGCTGAGCTTGGTCTAGCAAACAACATCTTCCCCGATGCCACGAGTTTACTAACATACTTTGAGTACGAAATCAAGGACGTGGCCTCGACCTTTGAAAACATGGACGCGTGTGAATCATTTTCTGGTCGTGTATCCGACCGGAACCAGGACAATATTGTTTATCCGAAGATCGTGTGGGACGGGGACAGCCTCAACGCTGTGCCTGTAGCGGAGCTTCACTACACGAAGATGTACGACAAGGCCTGGCGGATGAGCATCGCCGAGCGGGAGCTGGACAATCTGATCACGCACGACATCAAACCACTATTCACGATGCTCACGACCAAGGCGCTGGATGAGATTGCTACTACGTACTGGTCGTTTGACGGAGATTTCGTGCACCAGCTCGTGGATTGCGTCATGCTGGGCCCGTTTGCGGCTGCGGACATGATGCCGTCGTTTCGTACTACGAGCGGGAGGGAGTTCCAAGGGCCACAATACCACCGCGGCAACGCATATAGCAGGCAGATCCAGTTTGCGAACAAGACGTCTGGCTCCGACATTCGTCAGCAGATCATGACGAAGATCATCGAGCACATTGGTAGAGTCAAAGACGACATCATCATGAAGCATGTAACCGCGGCGGTGGCGGAGCTGCAGGAGGCGTACAGCAACAAGATGAATCTGTACTGTCGATGCTTCGATGGCAGGAAAAGCCTCGAGTGCTGTCTTGTGAGTCACGAGGACCTGTCGACGTTCACACACACGTTTTCAGCACAGTATGTGCTCCAGAAAGTGGAGGATCTCAAGGAAGAGATAGAGAACTCGCTTGCGACCTCGATCTTTGAAACGACCATCCTGACCGAGGACATCTGGGCGAACGAGTCCTTCACGTATACGCTCGAATTCCAAGAGTCTGACAGGGTGTCTTTAGGAGAAGTGTACTTCTTTGACTACAGCAAGCCCGTGTACCATTACGCGCCGTCCGAAGTCGCCGTGCGCGTTCAGGACACCGTCTGGACGCAGTGCATGCGGGCGCTGCGCGCGGCGTTCTACACCATGCCTTTGATGCAGCGCGGAGATGACGTGCTCGAGGTAGACGCAGACACTGTCTTCGATCCCAATGAGTTTGTGCAAGGGGGGGGGGAGCGCTACATGCACGCGACAGAGCGTGTGATTGAGCGAATCCTGGAAAAGGCCAAGATGAAATCACCTGTGTTCTGGTCTCACGTGCACCGATACATGCCGTCGGACAGCGTCTGGTGTGAGGACACCGCCGCTGATGCAACGACAGAGCCAGTCACCGCGCATGTGCCGAATGAGTGGCATGACATGGTCTTCACGCAAGAGAGCATCGATGCACCGGACGTGCGGGAGGTGCTCTATGTTGCGCACGTTAACAAGGCTTGTCCGTGTGCGTGGAGAAACGACAGCATGTGCTATCTCCCGCCTGAAGTATGCGATACGATCAACGCGTATCAGGACTCGAATCGATGGAGATTCATGTGCTCTGTCGGCACATACAACTCGAGTTCCGATATCATGTTTGTACGCTCGGTGCTCGAGAATGCTGGAGTAAGCCTGCCGTCCTGTCGAGAATATCGCCCGAGCACCGTGTGGGGATTGCTCGACTCGACGCAGCAGTACAACTGGTACAACGGGCAGCGCGAGCAGTGGAACGTCAGCTTGCAGGAGATTGCTACTTTGGGACCCGGGGGGGTAAGACTGTCCGACTTGCTAACGTCCTCCCCCCGTGACTTTGACGCGGAGATGTTTCTGCGGATCGAGCGGCACAAAGACCACCACATCTGGAACTCGCAATTTGAGCACACCATCGCACAGCCTGTCTGCAATGGCACGTACAAGGATTACCTTCGACAGAATCTGTCTGAGTACTTTATGGACGTTTTGTTTCCGATGGCACACAGTGTGTATGAAGCCCCGAGTCAAGCGATATGTGGCCGGTGGGTGACTGAATACGCGCTGTATGCGTTGCTCTCGAACGTGTCGGGTGCCACAGACCCTGTCGTGGAGGCACAGAGGCTCACAGAAGAGCTGTGGCGAAAGAGATGCCTAGTACAGCTCGAGCAGATTGGCATCTGCAATCTACGGAATGTATATTACATCGCCCCGTCGACGTACAAGTCTTACGGGCACTGTCCGTTTTCTATAGCGAATCATCACAACTGCAATCCCTTCTATGTGACGGATGCCTGCCTCGTCATGTGCGACGGGGTGATCTACGACCCGTGCATGTGCACGGACGCGCCTGATTGCAACTTCACGTTCTCTCCACAGTCATGCCCGGCCGGCGTGATCCTCATGCCACCGAGCAGCGCGTTCGATATGGCCAGCCTGCACTGGCCGCGGTCGGCGTGGCCTGACACAAGCACGCAGGAGCTGCTGGACCACGTGCATGCGAACCAATCCGTGCACGGGATCCCCTTCGTGATCGACGCTGAAATGGTGGAGTATGTACTGGCACAAGCAAGTAAGCAGGAGGGGGGGACTCCAGACGCCTTCTGCGACGACACACTCGACTACTTGCACCCGGAGGCGAGACACCCGGTCGGCTACCACCCGACGTGTGCGTGCACGCGAGAGCGGACCAACATGCGTGGATTCACGTCTTGGATGTCGTCTGGTGATGACTACGCATGGAGTATCGATCCGACGCGTGTCCGGAACATGACGCAGTTCTCAACCGCCTTTGGGTCGAGCCACCTCGTGTGTGACGCCGCGGTGTATGGCGCGGGATACGAAATGAACAACCTGCAGATGCAGAGCAAGTGGAATCCGAACGCTCGCGCAGACCCGGCCGTTCCGATCCCGCCGGACTTTGTGTCCGAGGCAGGCATGTCCACCGTCGGCAGCATGACCGGGGACGGATGGGACACGGCACACGTGCCCACTACTGATTCAGCCGCCATGTTCAAGCACTCGGTCGGGATTGTGCGTGACTGGCTGCGGTATCACAGCGACGACGAGGGAGCTCATGAGATACAAGCGGCGTTGGACGAGATATGGCCGCATTGGGTCGAGTCGATCGATACGTACGGAGCCCAGCCGAGCAAGCCGATGGAACCGGGGTGTAGCTTCCCCTCCCTCTTGAATTGCGTCAGGGACAGCGACTGCGGAGACACGCTAACGTGCAAGTATTATGACGTGGATGATTCACCATTCGGTATATGTGCTGACCGCGATACGTGCTTCCGGCACGACCACTGCGACGAGGATAAATTGTGCTCTGGCGAGGGGGTGTGTCTGCAGCCCGAGCTCGTCATCCATAATACCCTCGACGTCGAGATAGACGCGCATGTTTTTGCGAAGCAGGCGGCGCAGTGCTCGAGAAGCTCCTTTGGCATGAGTAAGGAGCAGAACATCCCGTCCTTTGCAAACGACAACGGACTTTGTGGAATCCGGAATTATTTCACGTATAAAAACATCACCTCGGATGTGCGCAGCGCGTCAGACAACGACAGGGCTGTGCTGGATGTGCCGGACAGGAGAATCCTGCGCATGACAGAATCGGAGGATGTACTATTGACGGACGCAAACAATGGCTTCCTGCGTATGAAAGCGAGTCCGTGCGACCGCAATTACGAACACACGGACTATGGCATCTGTATACCGTGCCCGGCCAACCAACTGTGCACCGGATCGACGGACTGTGTGTGCACGGACAGCAACTACCAGCCGGTGGAAGGCATGAAGACGTGGGACAGGAATGCAGTCGGGGGGGTGGATGTGCGCTTCTGCAACGTTGTGTCAACTGACGGCGATCTGAGCAATCTCGTGAGTCCGTACGTGCACATTGACAGTTTCGAAATGATACCTGTCGACACCCTGAACGAGAGCAGGTCCGATATTCAGCGCTGCTTGGACTTTGACATATGTCCTACGTCGTCGTTCACCATTCGAGGACAGAGCGTAGCGCAGCGCGTTGTGCTCCTCGAAAACACGATACGAGCCTATGTCCTGAAAGACTCGAAGCTATGTTTTGCATTTGGGCTGTGGGATCCAGACACGGAGCTATGCACCGTTGATCGGCTCGTTGTCCCACTGTTTGAGGCAATATACACAGACTCGAGCACTTCCTTGACGCTGGAGACCATGTTCACGGACCTTCGTCAGCACTGCGAGACGGCATTCGGCGCCGATTATGACACCGCAATCAACGAGTTTGAAACGGTGTACAACGACTTGCGCACGCCATACCCTGCGACCTCGAGTGTCGACATCCAGAATACTGTCAACACGCTCCTGTTGAAGGTCTTCAATATGCAACCGACATCCATGCGCGATCGCGGCATCGAAAGCATGCAGCAGTACAAGCAGAAGGCCAAATGCTTGCGACATGTATATGAAAGACTGCAGGTTGTGCACGACAACAATGCAGCGAGACTCGAGGTGCATGCGGTGTCGCCAGAGGAAACTCCAGGCTCGACGCTATACTTGTTCCATCCACACGCACCCCTGGAAGTGCCCCTCTTGTGGTTCTGGAAATGTGTCATCGTAGCCCAGCACAGCGAGGGGGGGGCGCCCCTGCAGTGGCTCACTATGATGACCGAAGAGCTTGACAGCACCGTGCCTTGTGTGAATATCGAAACGAACTCGACACAGACCTCGACACTGCGCCGGCACCTGCAGTTGCAACCGGACATTTACATCTCGAGTGTCACGGCCCGGACAAACATCGACATCTTCTCCGACATGTTGATTGCGCTGGAGATGGCGTTCGGGTTCTGGAACATTGAGCCGTTGCCAAGTATACACTGCTTCGTGCCACCGACAAACGCAGACGAGCATGAGGAGACATGTGAAACGTCACAGTACGATTACGGAAAACACTGCACCCGTGTGTTTGCCCTTCCTATGACTGTCCTTCCGGACAGAAAGGACGTACTGAACTCGATGTACGACCTTGCGTTGCAATTTATATTCAAGAAATCGAGAGCGGAGCTCGAGGAAATGAACGCACTGACACTGAGTAATCTACTCGAGTGGAATCTCGCGGAGGAACGTAACCTGACGTCGGATCTCGCGGAATCCACGGACTACTCCAACGCCATTCCAGTGTACGAGCTGACTGCGCTGTCGCAGGACCTCGAGGACCTGGTGGACTCACAAGACTCGACTGTTTTCCGGCTGCAGAACACACGCGTGGTGAACTGTCTGCCGAATAAAACGTTGGAGTTCGCCGAGTACCAGATCGCAAAAAGCGTCTGTGAAAGCAGCAGACCCGGTGAAACCCCGCCACCGAATGACAAGCTCCGTGTGCAGATGTACAGGCGAATTTTCTCGATCATCAGAACATCAGATCCGGAAATCGTCGACTGTTACAATACCAACGATCCACAGGACAAGTACGCCGCGATATCGCAGAAGAAAGCACTGCTGTTGATGCTACACTATTTGAAGTACGTGATACACAGCACGAAGGACAGCAAGTTCGGCATGCTGACATACG
>Ga0114980_10001693_pt1 | contig 15726 bp, 16 predicted proteins | sample S_140806_EF_Meta_FD_87018 | JGI IMG/M metagenome (GOLD analysis project Ga0114980, IMG submission 87018) | Freshwater microbial communities from Lake Simoncouche, Canada to study carbon cycling - S_140806_EF_MetaG | ecosystem: Environmental > Aquatic > Freshwater > Lake | place: Lake...
AATCGTTGGTTGTAGTAATAAAACAATAATAAAAACAAAGAGGTTGTGTGAGAAACATAACGTCTTATTAAATAACACACAAAAACAAACTATATGAACCTCTCAAATCCCTTATTATTACTAATTTTTTGTCTTTTTTATTTTGGAATTACGTTCATTTTGATGTCATATCTTGTTTCAAGAAGAATAAAGAAAAATCCATTAGTATTACCACAAAATGACACTCCTTATGGTATTGTTGGAAAGTATTTCAAATTGGTAATTATTTTACTTTTTACCTATGTAGTGATGATTAACATAACACCAAGTATTTCAATTTATTACCCCGATTTTTCATTAATGAAGTCAAATACTATGGTTTTTATTGGATTTTCTGTAATGTTTATCTCACTAACACTTACAATTGTTTCTCAAATCACTATGTCTAATTCTTGGAGAATAGGTATTGATTTAGATAAAAAAACGGAACTAATCACTATTGGGATTTTCAATTACTCACGTAATCCTATATTTCTCGGTATGGTCCTTTTTATGAGTGGAATATTTTTAGTCACTCCAAATATTCTAATCCTAATGATTGTTCTGTTAGGGTTCATTCTAATTGAATTTCAAGTTAGGTTGGAGGAGGAGTTTTTAGAAAATCAATTTGGAGAGGAGTATATTAAGTATAAAAAGGAGGTTAGGAGATACATTTAGTATCACATTATTTGACTACGAGATACACAAAATCTAACCTGAAAGTTCTTTACAAAAAACAAAGAACTTGTCATTAATACCCCATTTAATTGAACTAATTAGTGAATATGGTTTTACACTATGTTTTACAATAAATAAAAAACCCCTTGAAAATCAAGGGGTTAATTGTTTTTACGCGGACCGGACGGGACTCGAACCCGCGACCTCCGCCGTGACAGGGCGGCATTCTAACCAACTGAACTACCGATCCAAGGCAAAACTTGCGTTTTGTTTGGGAGTGCAAATATAAAACCCTTTTTTCAATTTTCATATAGCTAGTAAATAAAAATTTTAAAACTATCTTTGTAAACTAAACAAAATCGATTCTACTATGCAATTTTTGGATTTTGAGAAACCTTTAGAAGACCTTCAAAAGCAACTTGATAAGCTACACGAAATGGCAGCCGATAGTCATGCTGATATGTCGGCAGCTATTCGTGAAATAGAAACAGCTATTGAAAAAACACGTGCTAGTATTTACCAAAACTTAACGCCTTGGCAACGCGTGCAACTGAGCCGCCATCCAGAGCGCCCATATACCCAATTCTATATAGAAAGCATCTTTGAAAATTTTAACGAATTGTTTGGCGATCGCCAAGTAAAAGATGATAAAGCTATTGTAGCAGGCATGGCCGAGTTAAACGGTTTGCCAGTTATGGTTATGGGTCATCAGAAAGGAACTAATACCAAAACCCGTCAATTGCGCAATTTTGGTATGGCTAATCCAGAGGGCTATCGTAAAGCCTTGCGCTTAATGAAAATTGCAGAGAAATTTAATAGACCTATTATTACTTTTATAGACACACCGGGCGCTTATCCTGGCTTGGAAGCAGAAGAACGTGGACAAGCTGAAGCGATTGCCCGCAATTTATTTGAAATGGTGAATATGAAAGTGCCCGTGATCTGTATTATTATTGGTGAAGGTGCATCGGGAGGTGCATTGGGTATTGGTATTGGCGATAAAGTGGTGATGTTGGAAAATACTTGGTACACTGTTATTTCACCAGAATCTTGCTCGTCTATCTTATGGAGAACATGGAATAATAAAGAACTTGCTGCGGAGCAATTGAAATTGACTTCTGAGGATATGAAAGGCTTCGATTTGGTAGATGATGTATTGAAAGAGCCTATTGGAGGTGCGCATGCTAAGCCATTAGAAATGGCCGCTATTGTAAAAGATTATCTCATAAAAACAATCGCTGATTTACAACGTTTTGATGCCGATACGCGCATACAACAACGTATTGATAAGTTTTCTAAAATGGGCTTCTATGACGAAGTGCCCACAACCTAAGAACTATAACTATGAATAATAAGTTTCAAGGCACTGGCGTAGCATTAGTTACCCCTTTTACAAAAGAAGGAACAATTGATTTTCCTGCTTTAGGAAAATTGGTGGCGCATGTTATCGAAAACAAAGTTGATTTTTTGGTGGCTTTAGGTACTACTGCCGAAACACCTACCTTAACAACAGATGAAAAACAAGCCGTACTTCGTTTTATCGTTCAACAAAACAATAAGCGTGTGCCTTTGGTTTGTGGTGCCGGAGGAAACAATACAGCAGCGGTTATTCAACAATTACAAACTTGGGATTGGAGCGGAGTAGATGGGCTTTTGAGTGTAGTGCCGTATTATAACAAACCAAGTCAGGAAGGTATTTATCAGCATTTTAAAGCGATTGCTCAAGCAACAGCATTGCCTATCCTATTATACAATGTACCTGGTAGAACGGTAACCAATATGTTACCAGCCACCACCTTGCGCTTAGCCAACGAATTTGCCAATATAGTAGCCGTAAAAGAAGCAAGTGGTAATATGGCGCAATGTATGGAATTAGTGCAAGGCGCAGCTGCAAATTTTGCTGTGCTTTCGGGCGATGATGATTTAGTGCTTCCACAAATAGCGATGGGTATGCATGGAGTTATCTCCGTTGCGGCTAATTGCTTTACCAAAGATTTTGCACAAATGGTGCTATTGGCTAGACAAGGTCAAATTGCAGCGGCGAAAGAAATTCATTATAAACTGTTGAAGGGCATTAATTTACTCTTTGCAGAAGGCAATCCAGCGGGTGTAAAATGTGTGCTACAAGAAATGGGTATTATGCAAGACACCTTGCGTTTGCCTTTAGTAAACGTATCTTATGCAACCAAAGTACATATTCAAGACTACTTAAAAACCATTTAGTAGAAGCTTTTTAAGGAGCTATTTATACTTGGTTCAACAAATTAGGATTGTTTCAAAAAATTAGATAAAAGAAGGTTCTATGTAGTCCTTCGTATCATAGAATAACTGTATCTTTGCCAAAATTTTTTTAATATGAGTTCAACTATTGATTTTAATTTACCACATAAGGTAAAAGATATGAGTCTCGCTGAATGGGGCCGTAAAGAAATTCGTTTAGCAGAAGCAGAAATGCCTGGCTTAATGTCTTTGAGAGCAGAATATGGCGATAGCAAACCATTAGCTGGTGCGCGCATTGCGGGTTGCTTACACATGACTATTCAAACAGCAGTATTAATTGAAACCTTGGTAGCTTTAGGAGCTGAAGTAAAATGGAGCTCTTGTAATATCTTCTCTACGCAAGACCAAGCAGCAGCAGCAATTGCAGCAGCTGGTATTGGCGTTTTTGCTTGGAAAGGACAAACTATTGAAGAAGGCGATTGGTGTATTGAACAAACCTTGTATTTCGGAAGCGAAGATCGTCCTTTAAATATGATTTTAGATGATGGTGGTGATTTAACGAATATGGTTTTAGATAAATATCCTCATTTAGTAAATGGTATCAAAGGCTTATCTGAAGAAACTACAACTGGTGTGCATCGTTTATATGAGCGTATGGCAAAAGGTACTTTACCAATGCCTGCGATCAATGTAAATGATTCGGTTACAAAATCTAAATTTGATAACAAGTACGGTTGTAAAGAATCATTGGTAGATGCGATTCGTCGTGCTACTGATGTAATGATGGCTGGTAAAATAGCAGTTGTGGGTAGTTATGGCGATGTGGGTAAAGGATCTGCAGAATCGTTGAGAGGTGCAGGTGCTCGTGTTATCGTTACCGAAATCGATCCAATCTGTGCTTTACAAGCAGCTATGGACGGATTTGAAGTTAAGAAAATGGTAGACGCAGTAAAAGAAGCAGATATCATTGTAACAGCTTCTGGTTGTCGTGATTTGATTACTGAAAAGCATTTCCGTTCTATGAAAGACAAAGCGATTGTTTGTAATATCGGTCACTTTGATATCGAAATTGATATGGCATGGTTAAATACGAATTACGGTCATACTAAAGATACTATTAAACCTCAAGTAGATATTTATACTATTGATGGTAAAGAAGTGATTGTATTAGCAGAAGGTCGTTTAGTAAATTTAGGCTGCGCTACAGGTCACCCATCGTTTGTAATGAGTAACTCGTTTACCAACCAAACATTAGCGCAAATAGAATTGTGGACCAATACTGCTAATTATGAAAACAAAGTGTATGTATTACCTAAGCATTTAGATGAGAAGGTAGCGCGTTTGCACTTAGCTAAAATTGGTGTTGAATTAGATGAGTTAACAGATGAGCAAGCTGCTTATTTAGGTATTCCTAAATACGGTCCGTTTAAAGCAGATCATTATCGTTATTAATAGTAATACAACAATAAAAAAAAGTGTGTCTTTATCAGGCACACTTTTTTTATAGATTGAACTTTTTTTGTTTCTATTTGTAATAGTAGTGATGATTCAACAAGCATATAATTTCTTAGCAGCATGGCAATTGGTACCGGAGCAATGCCTTTACGAAAAGGGCACTGTGCCAACGGCTACCATTTTTACTATTATAGGTATTGAGGCTTCTGCTGCATTTAGCTTTAAAGAAGAACGCACCATTAATCAACAAAAAGAAGTGACCTCATTTGAATTGTCCTTTCAAGAACAGCAGCTTCAAATACCCTCTGCTCTTCAATTTAACTATACCTATACTGCAGCGAATCATTTACCTATTCGTGTGCAATTAGATTTATTACCTAATGGTAATATGAAAAGGACACTACAAGGTTTTGATGAATATGAACGACCGTATAGCAATATCGAATTTTACCATAAGCAACTTAGCGTATTAGCATATGCAACAAGTGCAAGTAGTGCTTTGGTGAGGCCTACTAAGGAAGGTGTTATAAAAAATAAGGCCTTGTTAGCTATGGAAGAACAAACGAATATGCAATTAGAGCAAATTCGGAAACAAATAGAATTGTTAGCTGCTCAAGCCCAAGCGATTCAAAATAGAAAGGCGCTTTCTATGATGATTTATGAAGCTCAAATGAGTTTTAAGCCATTAATAGGGCATACCTATCATTTATACGAAAAAGAACAAGATCGATTTGTGCTTTCTTTAATTGGTCCTCAAGAATGGGGTGCCAAGCTTCCATTTAAGAATTTTATAGCTAGCGTAAAACTATTGGCAGATCATACGTGGATTGAAATAAAATAAACTACTATTCGTATTTATTTTACCTTTACAAAAAAATTGTATGCCACGCGGGCTATTTATACTTTTATTATTGTGCATTACTAAGAATTCATCAGGTATTTTGCCATCCAAACAATCTAATCAGTTGTGCAGGCAAGTACAAAAAGTTTGTAAAAAAACCTTCGCTACTTCGCCCACTTTGGCTTTCAATAATTGGGAGCACTATTGTTTAAAAAACAAGGCACTTGTTTCGATGGTGCCTTACAACATTAAATACGGAATAAAAATAGATAGCGCTTCTTCTGTATTATTTAATGGACAAAAAATAGCGATTGACAAAGCAAATTTTCCGCTTCCTTATTCGGCTAATGTTAAAGTGAGTGGCAACTGTATTCCGGATGTGATGGAACAAAATAATATTTGGTTATTGCCGCTGTATGATGATGAAGAGCAAGCCAATGATTCTTTATTTCCTTTACAGAAAGTGCTATACGATCGAACAATTGCAGCAGCTCAGCAAGGTGCTACAGGAATTATTTTTTATAATAATTTCCCAAATAAAAAAACTTTAGAGTTCAATACGCTAGATACCCATCAAAAAGTTGCTATACCTGCAATGCTTGTTGCACAAAAACCCTTAGGGAAAGATAATCAAGAAGAAGATAAGGATAATGCGATGGGATATGTATATGCAGATATGCAAGTGCACATAGTTCCAACACTTTATGAAGGTGTTTTCAAAACTGTTTTTTTCAATAAACAGGCTAAAGAAACATGGGTGTTTGTAGTAGAAGAAAATAATCTGGATCCAATGACGCTCGTAAATTGTTTAACGCCCTATCTTTTAAAAAATAAATTGGTTAATAGCCTTTTTGTTTTTTCAAAAAAAGAAAGTACAACACTTCCTGTTGATACGTTGTTAACAGCTTTCAGTTCGCTTTCTATCAATGCAACGCAATTTTGTAGGCTTACTTCAACCGCATCTTGTTTTCGTAAACAAGCCCAAGGATGGGTTTTAATAGGAAATAATGCAAATGAGGAGCGTACGCTGGAATTGAATTTTTGCAAAGAACTTACAGCTATTTTAGAAAATATGCAAATAACGTATTAGTCAAATTTATGAAATCGTTACGTGCTCTCCATCCATTATTTTTTAAATATAAATACTCCTTTTTATTAGGTATTTTATTTGTTGCTATCTCTAATTATTTCGCTGTATTACCACCCGCAATCATAAGAAAATTATTGGATGGCGTTCAGCAACAAGTGTTGCTATACAAAGCTATAAACAATTTATCGCAACAGATGACTGCTGAAAAAGCTATTGCCTATTGGGTATTAACTAATGGATTGTTGTTAGTTGGTTTAGCAATTTTGAGAGGTTTTTTTATGTTTTTGATGCGACAAACATTAATAGTAATGTCGCGCAAAATTGAGTTTGATCAAAAAAACGAACTCTATCAGCACTATCAAACACTCGACGTGCATTTTTATAAAACCAACACCATAGGTGATTTAATGAATCGCATTGCAGAAGATGTAGCCCGTGTAAGAATGTATACGGGACCAGCTTTGATGTATACCGTCAATTTAAGTGTATTGGGTTGTATGTGTATCTGGGGGATGTGGCAGGTGCATCCTATGCTTACACTTTGGGTTTTACTGCCTTTTCCTTTTTTAGCAACTACTTTGTACTTAGTGAATAAGAAAATCTATAAAAAAAGCGAACATATACAAGCGCAATTATCCAATCTTACTGCGCGCGCTCAAGAAACGTATGCCGGTATTAGAATAGTAAAGGCCTTTTCGCAACATACGTTTCTAGAAAAATTATTTAATAAAGAATCTAATGCGTATAAAAATAGTGCCTTACAATTATCCATGATAGAATCTATCTATTTTCCTTCTATGAATTTGTTTATAGGCCTCAGTATGCTTTTCTCCATTTTAGTTGGTGGCTATTTAGTTATACAAGGGAAAACAAGTGCAGGGCATATTGCTGAGTTTATTATGTATATCAATCTATTGATGTTTCCCATTTCGAGTATTGGTTGGGTGGCCTCCATAATACAACGAGCTGCGGCCTCTCAAAAAAGAATTAATGATTTTTTACAAACACCATCTGCGATAATAGATGCGCCATTGGCCTCTGAAAAAGTACTTCAAGGTGCTATTACATTTAATAAGGTCAACTTCACCTATCCGCACACAGGTATAAAGGCTTTACAAGATTTTTCATTACATATACCTGCTAATTCGAGCATCGCTATTTTAGGCAAAACAGGCGCTGGAAAATCTACCTTGATTCAATTATTAGAACGTATGTATGATGTAGAGGAAGGAACGCTTTCTTTAGATGATGTAGCTATAAGTGCAATAACTTTGAAAAGTATTCGATCTCAAATAGCCTACGCATCGCAAGAGCCGCTACTTTTTTCCGATACCATTTATCAAAATTTATTATTAGCCAACGCCAAGGCTACAAAAGAAGCAATAGAGCAAGCGTGTAAAGATGCTTGTTTGTATGAAGAAATTATAAGCATGCCCCATCAGTTTGATACGATCATTGGCGAGCGCGGGGTGCTCTTGTCAGGTGGTCAAAAACAACGTTTGGGTATTGCTAGAGCCTTATTGAAAAAGGCGCCTATTTTAATATTAGACGATTGTTTGTCGGCTGTGGATACGAATACAGAGCAACATATTGTGCAGGTTTTAAAAGAAAAAGCAAAACACCAAACAACTATTGTTATTACACATCGAATTTTTAATAATTGGAATTTTGATCAAGTTCTTTTTATAGATAGAGGTACCATTAAAGAGCAGGGTACGCATGAAGAATTAATGCAATTGAAGGGAGCTTATTACGAAACGTTTAATTATCAAAACAAATAAAAAAACCGAAGTCATAGACTTCGGTTTTTTATCTAGGGGAACGATTTGATTAATAATCCATACCCATACCGCCTGGCATACCTGCTGGTGCATGACTATGTGCTCCTTTTGGTTCTGGTTTGTCTGCAATGACACACTCTGTGGTCAATAACATACCTGCAATAGAAGCTGCGTGTTCTAAAGCTACGCGACTTACTTTAGTAGGATCTAAAACACCTGCAGCTAACATATTTTCATACGTTTCTGTGCGGGCATTAAAACCAAAGTCGTTTTTGCCTTCGCGTACTTTTTGAACGATGATAGAACCTTCTAATCCAGCATTTGCTACTATTTGACGAAGTGGTTCTTCAATTGCTCTACGAACAATTTTGATACCTGTAGTTTCGTCGGCATTATCACCGGTCATTCCTTCTAGAGATTCTGTAGCTCTAATGAAAGCAATACCACCACCTGGCACAATTCCTTCTTCAACAGCAGCGCGCGTTGCATGTAAAGCATCATCTACGCGGTCTTTTTTCTCTTTCATTTCTACTTCAGTAGCAGCACCTACGTATAATACGGCTACACCACCACTTAATTTAGCTAAGCGCTCTTGTAATTTTTCTTTATCATAATCAGAAGTAGACGTTTCCATTTGTGCTTTTATTTGATGCACTCTAGCGGTGATTGCGTCTTTTTCTCCTTTACCACCAATAACGGTTGTGTTGTCTTTATCTACCGTTATACTTTCTGCTTGACCTAAGAATTCTATAGTTGCGTTTTCTAGTTTATATCCTTGTTCTTCGCTGATAACAGTACCGCCAGTTAATACTGCAATATCTTGCAACATTTCTTTTCTACGATCGCCAAAACCAGGAGCTTTGACAGCAGCAATTTTTAGAGAACCTCTTAATTTATTGACTACTAATGTTGCTAATGCTTCGCCATCTACATCTTCAGCAATTATTAATAAAGGACGACCTGTTTGAACAGTACTTTCCAATATAGGTAAGATGTCTTTTAAGGTGCTGATTTTCTTTTCGTAGATTAAAATGTATGGGTTTTGAAACTCCGTTTGCATTTTTTCTGTGTTCGTTACAAAGTATGGACTTAAGTAACCACGGTCAAATTGCATACCTTCTACTACCGCAACGGTAGTATCGGTACCTTTAGCTTCTTCAACAGTAATAACACCTTCGTTACCAACTTTAGCCATAGCCTCAGCAATTAATTTACCTACTGTGCTATCGTTATTTGCAGAAATTGTAGCTACTTGTTCAATTTTCTTATTGTCGTTACCAACTTTTTCAGATTGTTTACGTAAGCTTTCTACAACGATTACCACTGCTTTGTCGATTCCACGTTTCAAATCCATTGGGTTTGCGCCAGCGGCTACGTTTTTCAATCCTTCGCCAATAATAGCTTGTGCTAATACGGTAGCCGTAGTAGTTCCATCACCAGCAACGTCTGCTGTTTTAGAAGCTACTTCTTTCACCATTTGCGCACCCATATTTTCGATAGCATCTTCTAATTCAATTTCTTTAGCAACAGAAACGCCATCTTTTGTAATACTTGGAGCACCAAATTTTTTCTCGATAACTACATTTCTACCTTTGGGTCCTAAAGTTACTTTTACTGCATCCGCAAGGATGTCAACACCACGCTTCATTTTATTGCGTGCTTCGATGTTGAAAAATAATTGTTTTGCCATATGTTTATTTTTTATTTTTTGATTAATTATACAATTGCAAGAATATCGCTTTCTCTCATGATTAGGTAATCATTGCCTTCCATACTAATTTCAGTGCCAGCATATTTACCGTATAAAACAGTATCTCCTGATTTTACGGTCATGGGTTCGTCTTTTTTACCAGGGCCAGCAGCTACTACAGTGCCTCTTTGTGGTTTTTCTTTTGCCGTATCTGGAATGATGATTCCACTTGCTGTTTTTTCTTCAGCTGCAGCAGGTAATACAATTACTCTGTCGTGCAAGGGGGTGATGTTAACTTTTGACATATCATTTAGTTTTTAAAAAATTAAATAAAATAGATTCGAATCTTATTCCTGATTACTGCACAAATTGTGCCAGTTTTAAAAATAAGACATATTTTCAGAAAGGTACGACTATTGCTATCTTTAAAGCCCTTTCAAGCGCCATTTTTTCCATTTTTTAGCAATCATTTCACATTCATTTTGTCATATTTGCACACTTAGTTGTAATTTTGAAAAAAACAAATTAATATGAGCATAACAGTAGGCCAAATGGCCCCAAATTTCACCCTTAGGGATTCTGATAAAAATGAAGTTTCCTTAAGTCAGTTTTCTGGCAAAAATGTAGTTTTAGTATTTTTCCCATTAGCTTTTACAGGCGTTTGCACCACGGAGCTTTGTTCTTTAAGAGACAGTATTGCTGTGTATAATAATTTGAATGCAGAAGTGATTGGCATTTCCGTAGACTCTTTATTCACTTTAGATAAGTTTAAAATAGAACAATCGTTGAACTTTACTTTATTAAGTGACTTCAACAAAGAAGTATCTGCAGCTTATGGTTGTTTGTATGAAAATTTTGTATTGGATATGAAAGGCGTTAGTAAACGTTCAGCATTTGTAATTGATGTAAAAGGTACTATTCAATATGCAGAAGTATTAGAAAGTGCGGGCGATTTACCCAACTTTGAAGCCATTCAGGCTTGTCTTGGATCTTTATAAACCATTTAAAATTATAAAATGAAAAAACTATTATTTGTTATAAGTGCTACATTTTTATTTGTTGCTCATGTCAATGCTCAAACTACTGCTCCTAATGGCGGTTTTGAAACTTGGCAAAACAAAATACTCATCTTCAATCCATTAAGCCCATTAGAGGTGCCAACTTCCTGGTCTACTTTTGATTCTTTGGCCAATAGTTTAAATTTTTTAATAGGTCAAACCACTACGATACAAAAAACGGTGACTAAAAGTACAAGCGTTAAAAATTCAGGCACTTCTTCTGCTATGATGGTTACAAAAACATTTTCTAGTTTAGGAGCTGTACCTGGCATCATGACCAATGCTACATTAAATTTAGACGCCTCTTTTAATTTGACCTTCTCTGGTGGAGCTGCAATTTCACAACGCGTGAGTATGGCTTCGGCATATATTAAGTATGCACCTGCTAATGCTGATTCTGGTTCATTTGCTGTTGAAATAATTAATAGAACCCTCGGAGTGGATTCTGTAATTGGCTCGGGTGGTGTGCAATTTGGCGTTAAAGCAAATTTCACTAAAGTAGATGTTCCAATTACGTATATCGCAACAAATTTAGCGGCAAATTTAATACGCTACTATTTTACCAATTCTAACGACACCGTGCAAAACTCAAGTACCTTATATGTAGATGACGTGACTTATACCACTACAACAGGAATTACCGAAGCCTTAATGAACGATATTGAAATTACGGCATATCCAAATCCTGCAATCGATGTATTATCAATAAAAGCATCTAGCGATGATGAATTGTTATTTGAATTATATGCGATTAATGGTAGAGTTATGCAGACTAAAACATTTAGCAAAACAACAGAAATACGCGTAGCTGATTTAGCAAGCGGATTGTATCTATACACGGTAAAAAATAAAGATCAAGCCATTATTAAAAAAGCTAGTATTACTATAGCGCATTAATAAGGTTAAAATAAAAAAGAGGAGGCCAATTGGCCTCCTCTTTTTATTTTGCTTTCTTTTGACTATTAAATTTGGGTTTAAAATTTCGTTTTTCAAAAGCAGGTTTTGCTTCTTTCACAGGATGATGATCGATAAGCGGAAATGGATGCTGATCGATTACTGGTATTTTTTTAGCTATTAATTTCTCCACATCTTTTAAATAGGCTTTCTCTTCTGCATCGCAAAAAGAATAAGCCGTACCAGCAGCGCCAGCTCTACCGGTTCTTCCAATTCTATGCACATAGGTTTCTGGAATATTCGACATTTCGTAGTTGATTACATAAGCGAGCTCATCAACATCAATACCTCTTGCAGCAATATCAGTTGCAACTAATACGCGGGTAGTTTGGTTTTTGAAATTAGTAAGTGCTCGTTGTCTTGCATTTTGGGCTTTATTACCGTGTATAGCCTCTGCTGTAATGCCATTGGCTACTAAAACTTTCACAACTTTATCCGCACCATGTTTGGTTCGTGTAAAGACCAATACGGTTTTGATAGCTTCATTTTTTAGTAGTTCTAAAAGTAGTTTTTGTTTATTGCCCTTATCAACGAAGTAAATAAATTGTTGAATAATTTCAACCGTTGATGAAACAGGAGTAACGGCTACTTTACTTGGATTTTTAAGTATGGTATTAGCGAGTTTCACAATTTCATTAGGCATTGTAGCAGAGAAAAATAGGGATTGTTTTTGCTCGGGCAATAAAGTCAATAGGCGTTTTACATCGTGTATAAAACCCATATCTAACATTCTATCTGCTTCATCTAATACAAATAATTCTACATTGTGCAAGGATAAAAAACCTTGTTGAATAATATCTAATAAACGACCAGGCGTTGCTACTAAAATATCTACCCCATTTCTAATAGCGTTTACTTGTGGATTTTGTCCAACGCCACCAAAGATAACGGTGTGTACAAGATCGACATGTTTTCCGTAGGCAGCAAAACTTTCACCAATTTGAATAGCTAGTTCACGAGTGGGTGTTAACACTAAACACTTCACTTTTCTTCGCTTAGGGTCTTTTGGTTTAGCAGCTAATAATTGTAAAATAGGAATGGCAAAGGCTGCAGTTTTTCCGGTGCCTGTTTGCGCACATGCTAACAGGTCTTTCTTTTGCAATACTATTGGAATAGCTTGCGATTGAATAGGCGTGGGATGGGTATATCCCTCATCCTCAAGGGCTTGAAGTATAGGGTCTATGACCGCTAGAGATTTAAATGACATGATTCATGTTTAAAGTGTACTCATCAAAAATGGAGTACAAGGATTTATAAAATGTAATTGCAAATGAAAAAATGGGAGAAGAACTTTTTTATACCATCAATTACATTACAAAGATACGCTTTTTAATTGGTAACTAATTTTATAGGTATGTTTATGTTTTCGTAATTTTGAAAAAACCAATTAAATTATGAACGTATCAAATGTCAATCTTAGAAGCATTGCATATTGTATCTTACTATTATTAATGGTTTCCTGTACGCAAGCACAACAAAAAAATACTATGCAAAAAAATCCATATTACTCAAGAACAGCAAAAGAGAAATTAACACTTTCGAATGAAGAATGGAAAGCGGTATTGCCGCTAGATGTTTATCAGGTGGCGCGCTTAGCGCATACCGAACGTGCCTTTACCGGTAAATATTGGGATCAGGATATCAAGGGTACATATTATTGTGCTGTATGTGGTCATCCATTATTTAAATCTACGGCTAAATTTGCAAGTGGCTGTGGATGGCCAAGTTTTTTTGAAACGCTCGGCAAACAAAGTGTACAATACAAACCAGATCATTCGTATGGTATGGAGCGTATAGAAGTATTATGTGGTCGATGCGATTCGCACTTAGGCCATATTTTTGATGATGGTCCGGCACCTACCCATAAGCGCTTTTGTATGAACAGTATCGTATTAGATTTTGAAGCAGCACAATAAGATGACTAAAAAAGAACGTTACGAGAAAATACTAGATTGGTTTGCTACCCATGTGCCGGAAGCAGAAACCGAACTGCTATATGATAATGCATTTCAATTATTAGTGGCTGTTATATTGTCTGCGCAGTGCACCGACAAACGCGTAAATGCAACTACGCCATTTATTTTTGAAAAATACCCCGATGTAGTAGCCTTGTCTAAAGCAAGCTTTGATGATTTATTTTCCATAATAAAAAGTATTAGTTACCCTAATAATAAAACAAAGCATTTGATTGGCATGGCCTCTATGTTATTAGAAAAATTTAATGGAGCAGTACCTCATACCGTAGGAGAGCTTATACAATTACCCGGTGTAGGTAGGAAAACAGCTAATGTAATCACTTCTGTTATAGATCAGCAACCTAATATGGCGGTTGATACCCATGTATTTCGAGTGTCAGCTCGCTTGGGTTTAACCACCAATGCTAAAACACCACTTCAAACAGAATTGCAACTCATCAAACATATACCTAAGGAGAAAGTGCATATTGCCCACCATTGGCTGATCTTACATGGGCGCTATACCTGCTTAGCGCGATCGCCAAAGTGTGCGGAATGTAAAATAAAAATGTATTGTAAGTATGCTGAAAAGCTTAGTGCCAAGTAGCTTTAAATTCCTTTTGATAATCTGGGAATCCTTTTGTGCGATATAAGTTTTCACCCAAGTATTTCACAATCATTTCGCAGGTAGGCACATCTAAATAGCCTGGAATGGGTTGTGGGTTTAAGAAATTCTCTTCAAAAATAACAGTAGTAGGATACGACATTTGACCATGCAATAACTCAATGGCTAATTCGTTGGTATTGCTGCCTGCTTTTAACTCATAAGTTTTACCCATAAAACGAATAGGCTCTTTTTGTTCTGCGTTAAAACGAATTGCATAATAATGCTCGTTGATATATTTTATAACCTCTGGATGGGTAAAGGTTGACTTTTCCATTTTCTTGCACCAACCACACCAATCGGTATATACATCCATGAATACTTTTTTAGGTTGTTTTTTCATAGCTACTTGCAGTTCATCAAACGACATCCATTGAATATCTTTATTATTTACTTCTTTCTTATCTGAATTGCCATTTTTTGCATAGCACTTATTATTACTTATGCAGGCAATACTAAGGCAACATATTAAAACAAGACACCAATTTTTCATAAGGATAATTTTTATTAAGCCCAAATTACAACAAAATCAATTTAACTTTGTAATAATAGCAAAGATTTCCATTTTTAAAATCATCTTATGAAAATAGCTGTTGGTATAACAGGTGCTAGTGGGGCAATTTATGCGAAGGTTTTACTAGAAAAACTAAGCCTATTGCCAAAAGCTGAGCATACTATTCAATTGGTATGGTCTAGCAATGCACCTATGGTTTGGGATTTAGAATTGCAAGGGGCTCCTATGCATGATTATGCTTTTACAACGTATGACAACCATGATTTTATGGCACCTTTTGCATCTGGCAGCGCCGGGTTTGATGCCTTCATTATTTGTCCATGTAGTATGGGTACTTTGGGAAGGATAGCTAGTGGCATGAGTAATGACTTAATAACCCGTGCAGCGGATGTGATGTTAAAAGAAAGAAAGCAATTAATTTGTGTTGTTAGAGAAGCGCCTTATAATCTAGTTCATCTAAAAAATATGACGGCAGTTACAGAAGCTGGGGGTATTATTTGTCCAGCAAGTCCATCTTTCTACAGCATTCCTAAATCGATAGATGATTTGGCCGCAACAGTTGTAGATAGAGTATTACAGTTGGCCGGAATTTCAATAGATACATTTAAATGGGGGAATTCGAAATGATGTATAATAAATCTATAGATCGCCTTCTTCAAATAATGGAAGAACTGAGAGCGCAATGCCCTTGGGATCAAAAACAAACAATAGAAACATTACGCCCTTTAACCATAGAAGAAACTTATGAACTATGTGATGCCATTGTAAAAAAAGATTGGGATGGTTTGAAAGAAGAGTTGGGAGATGT
>Ga0114980_10001695_pt1 | contig 15714 bp, 18 predicted proteins | sample S_140806_EF_Meta_FD_87018 | JGI IMG/M metagenome (GOLD analysis project Ga0114980, IMG submission 87018) | Freshwater microbial communities from Lake Simoncouche, Canada to study carbon cycling - S_140806_EF_MetaG | ecosystem: Environmental > Aquatic > Freshwater > Lake | place: Lake...
CCGAACCACGGCTCCGGGACGAATCCCGCCGGGTTCCGGCTTCCACCCAGGATGCGCCGTGACCAAGATCGTCGAAGCTCCAGTTTTGGCTCCTTCTCGCAACGCACCGTGAACAAAGGGAGTCCTCCCACTTGCGGTCAGCCCCACCAAAACATCCTTCCTTCCGATTCTCCTTTCGACAACAGAACGCGCACCAGCCCCAGCATCGTCCTCTGCTCCTTCCTGCGCCCGGAAAATCGCCTCCGGCCCGCCAGCCAGAATCGCCTGCACCTGTTCCGGCGGAGCGTGAAAGGTCGGAGGCATCTCGCTGGCGTCCAACACGCCCAGTCGCCCACTGGTGCCGGCCCCCACATAGAAAAGCCGTCCTCCCTTTTGCAGACGGCGGGAGACCATGCCGGCTGCCTGCTGAATCTCTTTTCTGGCTGCAGCCAACGCCCGAACCGTAAAGGCCTCCTCCTCGACAAAAAGCCGCACCAACTGATCCAAAGATTTTTTGTGCAAACCCCGGGAACGCGTGTTGGACTGCTCCGTCGGCAGTGCCTCCACGGCCACCAGCTTTTCCCCTTTGGTTTGGTCCTTCGGAAACACCGCCGACGGCGCTCCGGCCATTCGGGCCGCTCCGACCGCACCAGGGACCCGCAGAACCATGGAACCTGCCTTGGGGCAATGGCGACGAAGCGCCGAGAGAAAAGCCCTCCGGTAAGTCTGATTTTCAAACAGACCGCCCGTGAGGGCGAGTTGAGGGCGACCGGTCTTCATCCGGCGGGCCAGAGCCGTAATCGTTACCGCCAAAACATCCACCGCCTCCGCCAAAGCCTTTTGGGCCACCCGATCTCCCCGGCCCGCCGCCCTTAAAACCACGGGGGCAAAGCCGGCCATCCACTCCTTACCCTTCTGCCGGTACACCTCACGCAGCAGACGATCCATGTCCGCCGCTCCAGCATGCGCCATCAAGGCCGCCGCCAAGGCAGGGGCCTTTCCTTCACGATCCCGTATTCGAAAAATTTCCCTCAAGGCACGCCGGGCGACGTCATATCCGCTTCCCTCATCGCCCAACAGGTGGCCATGACCGCCCGCACTCCACTTTTTCCCATTTTTGCGACCCACGACATTGCTGCCTGTGCCGGCGATGACCAAAAACCCATCCTCTTGTCCCCACGCTGCGGCCATGGCGGAATCCACGTCCTGCCCCACCACCACATTTGCCACTTGGGGCCATACCGCCCGTAGCGCAGACCGGATCATCGAAAATTCCGCCGCTCCCCTCGCCCCGGCAAAGCCAGCACCAATGCCACTGGGTTTCATGGCTAGTTCTGAGGCAATCTGGCGGAAAATCTTTTTCAGCCCCTCGGCTCCCACCAGCATCACGTTCCCCGGCCCCGCCTGCCCCCGGGAAAGAATTCGTCCCCCTGCGGCCACCAAAACCCAAGTGGTCTTGGTTCCTCCTCCCTCGATGCCGAGAACGGGGACCTCTTCTTTCACGTTGCCCTGCTTCACTCTCCGTTCAAAATGCCCTTCCGATGAGTTCTCTGCGATGGAAAAACTTTCTGCCGCCCACCCTTTACTATGCTGCCATCCTCAGCATTTCAGCCCTTCCCGCCAGCCGAATCGAGAAAGTGAACTCCGTCTTCCCCCTGCCTAACGACAAGCTTATGCATCTGACTGTCTACACCGGTTTTGGCTTCGTGCTCGCCGCCCTCCCCTACCCCTCCGCAGCCATCGGCATGGCAGGTTCTGCCTTGGGCGCCCTCGACGAACAGTCTCAACGGCTTTCCCCCGGTCGCGATGTCTCGGTGCGCGACTGGATCGCTGATGTTCTAGGCATTTCGTTGGGCATCCTGCTACGCCGACGCCGCCGATGAGCCCCTCTCCATCCCAGCGCTATGCCCGCCTCCTCGAGGAGGTTCGCCGCCACGACCGCCTCTACTATGTGGAGGCGCAACCGGAGATTTCTGATGCCGCTTACGACCGCCTCTACCGAGAACTGGTGGATCTCGAAAAAGCCCATCCCGAGCTGATGGATGAAAACTCCCCCACCCGCAAGGTGGGCGGCACACCTCTCGACTCCTTCCGCACGATCGCCCACGCCGTCCCGATGCAGAGCCTGAACAACACCTACAGCGAGGAAGAGTTGGAGGAGTTTCTGGCACGGGTGGAAAAAAATCTCCACGGCCAAACCGCGGAGTTCGCCATCGAACCCAAGGTCGACGGAGTGGCCGTCAGTGTTCGCTATGAAAAAGGCCGGCTTGTTCAGGGCCTGACCCGTGGTGACGGGGAGAAAGGCGACGATATCACAGAGAATTTAAAAACCATCCGCACCCTTCCTCTCTCCGTTCCCGGTTTGCCGGCGGTGATCGAATTCCGGGGCGAGGTTTATCTCCCCCAACCCGCTTTCGACTCCATGAACCGAGCAAGGGAGAAGCAGGGCGAAGCCCTCTTTGCCAACCCACGCAATGCGGCCGCCGGCACGCTCAAACTTCTCGATTCCCGCCAAGTGGCCCAACGCCCTTTGGCCGTTGTTTTTTACGGGTTGGGCGAAACTTCCGGTTCCAAGATCAACGATCAGGTCCACCTCCACCAACAGATCTCTGCGTGGGGATTGCCCGGTCATTCGTGGTTCCGTCATGTCCGAGGATCCCGCGAAGTTCTGCAGGCGGTTCGCGAACTAGACCAAGCCCGCACCAAATTTCCCTTCGCCACGGACGGAGCAGTGATCAAGGTCAACCGGTTCGACCAACAAAAGGTTCTCGGTTCCACCGACAAGGCCCCCCGCTGGGCGATCGCCTACAAATATGCCCCTGAACAAGCCGAGACCCGTTTGCACGCCGTCACGTTTCAAGTGGGCCGAACCGGAGTCATCACCCCGGTGGCGGAACTGGAGCCGGTGCAGCTCAGCGGCACCACGGTCTCCCGAGCCACCCTGCACAACTTCGAGGAGATCGCCCGCAAAGACATTCGCGTTGGTGATTGGGTGACGGTGGAGAAAGCGGGCGAAATCATTCCGGCGGTGATTTCCGTGAACCTGAAAAAACGCCCGAAGAACTCCAAGACCATTCCGATCCCCACCCAATGCCCCGTCTGCCAAGGACCCCTGATCAAAGAAGAGGTTTTTCTGCGTTGCTGTTCCCGCGATTGCCTCGGCCAACTCAAACGCCGACTGCAACACTTCGCCCACCGTGGCGCGATGGATATCGAGGGCATGGGCGAGGTGATGGTGGGACAGTTGATCGATGGCGGGCTGGTCCAGCATTTGGAGCAAATCTACGACCTAGGTTTGGAAGAGCTGGAAAAACTGGAGCGGATGGGCGAGAAGTCGGCCGCCAACTTGGTCGAGGGAATCGCCGCCAGCAAGAAACGGACCTTGGGGCGGCTGATCTTCGCCATGGGGATCCCCCAAGTCGGATCCGTTCTCTCCGAATCCTTGGCCCGGCACTTCCACAGCATGGAGACCCTGTCCAAGGCCCAGGTGTCCGATCTGATTCAAGTGAAGGACGTAGGGGAAAAAGTGGCGGAGGAGATTGTTGCCTTTTTTAAGGAACCCTCGACCCATCGCCTTCTTCGATCCCTCCAAGAGGCCGGGCTTAACCTCCGCGCCCTCCCCGAAGAACTGGAAGTCCGGGGCGGGGTTTTTTCCGGCAAGAAGTTTGTGATCACCGGAACGCTCAGCCAATCCCGCGAGGATTTTATCCGACGAATTCAGTCGCAAGGAGGTTCGGTGGCCGGATCCGTCAGCGCCAAGACCGACTTCGTTTTGGCAGGAGAAGAGGCCGGCTCCAAATTGGAGAAAGCCCGCACTCTGGGGGTCCGAGTTATTTCCGAAAAAGAGTTCGAAAAGCTTGTCGGGTAGATTTCCCGCGGGCGATAATCGCTCCGTGCCCAAGATCCCTACCCTCCGCTTTTTTCTTCCCCTCTACCTCGGCCTCCTCTCCCCGCTTCTCGCCCAATCCGGCAGCCCAGCCGCGGCTGAGGATGCGGAGATCGAACGAAGAAAGATCCTGAAGGCCGCCGACCAAGTGGATCGGGTGGATCGGGAGTTTGAAAAAATCCAAAGCCGAGTCTCCTCCTTGGAGCAGTTGTTGGAAGAGATCAAACAACAATCCCAGTCGCTCAAGGAAAGCTTGGCCAACGCGTCAGCCAAGGCCGCCCAGGATCGGTCCGCCCTCTTGGATGAAGTCTCCAAGATGCTGGCGGAACGAAAAGAAAAAGAGCGCTCCAAGGAAAAGCCTGTGGCCACCTCGCCCCCTAAACCCTCGGAGGCGTATGAGCATGTCGTCGCCAAAGGCGATACCCTCAGCTCCATTGCCCAGGCTTATAACGAGGAACATAAACTCAAACTGACCGTCGACTCCATCCGTAAGGCCAACCAACTTGGCAAGGACACCCCGCTTAAGGTCGGGCAAAAGCTCATCATCCCCGCCAATTGACCATGACCACTCCCGCTTCGCTTTACCGGCTGCAGAAACAACAGACCGGTAGAATTCTGGGGCCGATGGATCTGGATCACCTCAAGGCTTTGGGCAATCAGTCCCTCATCGCTCCGGATGACTTGATTCAGGTCGACGAGGGCCCGTGGATCAAAGCCCACGAGGTGGGGCCTCTGGAGATGATCTGGTGGGTCGAGCCCCTAGATGGTCCCCGCTATGGACCGACGACAGCAGGTACCATTGCCGAATTTATGCAAAGCGGTCAGCTGGGTGGCTCGGAACTGGTCACCCACAGCCGGACCAAAGAGACTTACACCGTCACCGAGTTCTTGGAGGAGATCCACCGGCGCCGGGCCGCCCGCCTCAAGAGCCGGACCATCAAACTGGAAGAGGCCCCTGAGCCCGCAGATGTGGCCGGTGTTAGCCCTGCCTTTGACGCCGCGCTGCGGCTTCGGATCAAGCAGTTGGAAACCGATTTGGCAAACGCCGTGCAGCAGCTCGACCAGCAGTCCCACGAGTTAGCCCGCCTGCGTGGCCTCATGGGCAAATCCGGCCTTTCGGTTTGACCCATCCTTTGGGTCTCCGCTACTCTCTGACGTTCAACAATTTCCCTTATGCGCCACACCATATCCGTCGTTGTTCAGAACCGATTCGGGGTCCTCACCCGGATCGCGGGACTCTTTAGTGGCCGTGGCTTCAACATCGACACCCTCAACGTTGGCCCCACCCAGAACGACAAGATCTCCCGGATGACCATTGTGGTGGTCGGCAACGACCAAGTCCTCGAACAGGTCGTGAAACAGCTCAATAAACTCGTCGATGTCCTCGAGGTCCATGATTTCAAGGATGGGGATGTCATCGATCGGGAACTGATCCTGTTGAAAGTGAAGGCCACTTCGGCCACCCGGCCGGAGGTGATGCAAATCTGCGATATTTTCCGCGCTAAAATCGTGGACGTACAGTCCGCCAGCCTCTCCATTGAGGTGACCGGCGATGAGAGCAAAATCGACAAATTCCTCCAACTGATGAAACCGTTCGGCATCCTGGAACTGAGCCGTACCGGCCGAATCGCCCTGCCCCGAAAATAACTTTTCCCCTCAACCACCACCCCTAACCGGAGAACCACCCCATGCCCGCCCGCATCTATCACGATCAAGACGCCAGCCTCAACCCCCTTCGCCGACGCAAAGTTGCCGTCATCGGCTTCGGCTCCCAAGGCCATGCTCATGCCCTCAACCTTAAAAACAGCGGCATCCGGGTGACCATCGGCCTGTACAAGGGCAGCAAGTCCATCCCGGTGGCCAAGAAACACGGATTCAAGGTTCTCCCCACCGCCGAAGCGGTGCGCGGTGCCGATGTGATCTTCGTGGCCGTGCCCGACCTAAAAATTCCCTCGGTCTATGAAAAGGACATCGCTCCCAACCTGCGCAAAGGTCAGTGCCTGCTTTTCAGCCACGGCTTCGCCATCCATTACAAAACCGTTCGTCCGCCCAAAAACGTCGACGTGATCCTGGTGGCCCCCAAAGGCCCCGGTCATATCGTTCGCCGCCAGTATCAGGAAGGCCGGGGCGTTCCCGCCCTGTTTGCCGTTCAGCAAAACCCCTCCGGACAGGCCCGGGCGATCGCCATGGCCTGGGCCCGCGGAATTGGCGCCACCCGCGCCGGGTTGCTCCAAACGACCTTCAAGGAGGAGACGGAAACCGATCTCTTCGGCGAACAGGCCGTGCTCTGCGGTGGAACCTCCGCCTTGATTCAGGCGGGCTTTGAAGTTCTGGTGAAAGCCGGCTACCAGCCGGAAGTCGCCTATTTCGAGGTCCTGCACGAACTGAAATTGATCGTGGACCTGATCAACGAATCCGGCATCGCCGGCATGCGCTTCTCCATTTCCGAAACCGCCAAGTACGGCGACGTCACCCGCGGTCCCCGTGTGGTCGATGGTCGGACGAAAAAGGCCATGCAGTCCGTCCTCCAGGAGATCCGCAACGGGAAGTTTGCCCGCGAATGGGTCAAGGAGAGCCGCACCGGCATGAAGCGCTATCACAAGCTGCTCAAGCAAGGCGAGAAGCACCCCATCGAGAAAACCGGTGCCCGCCTCCGCGGCCTGATGCCCTGGATCCGTCGCCGGAACCTCAAGGGCGCCCAAGCCGCGTACTAAAGAGGGTGGTGAGCCCTCCCGCTGGAGGTGCAACATATGCCTTTTCAGGTTAGGCTAGTCCTATGCCCAGTGACCGCATTCTGATTTTCGACACGACTCTCCGTGATGGGGAGCAGTGCCCAGGTGCAGCCATGACTCCCCGCCAGAAGCTGGAGGTGGCACGACAACTCGCCCGCTTGGGCGTCGACATCATCGAGGCCGGCTTCCCCATCGCCAGCCAAGGCGACTTTGATTCCGTGAAGGAGATCGCCCGAGTGGTCCGCGGCCCGGTCATCTGCGGCTTGGCCCGTTGTGTGCCCGCCGACATCGATGCGGCAGGAGCGGCTGTAAAACCGGCCGGCAAAAAAGGCCGGATCCATGTCTTCCTCGGCACCAGCAAGATTCATCGCGAATTCAAACTGGGTAAGGCCCGGGATGAAATTCTCCGACTGGCCGCCGATGGAGTGCGCCGAGCCTGCCGGTTCACCTCGAATGTGGAGTTCTCCCCGGAGGATGCCTCCCGCACCGAGATCGACTTTCTCGTCGAGGTGGTCGAGACCGCCATTGCCGCCGGCGCCACCACGATCAACCTGCCCGATACCACCGGCTACGCCACTCCTGAGGAGTACGGCCGGATGTTTGCGGAAGTCATTGACCGAGCCCACGGATCGGCCAATGCGGTCTTCAGCACCCATTGCCACAACGACTTGGGGTTGGCCGTAGCCAACTCCCTCGCTGGAGTTCAATCGGGAGCCCGCCAGATTGAGTGCACCTTGAACGGCATCGGGGAGCGGGCTGGCAATGCCGCCCTGGAGGAAGTCGTCATGGCCCTGCGCACCCGGCAGGATATTTTCTCCCACCTCTCCACCGGGATTCAGACCCGCGAGATCGTCCGCTCTTCCCGTCTGGTTTCAGCCGCCTGCAGTTTTCCGGTTCCCCGCAACAAGGCGATTGTCGGCCTGAATGCCTTTGCTCACAGCTCGGGCATTCACCAGGACGGCATTTTAAAAAAACGGGAGACCTACGAAATTATGGATCCCGAGGAAGTGGGATGGGGAAAAACCGAACTCCCCTTGACCAAGCACAGCGGTCGAGCCGCGGTGGCCTCCCGGTTAAAGCATCTCGGTTACTCCCTCAAACCCGCCGAACTTCAGGCCGTTTTCGTCCGCTTCAAGGAGATCGGGGACCGGAAAAAGTTTGTCTACGATGATGACCTGATTTCCTTGGTCGGCGCCCAGATCCAGGTCGCCCGTGAGACCTACACGCTGGATACCCTCCACGTCGAATCCGGCACCGGGGTCAAGCCTGTGGCCAAAATTTCCCTTAAACACGGGCGCAAGACTCTTTCCGCCACTGGAACCGGCGACGGAACCGTGGACGCAGTTTTGAAAACCATCGACCGAATCACGGGACTGAAGGGCCATCTGATGGACTATCAGGTCCGCGCCGTAACGGAGGGTAAGGATGCCGTGGGAGAGGTCAGCCTGAGTGTGCGCTTTGATGCCAAGGGAGAACCGGCGGCAGGCCGAGCCGCCGCCACGGATGTGATTGAATCAAGTGGCCGCGCCTATTTGGCCGCCACAAACCGCTGGATCGCCGAAGGCGGCCGGGCCTCGAAAAAGACCCGGCGCGCCTTGGGCCATCCCTGAAGGATCAGTCGTAACTCGGATTCCGCGGACCGCTGTCGTAATCGAATTCCGAGGAACGTTCCGGACGATCTTCCCGCGGAGGACGATCATCGCGGCGATCCCGAAGCGGCCCCCCGTCTCTTCCTCCATCTCTCTCTCCCACTGATTTCGCGCCGTTCACGATGAGCAAACGGCCCATGAAATCAGTGTCGTGGAGTTTCTTGGCGGATTCTTGGGCTCCCTCGAGAGTCTGCATTTCGACAAAGCCGAACCCCTTCGAGTTGGATCCCTTGTCGCGCACGACCTCAACATTCTTCACCCCGGCCACTTTGGCGAAGTGATCAAAAATGTCGCTTTCGGAAGCGTCATAAGAGAGGTTGCCCACATAGAGCCGCGGAGTGAGCACCTCCATCGGGGGCGCCGAGCGCGGAGGCCGTGGCGCCCGAGGGGCGTCAGTCCGGCCATTGCGGGGGCGATCGAAAGAAGGGGCGGGCTTGGATGATCCACCTCCCAGTCCGATCAGTTTCTTCAAAAATCCCCAGAAACCTCCGCCCCCGGATTTGGGTTCGCGGCGAGGCCCGCCCCCATCTCCACCATAACGATGGTGACGACGGCGACGGCGTTCGTGGGGCCCGCCTCCTTGGCGGGATCCGTATCTTGGATTGTGACTCATGTTTTCTAATGTGCGGCGGGAAGATAGGGCCCGGGCGGACCAATCGGGCGAACAGCGCCCGAGGGACGGAGGGGTAAAGCCGGATCGGCCTATTCTTCACCTCCGTGAGGTTCTTATCGTTCTCTTTGGGTCTGCGAGAAGGGTGGGAGCGCTAAGAGGGATTCAGGCCAGATCTCGTTCGATCACAACCCCTGAATCAGAGCGCTTTTTGCGCAACTTCCCGCCGTACTCCTTTCAAGAATATTATCCTATCGGTGAATAGGGATAATTGCAAGATGTTTGCAAATATCTGAATAGCAGGCGGTTAAGAATTTGTGCTAACTGGCTGTACTGGCCTTGGCTTCAAGCATTGGGGCGACGTTCACACTTCCCCCGCTAAGATAAAAGCCGGCCCCAGCTTGTTGGGGCAGAAGCATCATGGCCAAAGCCTCTTTCCAGGTACCATCCACCCAGTAGGGGTTTCCCAGGAAATCACCTGTTTGCCCGAACTCGCCATAAAACCAGGTGTAATTGTCGAGTCCCTCGGCAAATCCGCCCTGCTGGGCCACCACCAAGGTTTTTCGACCGTCCGAGCCATTCTCTGCCTGACAGATCAATTCCCCGCCATCCTGCAGGGTCCAACGAACATCCCAGTAAGTGGTTTCACCCTCCGTCCAGGTGGAGCCATAGGTTCGGACCATTTGGCTCAACGCACGGGCAAAACGGTTCCAATCATCCACCGCCCACTCACTCGGCTGCAGAATCTGTTGAACCCGCTGGAGCCGGGTTCTCCACTCCTGGGAAATACGACGAAGTTCGACGCGGCTGATCATGGTTGGCTTAGCGGCGGCGCTCGCCCGAATCCCCTTCAAGGTTGGAGAGCCGTTGCCGAAGAACGCTGATATCCTTTTCCTGTCGGCTCAGCTGGGACTTCGCCTGCTCAAGAAGGGATTGTTGTTTGGCTAGCTGAGCCCCGGCCGATTCCAGTCCGCTAGCCAGCTCAGCATCCCGCGCCTGTAGGGAGGCGAGCTCTTTGTTGATCCTTTGTTCCATCTGATCGACCGTCACGCTCTGCCGCTGGATCTGCTTCCACAAAACATAGCCGCCAAAACAAGAGAGGGTGGCACATCCCACAATGATCAAGAGCAGAGCCAATCCGACTCCGCTGAGGATGGAACTAACCGCTCTCTGCTCCTTTCGCTGCCGGTCGATACTACGTTTGACATTCAGGGCACTCGGGGTGGATGGATTCATAGGGGGTTCCTCTGGCTGGGTTTTGGACGATGAGGTGGAGGTTTGATAAGTCGGATAACCGGTAGGTCGTGGCGGCCCCTTAATGACCACCACATCCGGATCTTGGTCTTCCGGTTTGGGGACAGAGGATCCTGCCCCGAACGGTAGTTCCGGCTCTCCGCCGGATGATGTTTGGCTGAAGGTTTCCTTCATGCGTCCTTGCCCTTCGGATATGAGCATCCATCAGACACTTGGCGAGTGATACTTTTCCCAGTTAGCTTCCTCCGTTTTTTTATTGCCGGGTGGACGAACCCGCCCCCTGATCTTGGCGGCCCTTTTTCTCCGGGGGCCCTACCTGATCCAGCCCTTGGCCCCTCCGGATCAGGCTTTGCGCATTCATTTGTAATGCCTCATCGGGTCGGCGCCAAAGGACCTCCAAAATCTGACAAATCGACTCCTCCCCCCCCGAACCATGATCCATGGCCAATCTCAAAAAATCCTCCCGGGTTTTTACCGGATAGAGCCCGGGACAGCTGAGGGCCCGTGCCTCCAGTTTGGCCAGAAGTTCGGCTCTGCGCCGGGAATGTTTTGCTTCCGTGAAATCCACGGATGCGATTTGGGCAAAACGCCTTCTCCCTGTCGAGCTCACAGCAGAAAATGTTTTCTTGCTCATTGTTCCTCCCGACCCACTCGCAAGCTTTTTCAGTATGGTTGCCCACCCCACCCCGATGCAGGCAAACTCAACCCGAGTGAACTTTTCCCGGAAATCCGCTTGGGCCGGCACGGTGTTTGGTGCCCTGACCGCCATCGGTCCCTGGTTTCAGGGTCTACCCTTATCCTCGGCAGCCCTATTTTCCGCCGGCCTTTTTCTAACGTACACCTCCATCGGGTTTTTGGTGAGCTTGCTGCCTTCTGGAAGAAATCGGTTTTTAACCGGCGGACTGGTGGGGTTCCTCTACAGCCTGCCTGGCGCCATTTTTACCTCCGTCCCCTATCCTCTTACGGCGGATGCCCCGGCCTACTATCGTGAGTTTGTGGGTGGCGGCATACGGGCCGTTCTCCTGACCCTTCTTTTTGGCACTCTGGCCGGAGTTTGGTCGGGCTACTTTCGCCGGCCCCGGTCATGAGTTTCTTCCCTCTCCTCACCCGGCTCAACGGACTGCTCTATCGCAGGGATCTCGCCCGCCTCAGCCCCCGCGACCGGACTCTGGCCCGAACTTGGATGCTCCAATTCATGAAGTCCAATCACCCCGAATGGGATGCCAAAACGATCGAACGGGAATACGAGCGTCTCTTGGATTGCCGACCCATGGCCGTTGATGAGTGGGAACGAAGGATGCGCTGATGAGGCTGTTTCTCGGATTTTTTCTCCTCGGATTGGCCTTAACCCCGGGTCGGGCGGAAACACCCCCCCAACCGGTTGCTTTCCGGGTCGGCCCCCTCCTTTTTGACCGCCCGCAGGAATGGAAGTGGGTCAAACCCGAAGGATCATTTCGCGTAGCTCAATTGGAGAAACCTTCTCCCAACAAAACGCCCATCGTCATGGCTTTTTCCCGTTTTCCCGCCGGAACCGGCGGCACCACGCAGGCCAATGTCGACCGCTGGATCCGGCAATTCTCCCAAACCAGCTCCCCGCCAGAAGTTCAGACTGTTTCCACAAAATCTTATCCCCTCACCTTGGTTAAAATCCGCGGCACCCTCAAAGGGGGAATCCCCGGAGGCCCGGAAAAAGAGATCTCCCACGCCGTTTTGCACGGAGCCATTTTGGAGGTCGATGGAGAGATGATCGTGGTCAAAATGGCCGGACCAGCCCCTCTGTTGGTCGGAGAAGAAAAAGTCTTTTTAGATCTGGTCTCCGCGGCTGCAGAGAAAAAGCCCTAATCCTAGAGGGGTTCCAATCCTTCTGATCCGCTGAGTTTCCACCGGCGGTAAAAACAACTTTTGGCCCCCGTGTGGCAAGCCGCCCCGCCCGCCGGTAAACGGACACGCAACAACACACAGTCCTGGTCGCAATCCACCCGGATCTCCTCCACCTCCAGAAAATTCCCCGAAGTTTCTCCCTTCACCCAGAGCTTGTTCCTGGAGCGGCTAAAAAAGGTCGCCTTGCGGTTTTTCCGGGTTGCCTCCAGCGCCTCCCGGTTCATGTGGGCCACCATGAGGATCTCTCCCGTGGAACTTTCCACAGCAATGGCCGTGAGTAGCCCTTGGGCATCAAACTTCGGGGCGAAGGGCTCTTCCCCGCGGCTTTCCGAGGAAGCCTGTTTCATCCGGGTCCCCCCGGCCCTTTACTTTTTGGCAGGAGCCGGAGCGGGGGCCGAGACGGGAGGCGTCGTGGCTGTGACCGGAGCCGGAGCGGGAGGGGCAGGCAGAAGAACCTTCACCGCCGCTTCCTTACGCAAATCCTCCAGTAAGAGACGGGTAGCCTCACCCTGCTTGAGACGCTTGAGATGAGCCATGATCTCATTCTTCACCTCATCAAGCTTAAGCGTCTTGGCCGCCTCCTTGGCCTTCACCTTGAGGAAGTGATAGCCAAAAGGAGTTTCAAAAACCTTGCTGACTTTGCCGGGTGCGGTGCTGAAGGCGATTTCTTCAAATTTCGGGGTCATCTGCCCCTTGCCAAACGGGGGCAACTCACCGCCCCGCGCCTTGCTGCCTGGATCATCGGAAACTTCCTGGGCAACTTTTTCAAACGCCTCGCCCTTGTTCACGCGAGCCAAGGCGGCATCCGCAGACTTTTGCTTCTGGGCCTTGGTGGCGGCATCCGCGGACGGATCCACCTTCACCAAAACATGCTGAGCCGTAACCGTTTCGCCCCTTTGCCAAAGCTTGGGGTTGTCGGCGTAAAATTTCTGCACATCCGCATCGGAGGGGGCCTGCAGGGAGGGTTCCACGCGCACGCGCATCAGATTGTCGACTTCGATCTTCTGCTGTATCTCAGTCAACATCGCCTGCTCGGTGGTCTTGGCTTTAGCCAACTGCTCCTCAAACGCCTTGGCATCGGGAAAATTTTTCTTCATCCGCTCTAACTGCTCCTTGGCCAGCGTCACCGCATTGGTGAGAGGGGACTTGCGGGCTTCGGCGAGGGCCACCTGCCGGTTGATCATCTGGTTGAGAATGTTCAGCTCCAAGGAGCCCAGTTGCGCGGCCGGGACCTTGTCTCGGGAAAGATTGAAGTTGGTCAGAGCCCGGTTGACTTCGGAATCAAGCTGGCCACGGGTGATTTTGATCCCCTTGCCTTCCGCCACAACGAAACGGGCGTCTTTGGGGTCCTTGACCGCACATCCGGCGATCAAAACGGCTGCCATCAAGGTTAAAATCAATGAGAAATGTTTTTGCATAGAACTCGTTAGGTAAGAGCAGAAAGCGTCCCTTGGCAAGCCTTCGAAACATCCCCTTTCTTCCCCCTTGCCAAGCCCCCGACCAGGGGGAATCGTCCTTCCATGACGGCCGGTCCCCTTTTCTTCGCCCTGATCGGCCTCCTCGCAGGGCTGGCTTCGGGTTGTTTTGGAATCGGGGGGGGCGCCTTGATCGTCCCGGCTCTTACCCTCTTTTGCGGTGTGCCGTATCATGTTGCCGTGGGCACCTCCCTCGCCTTGATCATCCCCATCACCCTCGCCGGCTCCCTCACCAGCTGGAAACTCAACACCATCGACTGGAAAATCGCCGCCGCCTGCGCCGTGACCGGCATGATCGGTGCTGTCGCCGGGTCCCTCCTCATCCAGAAAATTCCCGAAATCTACGCCCGCCGCGCCTTTTCCGTTTTTCTACTCTATGCCGCATGGCGTCTTTGGACCAAATAGGCCCCTGACGACCCTTTCTTGCTCGCCCGCTGTGGAATCGGTAGGGTTTCCCCGATTGCCGCGTGGTGCAATTGGTAGCACACCACACTCTGGATGTGGGTGTTCTTGGTTCGAGTCCAAGCGCGGCAGCGACCCGCGCGCCGCGCGGGGAGATTAAGATGAAGATGAGGATTTAGTCCCCCTGCTCAACGGGAGATGATCCCACATTCAAACTTACTTAATCTTAATCTTCATCATAATCTTTACTCCATGAGCCCCGGCCGCCTGATCGTCATCGGCACCCCCATTGGAAATCTTTCCGATATCTCCCCCCGAGCCTGCCAGGCCTTGGCCACCGCCGACCTAATCGCCGCCGAGGACACCCGCCATACCGGACTACTCCTGCAGCACCTCGGGTTGAAAAAACCGCTGCTCAGCTATCAGAAATTCAACGAAGCCTCACGGGAGGCGGAAATTCTGGATCGCTTACGGCAAGGTCAGGTCATCGCCTTGGTGACGGACGGGGGTATGCCGGGCGTCTCCGACCCCGGTGAACGGATCATCCGGTCCGTCCGGCGCGAAAACCTTTCTCTAGAAGTCATCCCCGGGCCGTCTGCCGTCCTTCATGCCCTGGTGGCCAGCGGACTTCCGGCCATGCCTTTTTACTTCGGGGGATTTCTTCCTCCCAAGCCGGGCCCCCGCCAAAAGGAGCTGGCCCGGGCCGCCGCGAAGGATCATACCTCCGTTTACTTTGAATCCCCCCACCGGATTGGCCGGACTCTGACAGAAATTCGGGACATTTTCCCCAGCAACTCCCGCGTTGCCCTAGCACGCGAATTAACCAAAAGATTCGAAGAGGTCTTTGTCGGCACTCCTGAGGAGGTGGCGGCGAAGTTCGGGGAAAAAACGAAGGGCGAGATCACTCTCGTGCTCTCGCCCCTCGCGAAGTCCGATTGAAGTTTGTTTAAACTCTACGCGCCGGCTGTTCCCTTCACCTTATGTTTGCTTTTGGCGATGGAGTCCCTTAGGGCATCCGTGTCCTTGAGCATCTCTTGGGCCGCTGCCGTGGCCTTCTGCACCATGGGCTGGGAAGTTTTGATCGAGTCTGGACTGAAGGAAGAGGCGAAATACTTCTGCAGGTCCTGCAGCAAGGCGATGAGATCGTTAGCATCCCCGCCTACTTCCCTCATTTTCTTGTCCAAGGCGTCGAAATCCGCCTTCGCCGCATCAATCTGGTCATTGGTCATCTTGCGCATGTCCTTGTCGGTCATGCCTGAGACTTCCTTGGTCCAAGCGGCGATCCGCTGACCTTGAAGGTCCCGGACCCTCTCGGCTCGATCCTTGATGTCTGAACGGATGCCAACCAGGTCATCCAGGTTCTCCTTAAACTTGTCAAAGTTGTTGTTGGCATCGTTGTTGTCAGACAGGTCTCCAAGGTTGGTCATGATGTAGCTCAACCGCTTCTGGGCACGGCCCATGAGGTCATCGAGCTTGTTCATGCTCGTCGCCTGATCGCCGGCGATGTTCAAAGAGTCCGAATTTTGCGCCCGGCCCGACAGAGGCAAGGCAAGACAAAGAGCAACAAGAGCCAGTAGTGTTTTCATAATTTGATCTTCCTTTCGTTTTTTATTTCAACAAGTCGTAAATACGGGCCAGCGGCGCCTTTTTTGATTCCGGAACCTCAGCGACATTGTTCAGAATGTCTTTGGCCGAGACCAGGGGCCTGTCGTAGTAATTGGCGTTGGCCTCATTGTTGATATCCACATCAAACCCCCCGAAGTTCACCCCCAACTTGGCGCCCTTATTCCAGATATAGACATTGAAATCACGGGTTTTCATGGTGGCGTCCACCGCCGCCCCACCC
>Ga0114980_10001702_pt1 | contig 15662 bp, 18 predicted proteins | sample S_140806_EF_Meta_FD_87018 | JGI IMG/M metagenome (GOLD analysis project Ga0114980, IMG submission 87018) | Freshwater microbial communities from Lake Simoncouche, Canada to study carbon cycling - S_140806_EF_MetaG | ecosystem: Environmental > Aquatic > Freshwater > Lake | place: Lake...
TATTTTATATTTTAAATATTTTTTTTTTTTTTATTAATTTAATAATATTATTTTTATATAAAAAAAAATTAATAAAAATTGTACTTTTTTTTTTAATTTCGTTAGTTTTTTTAAAAATTTGCTCAATATCTCTTAATAATTTCATTCTCGCTTATTATTAAATTTAATGTTTTTATTTTTATTATATATTGCTTATAAACAATATGCATTAATATTTCCTATAAAATTTTTATTACTTAATGACACAAAACAAAATTTTGAAAATACTTAAAGATATTAGACCGGAGTTTAATTTTAAAAATAGTAATGACTATTTTAAATCTGGGTTGTTAGACTCGTTAGATATAATAATTCTAGTTGAAAATTTAGAGAAAGAATTTCAAATTAAAATTGCAGGAGAAGAAATAATACCGAAGAATTTTTCTAATTTAAAAAAGATTATTAATTTTATTAAAAAAAAATGAATTTCAGCTTTATTAACAAGTCTATTACAGGTGTGTTATCTATTTTGCCAAAAAATATAGAAAAATTTGACGATAGTATGAAAAATTATAATTTTTCTAAATATCAATCTCTTAGGCTTAAAGAAATTATGGGTTTTAATGAAAAAAGAGTTGTAAAGAATAACACCTGCGTATCAGACTTGAGTATTTATGGTTTGCAATATCTTTTTAAAAAAAAACTCTTAACCAAAGATAGTATTGATGGATTAATTTTAGTTACACAGACACCTGATTTTTTTATACCACCAACTACAAGTGTCATTCATTGTAAGCTTAAATTAAAAACTAATTTAATTTGTATAGATATTAATCAAGGCTGTTCAGGCTACATTGTAGGTTTAATCCAAGCTTTTTTATTATTAGAACAAAAAAAAATTAATAAAGTTGTTTTAATAAATGCAGACGTTTTAAGCAGAAAAGTTAGTGTTAAGGATAGAAATAGTCACCCAATTGTTGGAGATGCAGCATCCATAACTATTCTTGAAAAATCTAATTTTAAGAATAAAATTTTTGCTAGCTACAATGTTAGTGGCAAAAATTATGACGCTCTCATAATACCTGCGGGAGGGATGAGATATCCACTCAATAAGAAAACTTCAATTATAAAAAAAGATCATTCTGGTAATTACAGATCAATGGAGCAGTTGAATATGAAAGGAGATCAAGTTTTTAATTTCGTGTTAAATATTGTACCCAAAATGATTGATAATCTGATAAAAGATGCAAAAATAAGTAAAAGAGATATAGATTATTACATTTTCCATCAACCAAATAAATTTATGTTAAACAAATTAGCAGATAAAATTGGTATACCTTATGAAAAAATTCCAAGTAACATAGTTGAGAATTTTGGTAATTCCAGTAGCGCCTCGATACCAACAACAATGACTTTTAATTTTAAAAAGAATGAACTTCAAGATAAACTAATTTGTTTTGCAGGTTTCGGAGTTGGACTTACTTGGGCTTCACTTTTACTAAAAATTAAAAAATTAAAATTTAATCTTATAATTGATTATTAAATATGGATAAACTTATTAAAAAAATCGAGGATATTTTTGAAGTAAAAAAAATAAATTTAAAAAAAAATTTTTCCGATTTAAGAAATTGGGATTCTTTAACACGCCTTTCTATAATAGCTCTTTTAGATTCTGATTATAAAATTATTTTTAAGAATTCTGATTTTGAAAAATTTAACAATATTGAAAGTTTTTGCAAATATGTCATTAAAAATAAAAAATAATTATACTTTAATTACTGGCGCAACGTCAGATTTGGGTCTGCATATTTGTAATCTAGTTGGAAAAAGAAATAATTTATTAATTCATGGAAGAGACATTTCAAGATTAAATAAATTAAAAAAAAATATTAAAACTAATAAAAAGATTCTTATATGGCACCAAGATTTTTCAAATATAAATGATGTTTCTAAAAATTTAGAAAAATTTTTTTTAAAAGAAAAAATAATATTAAGCAATTTTATTCATTGTGTTGGATTTTCAAGAATATTACCTATAAAAAATTTTAATAAAAATTTATATGATGAAATTTTTAATATTAATTTTTTTAGCGCTCTAGAAATTATAAGAATTTTAGTTAAAAAAAATAATTTAAAATTTTTAAAAAATATTTTATTTATTTCCGCTTTTTATAGTAAATTTGGAAGTAAATATAATTCAGTTTATGCGTCGAGCAAAGGAGCGATAGACTCAATGGTTAAATCTTTAGCAGTAGAACTTGCTCCCATCAGAGTCAATTCAATTTTACCCGGTGCAATAAGAACAAGAATGAGTAACGATCTGTTTAATGATAAACTTTATTTAGACAAATTTAATAGAAGATATTTATTAGGAGAAGCTAATGATTTGTCTATTCCCGAGACTGTACTATTTCTTTTGTCAGATAATTGTTGGATTACAGGACAAAATCTTCAAGTAGATGGTGGTGCTTCTTGTCATTAAAACTAGGCAAAAAGAAAGATTTATTTTTTTTTAAAAATAAAAATGTTTCTAATTTTGATATATTTAATAGTCTAAAAAAAATTCAAGCGCATGAAAGTGATGTTCTTTATATACATACAGAATTAAATTTTGGCTATCCAAACAAAGAAATTTCTAGAAAAGATTTATTAAAATATTTGTATGAAATTATTTTTAGCTTAGATGTTTCTACATTAATATTTCCCACTTATACTTTTAGTTTTTGTAATAATCTAGATTTTAATATTAAAGAGTCAAAAACTAGTATGGGTATTTTAAATGAATTCGTTAGAAACCAGAATGATGGTATTAGATCTATAGATCCTTTAATGTCAAATTTTTTAATCGGAAAAAATCAATATTTAGTTAATAACATCAAAAAACACTCCATAGGAAAAGACTCTACCTTCGATCTTTTGTATAAAAGTAAATTAAATGTAAAATTTTTATTTTTTGGCCCCAACATAGGCGATTGCTTTACATTTATGCATTATATTGAGAATAATCAAAAAATTAATTATAGATATAATAAACGTTTTTCAGGTGAAATATTTGACGGAATAAATCAATATAAAGATTCTTATTATTTATTTGTCAGATATAGTGATATTTTTTCTAGTCAAGGATCTTACATTTATGAAAATATTTTATATGAAAGAAAAATCGGTCTAAGAAAAAAAATCGGTGCAGCGTATTTATCTATTGCTGAGATGAACTATTCGTATAATTTATTTTTAGAACTCCTAGATATTTCACCAAGTTTCTTTATCAAAAATCAATTCAATAAATATTTAAATAAAAAATCTTTTTTAGTAAATAATATGGTTTCTCTTTAAGATTTCTTTTATGAATAATTTTTTTAGGAAAGACAGACCCGTTCTAATTGCCGAAATATCAGCAAATCATAATGGCAGATTAATTAATGCAAAAAAACTTATACTTTGTGCAAAAAAAAACGGTGCAGATGCTGTAAAATTGCAAACCTACGAACCAGAGTCTATTACTATAGACTCAAATAGAGAAGAATTTTTTATTAAGAAAGGTCTGTGGAAGGGAACAACTCTCTGGAATTTATATAAAAAAGCACACACACCATTTAAATGGCATAAAGAACTGTTTAATTATGCTAAAAAAATAAATATTTTTTGCTTTAGCAGCGTGTTTGATCAATCTTCTTTAAAACTTTTAGAAGGTATTAACTGTCCAGTTTATAAAATAGCCTCATCAGAATTAACCGATATTTATTTAATTAAAAAAGTAGCATCAACAGGAAAGCCAATTATACTTTCTACTGGCATGGCCAGCATTAATGAAATTGCAAAAAGTGTTGAGATGGCGAGGCTAAATAATGCAAAAGATATCACACTTCTATACTGTGTTAGCAATTATCCATCGAAGGCAGAAGAATATAACTTGTATAATATCAAAATACTAAAAGATTTTTTTAAATGTAAAGTTGGATTATCAGATCATTCCTTAGGAAGCACAGTAGCAACTTTAGCAATTTCAATGGGCGCAACGGTAATTGAAAAACATATTGCCTTACAAAATCAGAAATTAGGATTAGATATTGATTTTTCCCTAAAAGGTAATGAGATAAGCATTTTTAAAAAAAAAATATTAGAGGCCTATTATTTAATTAATCGTAAATACTTCTTTAGAAGCAAATCAGAAAGTTATGGAAAGAAATTTAGAAGATCAATCTATGCAATTAAGAATATAAATAAAAATGAAGAATTTAATGAGTTAAATATTAAATGTATTAGACCAGCAAAGGGAATTAATCCAGGTTATTATGAAAAAATTTTAGGAAGAATGTCTCCAAAAAAAATATCCAAAGGAACCCCATTAACAAAAGATATTATTTTAAAATTAAAAATTAAATAAAATATTTTTATTATATCATGAAAAATAAAGTTATAAAATTTGGACTACTTGGTCTAGGAAGAGTAGTAAAGAATAGAGTAGCAAATGTTTTTTTAAATGAATTACGCTCATCAAAAGTCTTAGTTGTTTACGATAAAATTAAAATCAAAAAAAATAGCTATAAAAAAATATTTAATTGCAAATCAACAAATTATCAAAATAATTTTTTTAAAGAAAAAGTGGATTATATATATGTAGCCACAGACTCAGGCAGTCACTACAAATGTGTCTTAAAATGCTTTTCTTATAATCAGAATGTCATTGTGGAAAAACCTCCTACTTTAAAAGTTCAAGATCTAATAAGACTCAATAAAATTGCTAAAAAAAAGAAACTAGAATTTTATGTTATTTTTCAAAATCGTCTTAATAAGTCAGTTCAGTATATAAAAAAAAATATTAAATCTATAAAGAAAGAAAAAATTATCTTTTTAACTTTAGATCTTTTGTGGTCGCGTGATCAGGCATACTATAATGATTGGCATGGTAAATGGAGAACAGATGGAGGTGTTTTGGCACAACAAGGAATACATTATATAGATTTATTATGTTATTTTTTGGGTAAGCCTATAAAATGCATAAGTTTTATTTCAAAAAAATCTAATAAATTACAGGCTGAAGATACTCATTGTGCAATTATTATTTTTAAGGATAATATTTCTTGTACTGTTAATATGACAACAGCATTAAGGCCAAAAGATGTTGAGGCTTCTATTAAGATTTATACACAGAAAAAAATTTATAAACTCAAAGGTTTATGCTGTAATAATCTAGAAATTCAAGATAACTTTGATTCCAATAGAAGCTATAACGCTACCAACAAATCTTACTCACAGAAAGTTCCTACAGGATATGGGCTTTCTCATAAAGAAGTTTTTCAAAATATAATTAATTTTAGATTAAAAAAAACAAAAAAAAGACCTTTATTAGCTATAGAGTCAATAGATACTCTCCGTTTAATTAATATGCTTTATAAAAGTTACGAAAATCAAAGATGGGTTTATTATTCTGAAGGACTTCCAAATTCTAGATTAGGAAATTAAGAACTGTGATAGGGATTAATAAGTATATTGAAAATAAGATAAAAAATAAAAATAAAAATAAAAAATATACTCTTATTGTAGGAAGAGCGCCATCTAAAGGCGCTAGATCTCCTAAATTATGGAATAAAGCTTACAAAGTTTTAAATCTAAAAGTTAAAATGGAACCGGCTGATTTACCTCAGAGAAATATTAAAGATTTTTTTAATTTTATTAAAAAAGATAAGAATTTTTTAGGTGGAGCTATTACGGCACCCTATAAAGTAGTTGCAATGAAATACATGGATAAAATAGATAAAAAATCTCTTGAAATTGGGTCAATTAATATAATGATAAGGAATAAAAAAAAACTTATAGGGTACAATACTGACTTTAGTGGCTGTTATGAATCCTTAAAAAAGATTAAGAAGAAAAAGAACGTGCTTATTTTAGGGTGTGGTGGTGCGGCCAAAGCAGTTATTTTAGCTGCTATTTATAAATTTAAAAAAACAAAAATTTTTTTTTTTAATCGTAATCATGAAAAATTAAAAAAATTTCTCACTAAAATTAAGTTAAAGAAGAATTTTAATTTTATTTCTAGTTACAATGAATTGATTGAATTGAAAAATTTAGACCTTGTTTTAAATGCTACAAGCGTCGGATTTGATTCGTGGATAAAAGTGAATAATAAATATTTTAATTTAAAATTTTTTACTCCTTTAACAAATCTAAAAGAGCTAAAGAAAATCTTCAATAAAAATTATAAAACCTTTTTTGAAAAGAATAGAAATTTAATTGATAAAGATACCAAGATTTTAAAATTATTTTTTAAAAAAAATTCAAATTGTGATGTTTTTGACATTATTTATAAACCAAAAACTACAAAACTTATGAAATTTTCTTATCAAAGAAAAAATAAAGTTTACAATGGTCTACAAATGAATTTAATTCAAGCGGTAAAAGGATTTATGTTAACGAACAAAATCAATAATTTTAACTTAGTTAAAAAAGCGATGGTTTCAAATGGATAATAAATTTCCAGGAAAAGATATTGCTATTGAAGATTTAAAAACCAAATTTCCTTTGGCTGCAAAAAAAAATAAAAATCACAAAAGCAAATTTAAAATTGCCGGCATTGAATTTGGGGGGAATAGTGTGCCTATTTTTGCAGGTCCAAACATGATAGAAAGCAAAGAACTTATTTTTGATATTGCTAAGAATGTTAAATCAATAGGAGCTCATTTTTTAAGAGGAGGTGCTTTTAAGCCGCTTACTTTTCCATATAGAAATAAAAAATATAATGAAACTAGAGAAAAAGGAATTGAATGGTTAGCATTGGCAAAAGAAAAATTTAACATCCCAGTTATAACAGAAGTTATGGAAGAAAAATTTATACCTTTAATTGCTGAAACCTCAGATATTTTGCAAATAGGCTCTAGAAATATGCAAAACTTTCCACTTTTAACTGCCTGTGCAAAAACAAAAAAACCAATCATGCTTAAAAGACATTATGGAGCTTCGCTTAGGGATTGGCTTGGGGCAGCAGAATATTTGCTAATTGAAGGTAATGAAAAAATTATTTTATGTGAGAGAGGAGTTTCCGTTCCCCATACGCACAGATCTACTTCAAGATTTCTTTTAGATCTCCAGGTAATTCCTGCGGCACAAGAGATTACACATTTGCCAATCGTAACAGATCCTTCACACGCTACATTTTGGAGAAAATGGGTTAAACCCATGGCTTTAGCTTCAGTAGCCGCTGGCGCTGATGGCGTTATGTTGGAAGTACATCCTGATCCAGATAACTCTGCTGTAGATCCTCTGCAGCCAATTAATTATAAAGATTTTAAAGATTTAATAAATTTAATGCACAAGACGGCAAACATTTTTGGAAAAAGAATATTATAAAATTTTTCTAAATCTAATGATAAAAAAAATGATTTTAAATACAGATCTATCTCAATTATTGAAATTTTATATGTTATGTAAATTTATTAAATAAAAATGAAAATAAAATTTCTTAAAATATATTTTTTAGAAAAAAAGAATTTTATAATAGAAGAAGATCCGAAGCCAACATTTTATAATAAAGGATTTGTTTTTATAGAACTAATTACCTCCGAAGGTATTTCCGGTCTTGGAGAACCATCACCATATATAGATACACCCAAAAAGTTGCAAAATTATATTAAGCAAATTTATTTTAAATATTTTAAAGACGCAGAATTAGAAAAAATTAATATATCGAATATTAAAAATAAAATAAAAAATATACAATTAAAATCATTATTAGCTTCTTTCGAACAATGCATTTATGACATTTTGGGAAAATATAATAAAAAACCTACATGGAAAATCTTAAATAATAACATTAAAATTTCGCCGGTTATAAATTTATATGCAAGTGGTGGAATGATCTTTGAAAATAAAAAATACGACAGATTATTTGAGGAAGCTCTTTTTTATCAAGATCAAGGATTTTTTGGATGGAAATTTAGACCTAAAATGCCAAATAGTAACCTAAGTCACAAACAAAGGTTATTTAGACCACCACCGTTTGATTTAAATGATCTGGTAAATTTTGCAGTTAATTTAAGAAAAAAAGTAGGAGATAAATTTCACTTAATGTTAGATTGCGGGGGTAGATTAAAAGAATTTAGAGACATAAAATATTTAATTGAGTCTTTGTCAGATTTAAATTTTTTCTTTATAGAAGAACCTTTTCCAAGAAATATTAATAAATATATTAAATTAAAAAATTTCAAAATTAAAAACAACATTCCAATATCAGCCGGAGAACATTTTTTTTGCTATGAGCAATTTTTACAATGGAACAAAAGTAGTTGCTTAGATATTTACCAACCGGATACAAATTTATTATTATTTAATGAAATTAAAAAAATTTATCAAAAATTACAGTTCGGAAATAAAAAAATTATCCTTCATAATTGGTGTAATCTAATTAATAATTGTTCGAATTTTATGCTTGCAGCTAGCATTAATGCAAAAATTTTAGTAGAGCATAATATTATTAAAAAGAATATTTTTCATGAGAAGTTTATAGTTAAATCTTTTCAAGTTATTAAAGGTAAGGCAGAATTATTCAATGCGCCCGGTTTTGGTGTTGATTTACTAAAGAATAAAAGCAAAAATACAATTCTTTATGAAAAAAAATACTAGCATAGTTGCCATTGTCTCTGCGAGGGGAGGATCAAAAGGTATTCCTAAAAAAAACATTAAATTATTAGGCAGCAAGCCCTTAATTATTTATTCTTTAGAATTGTTATCTAATATAAAATTAATTAATAAAATTATAGTCTCTACAGATAGTAATGAAATAAAAAATACAGTAAAAAAATATTTTCCAACATTGGAAGTAATGCATAGACCTGAACATTTAGCCCAAGATAAAACACCCTTAACATCAGTAGTTAAATATGTTTCTGAATGTTTGGCCAGAAGAGGAGAGCATTATAACTTTGTACTGCAGGTTGCTCCAACATGTCCATTTATTAAAAAAAAAACTGTTCAAAACATAATTAACGTTCTTAAATCTAAAAAAAGTGATTGTGTAGTTACATTAAAAAGAATTGAACACGAGCATCCTTATAGAGCAAAAATTTTAAATAAAAAGAGTAATATTTTTAAAAATTTTTTAAACAACGTTAACGTTGAAAGTTTTATATCGAGACAAGATTTGCCAGAATTATATTGTACATCAGGAGGTATTTATGGGAGGACTTTCTCTTTATTGAAAACTTTTAATGGGAAAGATTTTTGTTTTGGAAAGAAACCATATGGTATTATTCTTAATGATTTAGAAGCAGTTAATATAGATAGGTCAATTGATTTTGAATTTGCAAATTATTTAGTTAAAAATAAAAAAATATAAAATTTTATGAAAAAATTACCTTTAGTTTCCATTATTGTTAGAACCAAAAATGAAGAAAAGTGGATCGAAAGTTGTTTAAAAAGAATAGAGAACCAATCAATTAATAGTAAAAATATAGAGATTATAATTGTTGATAATAACTCTTCAGATCAAACTATAAGTAGAGCAAAAAAATATAAAGTTAAAATTTTTTTTATAAAAAAATATTTACCAGGAAAAGCTTTAAACTATGGAATAAAAAAAGCCAAGGGAAAGTATATAGTTTGTTTGTCGGCCCACTGTATTCCTGCTAACAAAGATTGGTTAAAACATTTATTAATTAGTTTAAAATCAAATAAAGTTGCCGGAGTTTATGGAAGACAGATCCCATTACCTTACTCCAGTGATTTTGATAAAAGAGATTTAATAAATTTATTCGGCCAAGATAAAAAAATTCAAATAAAGGATACTTTTTTTCATAATGCTAATAGCGCATTTAGAAAAGCAGTTTGGAAAAAGTATAAATTTGACGAAAATACAGAGCATATAGAGGACAGAATTTGGGGACATAAAGTCATCAAGAATGGTTTTAAAATTATTTATGAACCAAAAGCTGTAGTTTATCATTGGCATGGAATTAACCAGGAGATGGATGCTCAACGATGTTCTAAAATAGTAAATATACTTGAATCATTAGGTCAGGAATATAAGACCAAACATTTTGATTCTATAGAAAATCTTAATTGCATAGCAATAATTCCTTTGAGGGGAGAATCAATAAAGATAAACAAAAATAATTTTTTGTTAGAAGTTACAATTAATGATTTAAAAAAATCTAAATATGTAAATAATATATATATAGCTACTGATAATAAAAAAAATATTCTAATCTCAAAAAAATATGGAGTTAAAGCTCCATTTTTGAGACCCAAATATTTTTCTGATGATCATGTTGATATTAATACAATTTTATCATTTTATTTAAATAAAATTGATATTGATAACAAAAATCATACTGACGTAGTTGTAGTTGCTACAGAAAATTTTCCTTTACGATCAAAAAATATTTTTGATAAGATGATTGAAAAACTCTTTAATAAAAATTTAGATTGTGTTTTTGCTTATAAGAAAGAAAAAGGTACTGTTTTTATTAAAAAGGAAGAAGTCATTAATAGAATTGTCGATGGATCTATACCTAAAAAAATTAATCCAGAAGTGGTATTGATATCAAGAATTGGCGTAGGATTTGTTTGCAGAGCAAATCATTTAAGAGCAGGAAAATTGTATTCTGGAAGAGTCGGTTATCTTGAAGTAGAAAATGATTTTTCTATGATAGAAATTGATAATCCAAGTATACCAGACTTTGTTAAAAATCAAATAATACAAAAATTAATAAATAATTCTTAAATTTACTTTTCAAAATGCATTTATTTTTAGTCGATCAATATATTGCTTTGGATACCATTTCGCCAATTATTTATAGTCTTGCAAAGAGAGAAAAGGTTTCACTATATAATTTAAATTTATTTTATAATTTTAAGAATGAGAAAGTAGTAAAATTTCTAATAAAAAATAATGTTTTATATCATGAATTATCCGATTTCTCTAAAAGTAATTTAATTCGCATAATTAAAATTTTTTTTCTATTGCCTAAATGTATAATTTGTTTGAAAATTTTTAATATATTTCATAAATTTTTTTATAAATATTATTTTATATTTATTTTAAATGAAATTGAGGATTTATTAATTAAAAAAAAAATTAAAACGTTAACAGTAGTAGATGACTTGCATATTAAAAATCTAAGCTTAATTAGTTTTGTTTGTAAAAAATTAGATATACCGATAATCCTTGTCCCAAGCGGAATAAATACTATTAAACTTCAAAAATTAAATGATAGATATTTTTATTTAATTGATTATTTTTTATCTCCAAATTATTTGAGAGGGTTCTCCAAAAGTTTGCTTAGAAGTATTTTTGTTAAGACTTTAGGATCTCCTAGGTATTCGGACGAATGGCTTAGTATTTTAGAAAAAATTTATAGTAAGAAAATTTTGGGAGATAAAAAAAAAATTAAAATTGGTTTTTTTTTAAGGATAGGATCACCTGAAAATGAAAAATTTTTGCTTTTAATTAAAAAATTAAAGAAAATTAAGACTGTAAAGTGTGAAATTAGGGATAAACCTAGAGATTCGCGCCCAAGTATATGTGGTAAATTTTACTATAATAAAATGAACTCTACTGAGCTTATAAAATGGGCAGATATTATAATGACTGCTAGGCCTTCATCAATTATACTAGAAGTTATAAAAAAAAACAAAATCATTATTGTTCCCACCTATTTAAATCCGCTAACCAAAGATGCTTTAATTTTTAAGTGCAGGAAAATTTTAAAATATGATAAAGAAGATTTATTATTAAATTTTGTTAATAATTTTTCATTTAATGAATCAAAGAAAAATAAAACAAAGTATTCAAAAAATTTTGTAAAAAAATTTGCAGGAAGCTTTAATAGTAAGAGCATTTTAGAAAATTACAGCAATTTTTATAGAAAATTTAATTAAATATAGTAAATTTATCATGAATATATTAATCACTGGTTCAGCAGGTTTTATAGGGTTTCATTTAGTTAGAAGACTTCTCAAATCAAGTCACAATTTAATATGCATAGACTCATTAGATAGTTATTATGATGTACAATTAAAGAATAGTAGACTTAAATTATTAAAAAAAGAAAATTTTAAGAAAAACTATCATTTTTATAAAGTTAATATTTTAAATAAGAAAAAAATTTTTAAAATATTTAAAAAAAAAAAAATTGATATAGTTGTTCATTTGGCGGCCCAAGCTGGTGTAAGATATTCTCTAAAGAATCCTGATAAATATATTAAAACAAATATAAATGGTTTTTTTAATATAATAGAAGCAAGTAAAAAATTTTCTATTAAACATTTTATCTTTGCTAGTTCCAGTAGTGTGTATGGGAATAGTAACAAGTCATCATTCAGTGAGCAAGACAGAATAGACAGACCCCTGCAATTATATGCGGCAACTAAAATATCTGATGAAGCGATATCTTATTCATATAGTCATTTATTTAATATGCCAGTTAGTTGTTTAAGATTCTTCACTGTTTACGGACCATGGGGAAGACCAGATATGGCAGTACATATATTCACAAAAAAAATAATAGAAAAAACAAAAATTAATATATTTAATAATGGCAAAAATTATAGAGATTTTACGTACGTTACAGACATAGTAAGCGGAATATATTTATTAATAAAAAAGAGATTTAATTCAAAAAAACGAAAAAAAAATTTTGAAACTTACAATTTTGGCAACAATAAATCCTTAAATATGCTAAGAATAGTAAAGATTATAGAAAAAGAAACTAATGTTAAAGCAAACATTAATTATTGCTCAAAACAGGCTGCTGACATGACAAGAACTTCAGCTAAAATATTAAAAGCGAAAAAAAAAATAGGTTATAATCCAAAAATTGGAATAGAAATCGGAATAAAAAAATTTGTACGGTGGTATCAAGAATATTACAAAAAAAATAATATTTGAATTATATGATTTTGATTAATAAAGAATTACTACTAAAATCATATACTATTAAAGTATTTTTTTTAATATTTTTTAAAATAATTTCTTCAATTTTAGATATATTAGCAATAATTCTTACATTAGATTATGTAAAGGCTATTTTAGATTTAGATAAAAAAAATCTAGTAAGTAATTTATTTTTAAATAAAATATTTAGCATTGAATTTATTTTTTCTAGTAATAAATTTATAGATATAACAATAATTATAATATTTTTTTTTTTCTTAAAACTTTTATTTCAAATATTTTTAGCTTTCTTAGGTGAGCGATTAGTTGAGGAAATCTCAAGAAAAGTATCTACAAATTTATTTGAAAAGTTCTTAACTTTAAACTATGATTTTTTTTTAGAACAAAATACTTCAAAATTAGTAGCGACTTTAATAACCGAAACAAAGAAAATTAGAGATTATGTTATTTCAATACTAGATTCTATCCAGCATTTTTTTTTTATTATAGGAATTGCAATTTTTTTTATTTTTACTGAGAACACAAAACTTTTATTTTTCTTAACTTTTTTCGTCTTTTTTTTTATTGTTATATTTATTGCAACCAAAAAATATTTAGTTAAAGTTGGTGATGAATTAATTACATTCAACGAAGAAATTCAAAAAATTTTCTATCAAATATTTAATAGTATTAATGAAATTAAAATTTTAAAATTAGAAAATTTTTTCATAAAAAAAACTTTTTTCTATGTATCAAGTTTAAATAGAAAAATAAGTAATAGAAATCTTATATTTAACACTCCCAAATTTTTTTTTGAATTTACTTTTATTTTACTTATCCTTTCATTAGCTTCTTATTTATTTTTTTTTAAAGAAACTATACCCAATAAAAATATTAGTGATTTATTTGTTATATTTATTAGTGCACTGAGGTTATATCCTGCTTTTAATTCTCTAGCAGCGTCTTTGATGTCATATAAGACAAATAGACAAACAATTATAAAATTAAATAATTTTTGTAGTTCAAAAATAAACTCTCGATATCTACAATTTAAATCGTTCGCAAATTCAAAATTTAATTATAAAAAATCTTTTTTAAGATTTATAAATGTTGATTTTAAATATAATAACTCATCAAAATTTATTTTTAAAAAATTAAATATTACAATTAGAAAAGGCGAAAAAATCGGAATCATAGGAGAAAGTGGCACAGGTAAAACTACTTTTATTAATTTAGTTTTTGGATTGTTAAATCCGACCAAAGGAGTAGTTTTAAATTATGGTTTGAATATAAAGTATAATTTAGATAAATGGCATAACTTTATAGGTTATGTGCCTCAAAATGTTTTCCTTTTTGATGACACCATTAAAAATAATATCGCTCTTGGTATAGATAAAAATAAAATAAATAAAATGCAAATTAATGACTTATTAAAATTTTTGAAGTTAGACAGTTTAATAAAAATAAATAATTCAAATCAAGAAATTGGTGAAAGAGGTAAAAGAATTTCTGGGGGCCAAGGTCAAAGGATTGGCTTAGGAAGAGCTTTATACAGAAAACCACAATTTTTAATATTAGATGAAGCAACAAATTCATTAGATAATAAAATAGAAAAAAAAATTTTAAATAAAATTTTTAAGCTTAAAGAAAAAACTATTATTTTAATTACACATAAAAAAGAACTATTAAAGTATTGTGATCGAGTAATAAATTTAAATAAGATTTTAAATAGCAAAAATTGAAACTTAATTTTACTTAACTTTATAAATTTAAATAAATATTAATGAATATAGCTATTATCCCTGCAAGAAAAGGAAGTAAAAGAATTAAAAATAAAAATATAAAACTTTTTTTTAAGAAACCTATGATTGCTTGGACAATATTGGCCTTAAAAAAATCAAAACTATTTGATAAAATAATTGTAACATCTGATAGTTTAAAAATTCTCAGTATATCAAAAAAATTTGGAGCAGATATTATTATAAAAAGATCAAAATTATTGTCGAACGATCATACGCCTACTTATCCAGTTATATTAGATGCAATCAAAAAAATTAAAGATATATTTTTAATAAAAAATATTTGTTGTGTATACCCTTGTAATCCGTTTTTAGAAATTATGGATATTAATAAATGTTTTTCATTGCTAAAAAAAAATAAAAACTCATATATATTTCCAGTTGCTAGGTATTCACATCCCATACAAAGAGCATTAAAATTAGAAAAACGTTTAAATCTGTCGTATATTTTTAGCAAATATGTAAATACGAGAACGCAGGATTTAAAGCCTTCTTTTTATGATGCTGGACAATTTTATTTGGCTACAAAAAATACTTGGTTAAACAATAAAAATAAGAATAAAAAAGCAATAGAAATACCAAGTTGGAGAGTTCACGATATAGATAATCTAAGTGATTGGAATAGAGCTCAGATGTTATTTAAGTATAAAATATTAAAAAAAAATAGCAAGTGACTAGAAAAAAAATCTGTTTAGTAGCGCACGATGCCGGCGGGGCAGAACTAATAAGCAATTGGTCTCTAAAAAAAAAAAACATTATTATTTCCGTAAAAGGTCCGGCTATAAGAGTTTTTAGAAATAATATTGGTATTTTTAAAAATTATAGTTTTAATCGTGCAGTAAATTTATCCTCTACTGTAATTTGTGGAACAGGCAATTATGAATATGAGAAAAACTGCATGCTTTTATCAATAAAAAAAAAAAAAAAATAAATTGAATGGTTAGATAACTGGAATAATAAAAAAAAGAAATTTTTTTTAAAAAAAAAAAAAAAAAAAAAAAAAAAAATAAGGA
>Ga0114980_10001703_pt1 | contig 15660 bp, 15 predicted proteins | sample S_140806_EF_Meta_FD_87018 | JGI IMG/M metagenome (GOLD analysis project Ga0114980, IMG submission 87018) | Freshwater microbial communities from Lake Simoncouche, Canada to study carbon cycling - S_140806_EF_MetaG | ecosystem: Environmental > Aquatic > Freshwater > Lake | place: Lake...
CGTGGTTTGAGCCGGCACCACCGTGACCCGACAGCCGCGCTCGGCCAGCATGCGCAGGATGTTGTGCTTGACGCCAAAGTCATAGGCCAGCAGGTGGAAGCGGCCTTGGGTCTGTTCGCCGTAACCGGGCTTGCCGTCCAGACCGGCATGGGCCAATTGCCACTCGGTCTGAGTCCATGCGTAGGGCGCTTTGGCCGACACCACGCGGGCCAAATCCAGCCCGGTCATGGTCGGAGCGGCCAGTGCCAGGGCCTTGGCACGGTCGACAGCGGCCGGCGTGACCGCCTCGCCTGCTGCCAGGCCCAGAATGCAACCGTTTTGTGCACCCTGTGTACGCAGCTGACGGGTCAGCTTGCGGGTGTCGATGTTGGCGATAGCCACCGTCCCCTCGCGTCGCAGGTAGTCACCCAAGGTCATGTCCTGGCGGAAATTGGAGGCCAGCAGTGGTAAATCCTTGATGATCAGGCCAGCGGCGAAGACCCGGGACGCCTCCACGTCCTGCGCATTGACGCCGTAGTTGCCAATGTGGGGATAGGTCAGTGTGACGATCTGCTGGCAGTAACTGGGGTCGGTCAAGATTTCCTGGTAGCCGGTCATGGCGGTGTTGAACACCACCTCGCCAACCGTGGCGCCAGCGGCGCCTATGGAATCACCAACATAGACAGTGCCGTCTGCGAGCGCCAGGATGGCGGGAGGGGCGGTTCCCTTGAGAGACAAAAGCACAGGGTTCTCCGAGAATGTGACGGGTACGCCCAATGCTTCTCAGGACCAGGTCCTGAATCGACTTAACAGTGGGGTAAGGCCTGAGTTGCGCTAGGCGTACGGGGGTGCGAAACAGCCCATCAGTATAGCTGAGGGCAGGCCCCATCCCGGCCCTCAGGCCAGTGCCGCCGTGGCGCTGGCGTGCAGGCAGATGGCTGCAGCGCCAGCCACATTCAAGGACTCCTCCCCGCCGGGCTGGGCAATCCGTACCTGCAGCTGGGCGCGGCCCGCCAGAGGCCCGCCCACGCCCTGCCCCTCGTGGCCAAAAACCCAGGCACATGGCATGGGCAGCCCGGCCTGACGAAGCAATTGGTGCAGCGCCAGACCGGCATGGGAACTGGTCACCAGCAACGGGACGTCCAACGCTTCCAGCACCCCCGGGTCGGCGCCGTCCAGCAGAGTCAGGCCGAAATGCGCGCCCATGCCCGCCCGCAGCACTTTGGGCGACCACAGGGCCGCAGTGCCCTTGAGTGCAATCACCTGGGTGAATCCGAAGGCCGCGGCGCTGCGCAGGATGGCGCCCACGTTGCCGGCATCCTGCACCCGGTCCAGGATCACCGTCGGCGCTTGCGCTTGCACCCCAACGTCCGCTGGCAAGTCGATGATGAAACCCATGGCGGCGGGCGAGACCAAGCCGCTGATGCCGGCAAAAAGCGCGTCCGGTATCACTATGTTTTTTGTAGCGCACTGCGTCCATTCGGCGGGGGCTAGCGGCCAAAAAGACTCTGAAAAAACCGCCGTGTGCGGGTGCCAGCCGCGCAAGAGCGCGGCGCGGCACAGGTGGTCGCCCTCAGCCCAGAGCTGCCCCTGGCGACGGTATGCGGCAGTGTCCTGCGCCAAGCGACGAAGGTCTTTCAGCAAGGGGTTGTCCCGCGAGCTGATGAACTGAACAGGTACTGCCGGCATCACAGCCGCTCGGCCACAGGCCGGAAACTGGTGCGGTGCGCTGCACAGGGGCCATGCGTCCGCAGGGCCGCCAGGTGCGCAGCGGTGCCATAGCCCTTGTGCTGGGCAAAGCCGTACTGCGGGTACTGCTCGTCCAGCGTCAGGCACCATCGGTCACGGTGCACCTTAGCCAGAATGGAGGCTGCAGAGATGACTGGTACCAGGTCATCGCCAGCGACGATGGCCTCAGCCAGAACCTCCAACACCGGCAGCCGGTTGCCATCGACCAGCACCTTGTTGGGTTTGAGACGCAAACCCTCGACCGCCCGGCGCATGGCCAGCAGTGTGGCCTGCAGGATGTTAAGTCGGTCGATCTCCTCCACACTGGCTTCGGCGATAGAGCAGCACAGCGCCTTGGCCCGAATGTCATCAAACAGTTTTTCGCGCCGCAGGGCAGTGAGCTTTTTGGAGTCAGCCAACCCTTTGATGGGGTGACGCTCATCCAGAATCACGGCCGCCGCGACCACCGGGCCCGCCAACGGGCCGCGGCCGGCCTCATCCACACCAGCGATCAAGCCCACCACATCCCAGGGCAGGGCCACCTGTTCAGGTTTGCAGGACTTTTTCGATCGCATGGGCCGCTATTGTGGGGGTGTCGCAACGCAGTTGCAGGTGCAAGGCGTTAAAGCGTTCGCGCAAGGCCGCAGCCTGCTCGGGTTCTGCCGCGAGGCCTGTGAGCACGGCATTCGCCAGCGCCCGGGGCGTGGCGGCCTGCTGCAGCAGTTCAGGGACGACGAAATCCTGGCACAGAATATTGGGCAAACCCACCCAAGGTTGCAGTTTTTTGCGCCGCATGATCTGCCATGACCAGCTGTTCATGTGGTACGCAATGACCATGGGGCGTTTGAACAGCGCAGCTTCCAGGGTCGCTGTGCCGCTGGCAATCAGGGTGATGTCACAGGCGGCCAGCACGGCGTGGGACTGACCAGCCACGATGGTGACATGGTCGGCCATGCCACTGAGACGCGCCGCCTGCTCAATCGCAGCCAGCAAGGACGGCACTGCGGGCACGACACACTGCACGTCAGGGCGGGCCTGACGAATCAATGCTGCCGCCTTAAAAAACCGGAGGGCCAGGTGCGCAATTTCAGATGCCCGACTTCCGGGCAGCAGCGCCAGCACCGGCGCATCCAGGCCTAAGCCGAGCTGCTGCCGGGCGGCAGCCTGATCCGGCTCAAGCGGGATCACCTGGGCCAGGGGGTGACCAACGTAGGTGGCCGCAATACCGTGCCGGGCCAGCAAAGCAGGTTCAAACGGGAACAGGCAGAGCACGTGATCAACGCTGCGGCGGATGGCATCGACGCGTTCAGGCCGCCAGGCCCACACCGAGGGCGACACAAAATGCACGGTTTTGATGCCGCGCCCCCGCAGCGCCAACTCCAGGTCAAGATTGAAATCCGGCGCATCGACCCCTATGAACAGGTCCGGCGGCTGCAGAAGCAGCCGGTCCCGGAGCTGGCGCCGGATGCCCACAATTTCACGGTAGCGGCGCAGCACCTCCCAGCCGTAGCCATGCACCGCCAACTTGTCATGCGGCCACCAGGCGGTGAAACCGCGGGCGACCATCCGGGGGCCGCCAATCCCGGCGGCCGACAGATCGGGCCAGCGCACACGCAAACCATCCAGCAACAGCCCGGCCAGCAGATCGCCTGAAGCCTCACCGGCGACCATGGCCAAATTCAGGTGCGGCATGCCAGCCTAGACACAGTCTAGCGAACGATGCCGCGCTGGGTTGAACCGCGCTCTAAAAAAGAGAGCATCATGTCTATATCCGACAAGGCTTCCGGGTAGATATCGCGCAATCCATCAATGGCATTGAGAGCCAGGTCCAAGGTCAGATTATCACGGTACAGCGCCTTGTGCATGGCCTTGACGGCGGCCAGGCGGCCGGCAGCAAAGCCGCGCCGGCGCAAGCCTTCGTAGTTCATGGACCGGGCCTGTGCCGGTTGTCCCTGGCACATGACAAAGGGGGGCAGATCGGCAAACAGCAAGGAGCACATGGCCGTCATGCTGTGCGCGCCAATTTGCACAAATTGGTGCACCACTGTGAAGCCACCCAGAATGACCCAATCGCCCACATGCACATGGCCAGCCAATTGGCTGTTGTTGGCAAAAATGGTGTGATCACCGACCACGCAATCGTGCGCCAGGTGGACATAGGCCATCAGCCAGTTGTCGTTGCCAACGCGGGTCACACCGCTGTCACCGGGCGAGCCGATGTTGAAGGTGCAGAACTCCCGGATGGTGTTGCGATCACCGATCACCAGTTCGCAGGGCTCACCGGCATATTTTTTGTCCTGCGGAATCGCGCCGAGTGAGTTGAACTGGAAGATGCGGTTATCCCGGCCGATGGTGGTGTGCCCCTCCAGCACGCAGTGCGGGCCGATCGTCGTACCCGCTCCGACCCGAACATGGGGGCCGATCACGGTGTAGGGGCCAACCGTGACCGAACTGTCGAGCTCGGCACCGGGATCCACCAAGGCGGTGGCATGGATGGCAGTCACTGATGCCGCCTCAGACGATGGTGCGCATCGCGCAGGTTAGCTCGGCCTCGACCGCCAGGTCTTCAGCCACCAGCGCACGCGCCTTGAACTTGAAAATGCCCGCCTTCATGCGCAGGAGTTCAACGTCGAGGATCAGTTGATCACCAGGCTCCACCGGCCGCTTGAAGCGTGCGCCATCGATACCGGCAAAATAGTACACGGTGTCATCATTGGGCGAGGTGTCCAGCGCGTCAAAGGCCAGCAGCGCTGCCGCCTGCGCCAGCGCTTCCAGCATCAGCACACCCGGCATGACCGGTCGATGCGGAAAATGGCCCTGGAAAAAGGGCTCGTTCATGGTCACGTTTTTCAAGGCGCGGATGGTTTTGCCTTTGTCAATGCTCAGGACCCGATCCACCAGCAGGAACGGGTAGCGGTGCGGCAATTGCTTGAGGATCTTGTGGATGTCCATCAGGGTGCTTCCTTGTTGTCGAATTTGTTTTCCAGGCTGCGCAGTCGCTCCCGCAAGCGGTTGAGCTGCTTGAGCGAGGCAGCGTTCTTTTCCCAGGTGGCGTTGTCATCAATGGGGAACAAGCCTGTGTAGTGTCCAGGTCGGCGAATCGAGCGGGTGACCACACTGGCCGCCGAGATATGGACATGGTCGGCCAGCTCCAGGTGCCCCAGCACAATGGCGCCGCCGCCCAGTGTGCAATGCGCACCGATTCGGGCGCTGCCAGCGACGCCCACGCAGCCGGCCAGGGCGCTGTGTGCGCCAATCTGAACATTGTGGCCAATCTGAACCAGGTTATCCAGCTTCACGCCGTCGGCGATCACCGTGTCTTGCAGGGCTCCACGGTCAATGCAGGTGTTGGCGCCAATTTCGACATCATGGCCGATGCGCACAGCCCCGAGCTGCTCGATCTTTTCCCAGACGCCACCGTTGGGGGCAAAGCCAAAGCCATCAGCACCAATGACCACCCCCGGATGGATCAGGCAACGCTCGCCGATGTGGCAGTCCTCAGCGACCGTCACCCGCGAACGAAGCTCGGTCGCAGCGCCTACCCTGGCGCCACGCTCGATCACGCACAGGGCGCCGATGATGGCTGTGTCATGCACATGGGCCCCTGGATCGATCACCGCGCTGGGGTGGATACGGACACGCGGTGGGCGCGGCAGAGCCGCTTTCCAGAGCCGGGTCACACGGGAAAAATAGAGGTAGGGTTGCTCGGCAACAATGCATGGGCCACGCAATTTGGCTTGGTCAGCATGCTCAGGCCCAACAATCACGCAGGCGGCTGCGCAGTCGCCTAATTGCCCCAAGTACTGGCGGTGACTGAGAAAACTCAGCGCCTGCGGGCCGGCGGACGCCAGCGGCGCCAAAGCCTCAATGAGGCACTCCGGATCACCATGCAGCTCACCACCCAGGGCCTCGACGATCGAACCTAAGCGCAGGGCCATGCGTCAAGCGCTAAGCGCCCGGCTTACTTGCCAGCCGCAGCGTTCAGAACCTTGATCACCTTGTCGGTAATGTCATGCTTGGGGTTGACATACACCGCCTCCTGCAAGATCAAGTCGTATTTTTCAGCCTCTGCCACCTGTTTGACCACCTTGTTGGCGCGCTCGAGCACCTGCTGCAATTCCTCATTTTTGCGGGCATTGAGATCCTCTTGGAACTCACGGCGCTTTCGCTGGAAATCCCTGTCCTGGTCCACCAGCTGTTTTTGACGTGTGGCGCGCTGACTTTCAGACAGCGTAGGGGCCTCACGTTCAAGTTTGTCGGCCGCCGACTTCAGCCCAGCGCCCTGATCGACCAGATCTTTTTCACGCTTGGAAAATTCCAGCTCCAATTTGGTCTGGGCGGCCTTGGCCGTGCTCGCCTCTTTGAAAATCCGGTCGGTACTGACAAAACCGATTCTGAATTCCTGGGCATGGGCCGACAACAGGCTGACAGCCAGAACCAAACCTGCACCGACCTGAGACAACAATTGATTCATTAGAAGCTCGACCCAATTTGAAATTGCACGGACTGGATTTTATCCCCATCGAACTGTCTCAGGGGAACCGAGTAAGCCAGCCTCAGTGGCCCGACCGGCGACAGCCAACTGATGCCAATACCGGCTGATGATCGCAACTCATTGGCATTGGCGTTGCTCTCCAGACCAGCGTCTGGGCCGGAAATGCCACCGACATCGACAAAACCGTACAAGCGAAGCGTTCGGTCATTGCCGGCGCCAGGAAATGGCGTTAACAACTCCCCGTTGAGGTTGATTTTGCGCGTTCCACCCACCACGGTCCCGCTGCTGTCACGCGGGCCGAGGCTCCCCTGCTCAAAGCCGCGGACTGAACCCAGCCCACCACCATAGTAATTCTTGAACACCGGGTAGGACCGATCGCCGATGGGAATCCCGAAGGCAAATTCACTGTTGAAGGCAAATGTCAACTGCTTGGACAGCGGAAAGTACTGCTGAAATTGGTAGGTGGAACGAAAATAACGGGCATCTCCGGCCACCGACAAGTCAGCACTGACCCGCATGAAGCGACCGGTTGTCGGCGCCAGCGCACTGTCGCGCCGATCTCGGGCCCAACCCACCGTCAAGGGTACGGCGCTGCTGTCGTACCCAAATTTATCGGCGTAGTCCTGGTAAGAGGTCGGCAAGGATGTGCCAGGAACGATGGTGGTGTTTTCAATACCGCCACCAAAGTAAACCGTATCGCTCTCCGAAAATGGCACACCGAAGCGGATGGTGCCGCCCGAACTCACCAACTGGTAATAGCTTTGGTCCTGGTAGGGGCTGAAGGTCTTGTGATACACACTCAGGGTGCGAGATACACCATCGGGTGTGAAGTACGGATCTGTGGTGCTGAAGTCCAATACCCGATTGATCTTGCTGGTGTTGATTTGCACGCCCAGAGAATTACCCGATCCAAAAGCATTGTCCTGTTTCAGACCCAAGGACAGGCCCAGACCGTCACCACTGGAAAACCCAGCGCCCAAACTCAGACTGCCTGTTGGCTTTTCGACGACATTGAAGGTCAGATCGACCTGATCGGGTGATCCCGGGACCTCTTGGGTCTCCACAGAGACCTCACCGAAATAGCCCAAGCGGTCTACCCTTTCCCTGGACAGCTTGATTTTGTCGCCGTCGTACCAGGATGCCTCGAGTTGACGCAGTTCTCTTCGCACCACCACATCGCGGGTCCGGTTATTTCCCGCCACATTCACTCGGCGGACGTAAGCTCGCCGCGACGGTTCAGCCAGCAGCACAATCGCGACACGATTGCTGGCACGGTCGATGTCGGGGCGGGACTCCACGCGGGCAAAAGCGAATCCGAAATTGCCGAAATAGTCGGTAAATGCACGGGTGGTTTTGGCCACCTCATCGGCGTTGTAGGGCTGGCCCGGCCGAATGCTCACCAGCGATTTGAACTCATCATCCCGTCCCAGAAAATTGCCCTGCAGGCTGACGCTGCTGACGTCAAAGCGCTCGCCCTCCGAGACATTGACCGTGATGGCAATATCGGTCTTGTTCGGCAGCATGGATACCTGTGTGGAATCGATCTTGAACTCCAGGTAACCCCGCGTCAAATAATAGGAGCGCAGCGTCTCCAGATCAGCATTGAGCTTGGCGCGCGAGTAGCGGTTGGACTTGGTATACCAACTCAGCCAGCCGCCGGTGTCCAGATCGAACAGGCCCCGCAGCGTCGATTCAGAAAACGCCTTATTTCCGACCAAACGGATTTCGCTGATCTTAGCCGTCTCACCCTCAACCACATTGAACGAGAGATTGACCCGGTTGCGCTCGATGGGGGTGACCGTCGTCACGACCTCTGCCGCATAAAGACTGCGGTTGATGTACTGACGTTTGAGTTCCTGCTCGGCCCGATCGAGTTGCGCCTTGTCAAACGGCCGACCGTCGGCAACGCCAACATCGCGCAGCGCCTTCTTCAGTACATCCTTGTCGAACTCCTTGGTGCCAACAAACTCCACGTCAGCCACAGTAGGCCGCTCTTCGACGACCACCACCAGCACGTTGCCAATCACCTCTATGCGTACATCCTTGAACAAACCCAGTGCAAACAGGGCACGGATCGCAGACGACCCCTTATCGTCGTTGTAGACGTCGCCGATCTGCACCGGCAAGGAAACAAACACGGTACCGGGCTCCACACGCTGCAAGCCTTCGATCCGGATGTCACGGACGGTGAACGGGTCGACCGCCCAAGCCGCAAAGGGCGCCAGCGCCACCAAGGCCCAGCTCATCAGCTTGCCAAATCTCACGTGTTTGGTTTTCATTTGTATGTGTAATCGGGCGAATCTGCCAGCAAGTTTTTTCCCGAGCGTCAACCGAACAGCCGGGAGACATCGTTGAAAATCGCGACGGATGTCATGAGGAACAGCAACGCCAAACCGACGCGTTGCAGTCGCCCCAGCCAGAGCTCGGTCACGGCGTGACCAGTGACACCTTCCCAAAGATAATACATCAGGTGACCACCATCAAGCACCGGCAGAGGCAGCAGATTCAGCACACCCAAGCTGACACTGATCAGTGCCAGGAACAACAGGTATTGGGTGAGGCCTTGGTTGGCTGATTTGCCTGCGTAGTCGGCCACGGTGAGCGGACCGCTGAGGTTTTTGAGTGACGCTTGTCCCACCAGCATCTTCCCCATCACACCCAGGGTCAGCGACGAGACCTCCCAGGTCCGCGCCGCACCACGCCACAGCCCATCGATCGGTCCATACCGAACCATGACAATTTCCGGCGCCGCGCCGACAAAGGCACCAATCCGGCCAATGCGGGCGCTGCCTTCCACCCGAACTGCGGGCTCGACCCGAATGAGCAGCTGCTCACCTGCACGGTCCACCAACCAGTCTGACGCCACGCTGTTGCCATCCTTGACCGATGTCCTGATGAGCTGGCGCAATTGCTGGCCATCGACCACTTTGACAGCGCCGAACTGGCGAACCAGGTCTCCCTCGCGCAAACCAGCCCTGGCCGCGGGATCACTGGCGACCAGGCCGCCCAACACCGGCTTGGTGAAGGGGCCGGTCAGACCGATCTGCTTAAGAAGAACGGCATCGGCCTCCAAAGACGACAAACCACGCAGGGGCAAGACGATTTCCCGTTCAATGGCATTCAGGCTCGTGTTGAGCCGCAGGGTCAGGTTTTGCTCCTGCAAGGCGCTCCGGGTCATCAGCCAACGCAAATCTTCAAACGACTCGACCGCCTGCCATTCGCCCTCCTCGACGGCGGCGCCAACAACCCGTTCGCCACCAATTAAGCCGGCCTTGGCCGCAATGGAGCCGGGTTCAGGGCTGGCCAGGACAGGCGCTGGCATTTCGACGCCACCCCAGTTCACCAGGGCATACAGAAGGACGGCCAACAGCAGGTTCGCCATCGGTCCCGCAAGCACTATCGCAGCGCGCGATGCCAGTGGCTGGGCGTCGAAGCTGCGGTGGCGTTCGGCTTCGGGCACCGTGGATTCCCGCGCGTCAAGCATTTTGACGTAGCCTCCCAGCGGCAGCACACCGATGACAAATTCGGTCTCGGATCCCTTGGGCTGCCAGCGCCACACGGTCTTGCCAAAGCCGATGGAGAAACGCAATACCTTGACACCACAGGCCAGTGCCATCCGGTAGTGTCCGTACTCATGCACGGCGACCAGCAGGACAAGAGCCAACACAAATGCAAGAACGGTCATCAGCATAAGGGCTTGCGTCGGCCGCGTTCAGCGGCCAAGACGGCGGACCGCGCCGGCTGCCCGGTCGCGGGACATGGCGTCCAGGGCCAGCAAGTCTTCCAAGGACTGCGGGGGTATTGGGCTAATCGCACCGAGCGTGTCCAGATTGACCGCGTGAATCTGGTCGAACCTGATTTGGCCAGTCAAAAACGCGTCTACTGCCACCTCATTGGCGGCATTGAGGACGGCAGTGGCTCCGGCAGGCGCCTCAAGCACCGCCCAAGCCAACTTCAAACCCGGAAACCTTTGGGCATGCAATGGCGTGTCGACGGCCTCAAAGGTCATGTCCTTCATCGCCCGAAAATCAAGCGCCATTGCGCCCGAGCTCATGCGGTCTGGCCAAGACAGGCCGTAGGCAATCGGGACCTTCATGTCGGGGGTGCCCATCTGGGCGACCACCGAATGGTCGGTGTACTGCACCATTGAATGGATCACACTTTGCGGATGAATGACCACCTCGATCTGTGCCGGCCGGACACCGAACAGGAAATGGGCCTCGATCACTTCAAGGGCTTTGTTCATCATGGTCGCCGAGTCAACCGTGATCTTGCGTCCCATTACCCAATTGGGGTGCATCGTCGCCTGCTCTGGCGTCACATCTCGCAGCGTCTTGGGTGATCGCTGTCGGAACGGCCCGCCAGACGCCGTCAGAATGATTTTGTCAACCCGCTCTGCCCAAACCGCAGGATCATCGGGCAAAGACTGAAAAATGGCCGAATGCTCGCTGTCAATCGGCAGCAACTTGGCGCCGCCTTGTCTGACGGCTTGCAGGAAATACTCGCCACCGACCACCAGGGCCTCTTTGTTCGCCAGCAACAGGCGCTTACCCGCTCGGGCAGCACCCAGACAGGACGCCAAGCCAGCTGCGCCGACGATCGCTGCCATGACGATATCGACCGAGTCATGGGAAGCTACCATCGTGATGGCCTCAGCGCCCCAGAGCACGCGCGTTGGCAGGCCCAAGTTCAGACACTGCTGCGCCAACTCCCTGCCATGCGGCTCACTGGCCATGATTGCAAACGCAGGTTTGAAGCGGACGCACTGCTCCAGCAACAAGGTTACCCGGGTCGAGGCACTCAGGGCAAAAACCTGAAAACGGCCAGGATGGCGGGCGATCACCTCCAGCGTGTTGACACCGATGGAGCCGGTTGACCCCAGAATAGCGACCCTCTTGCTGTTCAATGTGTCCGAATCCCTCATCCTTACTCCTAAGCAGTGCAAATCAGCATAGCCAGCGGCAGGGTTGGCAGAAGCGCATCTAGGCGGTCAAGCACGCCACCATGGCCTGGCAAAAGCCCACTGCTGTCTTTGGCGCCAGCGCCGCGTTTGACCAATGACTCCATCAAATCACCAGCCACACTCATGGCTGTCAGCAAAACCAAGGCCAGCACAAAGCCCGGCGCTCCCCATTGTTCTGCCCGACTGTACAGGCTGGGAACACCCAGCGCCCAATGAATGTCGATCGATTGCCAGAACAGTGCCACGATCAGAACACCCAGAACGCCGCCAACGACGCCTTCCCAGCTCTTGCCCGGACTGATCGATGGCGCGAGTTTGGACGAAAAAATCCGACCACCCCAGGCCCTGCCAACAAAATACGCTGAGATGTCGGCGGCCCAGGACAATGCCAATATGGACAACAGCAGGTTGACACCCATCACCCGCGCTTGCGCGGCGGCGATCCAGGCGATCGAGAGTACCAGCAGACCGATCAGCAGGCGCAGGCGACGGTCATACTTCGCCCAGGCTGACACACCACCATGGAGCACCCAAGCCACGCCCAGGACCCAAGCCAGGCCAGACGCCCACCAAAGACCGCGCAGTGATTGCGCCAACCAACCCGACCACCAGATACCAAGGCAAGCCAAGGCGCAGACGCTGGCCGCCACGACGGAGGCCGTCTGGCCGAAACCGCTGAGTCGGGCCCACTCCCAGGCACCGGCCGCCACCAACAGCAACACCAGAGCGCAAAAAGGCTCAGGTTCTTTGTAAAAAAACGTGGGAATGAAAAAGGCGAGCAGAACCAGCGCCGTGATGACACGTTGCTTCAACATGTGCAGCACTCTTGCCAGGGCAGCCTAGACGGCCATGATGTCCTGCTCTTTGGCAGATACGAGTTGATCAATTGCCACAATATGGCGGTCCGTGAGTTTCTGAATATCTGCCTCTGAGCGCTTTTGGTCGTCCTCGGAGGCGAGCTTGTCCTTGACCGCTTTTTTCACCGCATCGTTGGCATCACGGCGCAGGTTTCGAATGGCGACTTTCGCCGCCTCGCCCTCTCCGCGAACCACCTTCGTCAGTTCCCGGCGACGTTCTTCTGACATGGCTGGCATAGGCACTCTGATGAGGTCGCCCATAGATGAGGGGTTGAGTCCGAGATCACTGTCGCGGATCGCTTTTTCAATCTTGGCGCCCAGGCCTTTTTCCCAGGGCTGGACACTGATGGTGCGAGCGTCCAGCAGTGACACGCTGGCCACTTGACTGACAGGCACCATCGACCCATAGTAATCCACCTGAACCGTGTCGAGCAGCGCAGGGTTCGCCCGTCCAGTGCGGATCTTGGTCAGGTTGTTTTTGAAGGCTGCGATGCTTTGGTCCATCTTTGCCTCCATCTGGCGTTTTACTTCGGCAATTGGCATCGTTGTCTCCTTGCTCCGTGATCCGAGTCGCTAACAGTCTAATTTTGGCATGCTCAGGCGTGAACCAAGGTGCCCTCATCGTCACCGAGCACCACCCGTTTCAGTGCGCCATGCTTGAATATCGAGAAGACCTTGACGGGCAGCTTTTGGTCCCGGCAGAGGGCAAAAGCCGTGGCGTCCATGATGCCCAGGTTCTGGGTCATGGCCTCATCGAACGTGATGGACTGGTACCGGGTGGCCATCGGGTCTTTTTTGGGGTCGGCGGTGTAGACACCGTCCACCTTGGTGGCTTTGAGCACCACCTCTGCGCCAATTTCAGCACCGCGAAGGGCCGCCGCCGTATCTGTGGTGAAAAAGGGGTTGCCTGTTCCAGCGGCAAAAATCACAACTTTGCCTTCCTCCAGATATTGCAGCGCCTTGGGCCTCACGTACGGTTCTACCACCTGCTCGATGGCAATGGCAGACATGACTCGCGCAACCAGGCCGGCCTTGTTCATGGTGTCGCCCAGCGCGAGTGCGTTCATCACCGTCGCGAGCATGCCCATGTAATCCGCCGTGGCGCGATCCATACCAACCGACCCGCCAGCCACGCCGCGAAAGATGTTTCCGCCACCGATGACCACTGCGACCTGGACACCGAGTCGGGTGACTTCGGCAATTTCGTCCACCATACGCACAATCGTGTCTCGGTTGATACCAAACTGATCATCACCCATCAAGGCTTCGCCCGAGAGCTTGAGCAGTATGCGTTTATGTACCGGTCCTGCACTGGTCATGGACGACTCCTGGGCATAGGGCTTTGGTTTAAGAACTGGGGCGTCCTACCGATGTCAGACAAGTCAATGTTGACCTTCAACCGGTCGGTACAGTGCTTTAGGATGTCTGTTTGGCCGCTGCCACTTGGGCAGCGACTTCAGCCGCGAAATCATCGACCTTCTTCTCAATGCCCTCGCCGACGACATACAGCGTGAACCCCTTGACGGTGGTTGCTGCGCCTTTGAGCATTTGCTCTACCGTTTGCTTGTCGTTCTTGACAAACGCCTGGTTGAACAAGGAGACCTCCTTGAGGTACTTTTGCACACCGCCCTCGATGCGCTTGGCCACGATCTCCGCCGACTGAACGGGTTTGCCAGCTGCTGTGGCGATGGCGGCGTCTTCCGCAGCTTTGGCTGCTGCCACCGAACGCTCACGAGCCACCAAATCGGCCGGCACGTCTGCACTGGAGAGCGCAACGGGCTTCATCGCCGCCACATGCATTGCCACATCTTTGGCTGCCATGTCGTCACCGTCAAATTCGACCAGCACCCCGATCCGCGTGCCATGCAAGTAAGCGGCAACCTTGGTGCCGGTATCGCAACGCTTGAAGCGTCGAAAACTCATGTTCTCGCCAATTTTGCCTATCAGGCCCTTACGCACATCTTCCAACGATGGCCCAAACCCATCCTGCTCATAGGCCAGGGCACCCAGTGCCGCGATATCGACCGGGTTGTGCTTCACAATCAGGCCCACAGCAGCATTGGCCAAAGCCAGGAAGCTGTCATTCTTGGTCACGAAGTCGGTCTCGCAATTGACCTCAAGCACAGCACCGACATGGCCGTCGATCCGGCCAACCACGACGCCCTCGGCCGTGATTCGGCCTGCCGCCTTGCCGGCCTTGCTGCCGAGCTTCACGCGCAGCAACTCTTCCGCCTTGGCCATATCGCCATCCGCTTCAGTTAACGCCCTTTTGCACTCCATCATGGGCGCATCAGTCTTGCCGCGCAGCTCGGCAACCATACTTGCAGTAATTGCAGCCATTTTTCTCTCCATACTCATCAAAACTGTTTGATTTAAAAAAAGGGGGCTAACGAGCCCCCCTTTGCTTGGGGCGGATTCGCGCTCAGGCGACTGGCTCGCTCACTTCGACAAACTCATCGGAACTCTCTGTGGCAACGGCTTTTACCACGTCGTCGACGGCGTTGGCACGACCCTCAATGATCGCGTCCGCAATTCCCCGGGCGTACAGGGTCACAGCCTTGGACGAGTCGTCATTGCCGGGGATCACATAGTCGATGCCTTCGGGCGAGTGGTTCGAGTCAACCACAGCGATCAAGGGGATCCCAAGCTTCTTGGCTTCAGCAATGGCGATCTTGTGGTAACCGACATCGATCACGAAAATGGCGTCCGGCAATACCGCCATGTTCTCGATGCCGCCGATGTCTTTTTCGAGCTTCTCCAGTTCGCGGGTGAACATGAGTTGCTCCTTCTTACTCATGGTGTCCATGCCGGCTTCCTGCTGAACTTTCATGTCTTTCAATCGCTTGATCGATGTTTTAACGGTCTTGAAGTTTGTCAACATACCACCGAGCCAACGCTGGTCTACGTAAGGTACGCCAGCGCGCTGGGCTTCCGTAGCCACTGTCTCACGCGCCTGACGCTTGGTGCCCACCATCAGTACAGTGCCGCGCTTGGCGGAAATCTGGCGGACGAACTTCGCCGCGTCCTGAAACATCGGCAGTGACTTTTCCAGATTGATGATGTGGATTTTGTTGCGATGACCAAAGATGAACGGCGCCATCTTGGGGTTCCAGAAACGGGTCTGGTGTCCAAAATGGACGCCCGCCTCAAGCATTTCGCGCATGGTTACTGACATATCCGACTCCAAAGGTTAGGTCTAAAATCCAGTTCGTCATCGCAGACAGGCTGGCAGATTTGACTCGGCCCGGTGCTGCAACACCTCGTTTAAACTGGTTTGATGATTTGCTTGTGCCCGACGTACAGCGTGCGGCAAGCTCAGCCAATCAAGTATAGCAGTCACTGCCATCCCAAGACATGCTCCCCCATCGATCGGTCAAGCACATGCGCCCTGCGCGGCACAGCACAGTCACCAATGCACACAACACGCACCTGCAGCCAAGATCTGCCATGGGCAAGGCCCTTCGCCCGTCGACAAGATTGGATCAAAATGCCTGATTACCGGTCCCTTGAGACTGTTGCGGCCTGTGACGTATCAAAAGGCGTGACATGAAAATCGCAGTGATCGGCGCGGGCATCATCGGCATCACGACCGCCTATGAATTGGCGAGTGATGGCCATCAAGTCCATGTCATTGAACG
>Ga0114980_10001707_pt1 | contig 15636 bp, 8 predicted proteins | sample S_140806_EF_Meta_FD_87018 | JGI IMG/M metagenome (GOLD analysis project Ga0114980, IMG submission 87018) | Freshwater microbial communities from Lake Simoncouche, Canada to study carbon cycling - S_140806_EF_MetaG | ecosystem: Environmental > Aquatic > Freshwater > Lake | place: Lake...
ACTGGTGCAACCGGTGCAACAGGTCCAGCGTCTAACGTTACTGGACCAACAGGTGCACGTGGTTTAGATGGACCGACAGGTCCTACTGGTGCTACTGGTCCGCAAGGCGCTGCTTCAAATGTTACGGGCCCTATTGGACATACTGGTCCCGCAGGTATTCAAGGTGAGCGGGGACCTATTGGTCCACAAGGACAAACTGGCCCTACTGGAGCTGCTGGAGCTACTGGAGCAACTGGTCCGCAAGGCGTATCAATTCATTTCCGCGGTTCTTTATCCACATACGCTGCACTTCCTTCAACTAATAGAACTATTAATGATGCGTATTTAATTTTAGATGAAGGCGATCTTTATGTTTGGAATGGTTCAGCTTGGGACAATGTAGGACAAATTGTTGGTCCTAAAGGTGACACTGGTCCACAAGGACCTACAGGTCCACAAGGTTTAACTGGTTTAACTGGTAACACTGGACCAACAGGAGCAACAGGAGCAGCAAGCACAGTAACCGGCCCAACAGGTCCAACTGGTTCTACAGGTCTACGTGGTTTGCAAGGAGAAATTGGACCTACAGGTTCTCAAGGACCTACTGGTGTTTCTGGACCAACTGGACCACAGGGTTTATTAGGACCAACTGGATCTCAAGGTCCTACGGGACCTTTAGGACCAACTGGAGCACAAGGTGTAGTTGGTCCTACAGGATCAACAGGACCAACTGGTACACAAGGTGTAACGGGCCCAACAGGACCGCGAGGTTTACAAGGTTTAACTGGAGCCTCTGGAGATACAATACTTAACGTAGATGCTGGCGCACCAAATAGTGTATATGGTGGCGTAGATTCAATTGATTGCGGAGGAGTGACCGGCTAATGGCTGTAAAAGTTCAATTTAGACGTGGTACCGCATCTGAGTGGTCTGCAGCAAATCCTGTTCTTGCACAGGGTGAAGCAGGTTACGAATACGACACTGGTAAATTTAAAATTGGTACTGGAGTTCTTGCGTGGAACTCACTATCTTATTCTTCTGGAACAACTGGACCTACAGGTGCTCAGGGTGTAACTGGTCCTACTGGTCCAGTATCTACCCAACCTTCAACTGTAACCGGTCCTACAGGACCTACAGGTCCGCAAGGAACTAGCATTACTGTTAAAGGTTCAGTAGCTGCAGTTATAAATCTTCCTTCTTCAGGTAATGCAGTTAACGATGCTTACATTGTTACCGCAACTGGTAACTTGCATGTTTGGAATGGAACAGCTTGGACTAACGTTGGTGCAATTGTTGGTCCAGCTGGAGCAACGGGTGCAACGGGTTCCACTGGACCTACTGGTCCTGCGGGTACAAATGGTTTTGTAGGTAGCAATGGTGCAACAGGTGCAACCGGACCAACAGGATCTACCGGTCCAACTGGAGCTACTGGTGCCGCCAGCACAGTTGCAGGCCCAACAGGTGCAACTGGACCTACTGGTCCACAAGGTTTTCAAGGATCTCTTGGACCAACTGGACCTACGGGCGCTGCGTCTCAAGTTACAGGGCCTCAAGGACCTACCGGACCTACAGGTGCAACTGGTCCTCAAGGAAAATTTACAGCTAGTGCAGTAGCCCCATCTATTCTTACTGCTGTAACTGGCGACGGTTGGTTTAACACAGATACTACAAAAACATACGTATTTTACAACAATGTGTGGACAGAAGTAGGTTCTGGAAATATTGGGCCAACTGGACCTCAGGGTGTGCCTGGGGCTCTTCAAATCGGCACAATGTGGTGGTTTGGAATTTAAAAAGAAGTATACGCCGTAAAAAAATGTAATAACAAGTATCTTGTACTAAGTGCAGGTAAAGAGAGGTAAAAATCAATGCCAGGTTTCTTAGGCGGTAATTCGAGTGGTACAGGCGGAGAGATCCGTTTTCCTGCTGAATTTATTGATCCAGTAACGAAACTCCGCGTCTCCGAACCGCAGACGCTGATTGATACAGACTTTGAATATGGTTTGCAGCCTACTAAATGGGAAACAGTTGAGCTTATCAACAACACTCCATCCTTTTTCTCAAAAGGTGGAGATACAACAATCCCAAACATTTCTTCTGTAACCACAACTGAACTTTCTCGTGAAGTAAAGGTAACTACTTCTTTAGCCCACGGTCTTGCTGTTGGTATTCCAATCAACGTTTCTGGTACTAAGTCTCTTACAGCAGATGGTGCCTACATCATCAACTCTGTACCTGATATTTATACCTTTACTTATCTTTGTAAGCAAAACCAATTAGTTACAGCATCTATTGAAGATCTTTATACTTCTATTGTTACCGGTGAGTTTTTCCAAGGATCACAAATTCGTATTGCTGACTCTGATGGTTTGGTAACAGACTCCGCTAGTAACTCTACACTAACTATTAAAACTGAATCACCTCACGGTTTTGGTGTTGCAACCCCATTTTATTTCTTAAATCTTAACTCAACAGTTTCTCAAGAATTTGACTCTTCTAACTCTGCTTCTAAAGCGTTTGATGCAAGTAACAGTGCAACTGCACAGATATTTGATGGTTCTAATACTTTAACTTCTTACAGACTTGATCTTGATAATAACGCGGTAGCTTCTGGAACTGTAAGTTCTATCTCAACCTACTCATCAGCAAACAATACTATTACGGTACAGCACACCACAGAAAACTTTTTAGGAAAAGCTGTTGGAACACCTCTTTACCATAACGTTGTTTCTGCTGGAGGCTACTTTGCTTCAAATCCAAGAGGCGTTGTATTTTTAAAATCTTTAGTTACAGCTACAACTAGTGGTTCCGTATTTCAAATTAGTAGCGTTCCAAACGGTCCAGTTATTTCAATTACAAACGCATTAACAGGAACTTTTCAATTAGCAAATGAAGCTCGTTTATTTGCTGGAAATAACTTAGATAGTGCTACTGAAACAACAATTACGGTTGTAAACGACGCGGCTAAAACTTTTAACGGAGAAAACACAGGCGGACAGTACTTAAATAACTGTTCATTTAGCGCAGGTAACGTTAGCGGAGCTAGTGGTTCTGGTGTTGCAGACCTATCTCTATATGCCGGTTTAATGGTTAAATATGAAACTACAGGAACGCCTCCAACAATTAACGCTGGTGGAGATGCATCAAATGGTGGATCTACTACTTCTTTAGTAAACGGTCGCACTTATTTTATTGATAGCAATTTCCAGGTAGGTAGCTCAATTAACTACGTTGTAACTCTTAAAGAGTATCCAACTAGCTCAACCAACATAAACTTTACAGGAACTGGTACCGGTACACATAAATTTACAGCAATTGGTATTGCTCTTGATAAAGACCTATTCCACATCAAAGACCACGGATATGCAGTAAATGATATGCTTCGTTATGCATACCCAACAAGTGGACACTTTGGTGTAAATGACGCTGGAACTGAGTTAAAAGACTATTACTTTGTGCAGACTCTTTACGGACCGCACAACTTTAGCGTTAACTGGACAGTAGGAGAGCTTTCTCCAAAAACTCAATCATTTATTGGATTGGTAGCAACACAGTCTTCAGTAACAACTCTTATGACTGCTCAAGGTTTTGGAGCAGGATTATCTTTTGCTGTTACTTCAGGCACTCTTCCTGCAGGACTTGTTCTTAATACTTCTACAGGTGTTGTTTCAGGAACCCCATCAAATATTGCGGGTTATTCACAAGCAACAGTTAGAATTACTGCCACAGACAGTTTTGCAAGTACAGACTTTATTGATATTACTTTCCAAGTAAATCCGGCCCCATTCTTGTATGCATTTAGCGCTGCAACATTTACTCCTGGTGGGGCAAGTGGTATGTATGGTCCAAACATTACTCAAGCACGTAATGGTGTAGGAAACCCTAGTTGGGCCTCAACATACTTAAACATGCCTTCTTATAATGGTCATATGGAGTGGACTGTTCCAAGGACAGCAACTTATAGAATTTTTGCTCAAGGTGCCGGAGGAAACTACGACAACTGCTATGGATACTATGGCGGTGCTGGAGCACAAATGCGTGGAGACTTCTCCCTAACTCAAGGTGAAATCGTTACTATTGCGGTAGGGCAACGAGGACTTTCAGGCTGTGCTTCTCAAGGTTGCAGTCACAACGTGTCTGGAGGAAACGGAGCTACTTGGGTTCTTAGAGGAAACAAGTACACAAACGCAGCACAGTCAGATGTTATGATAATTGCTGGCGGAGGCGGTACTCCTGGAATGTACCCATGCTGTAACGGAAGTAATTACACTACCAACGCAAACACTGGAACTGCTGGATATTGGAATAACGCCCGCGGAGGTTATGCTGCAGATGGTGGTAGCGGTGCCGGAGCTTGGTCTAACCACGGCTCTGGTGGAGCAGGTTTTTATTCTGACGGATCTGGTGGAGCTAGTAACTGGTACCCAAGCGCATACAAAAACTCTAATAACCCCCTTAGAGGCGGCTACATGTACACCCCTTGGGGTGACTATGGACGTCACGGAGGTTTTGGAGGCGGAGGTTCTTCTGGTCTTCACTCAGGAGGTTCTGGTGGTTGGTCAGGCGGCGGAGGCGGCGAATGGTGCAGCTACGGAGCTGGTGGTGGTGGAGGTTCCCTTAACAACGGCGCTTCTCAGTCAAACACTGTTGGCGGAGGAAACACAGACGGCTATGTCACTATTACACAGCTATAAGGGTTGGGAGATAAACTTAAATGACTAACATCTACCCCGATCTTCGTACAGAACCTTTTGTTGCAAATCCACACGCTCTTTTAACAGACGGAGTTGTTACCGACGTAGTTTTTATGCAAGATTACGATGAAGAACAAATTAAAGAAACTTTGTCTAAGTATTCTTATGATGAGGTTGCAAGTTGGGACGAGTACGGGTACATGATCTACGCTGGGTATATTAAAATAGGGAAATGGATAGTTATCCCGCAACCTACTCCAAACCATACGTTTAATGAGACCAACGGTGCTTGGGAACTACCACGTAATGCTGAGTACAAATGCACCCCATGCGAATCAAACAAAGAAAAGAGTGTAACTAATGCCAATTAATATTACTACCGCAGGCGGTGCAGGTACACACTCTTTTTCAAAAACAAACGTAAATCTTGCAGACGATTTTATTTACTACAAGAACTCTTCTCCAGACGTTATCCCAACAATTTTTGCTGTTGGAACTACTTTTATTTATACACCTGGTGTTGGTGCCCTAGCAGGAATTAACTCTGGGGATATTCTCTATGTTACAACTCAAAATCCAAAAAAACTTACCTTTAGCTCAACCTCTGGTGGATCTTCTGTAAATATTACAGGACAAACTGCAGGATCAATTAAATTTAACACCCCAATTGTTTATTCTAATAAACTTAATATTGATGGGCAAACTGCTGATCGTCAAGCTGTTAAGTACTACACAGATAGCACTCCTCTTACTGGCCTTGTAAGCGGAAATACTTACTTTTTACGTAACGTTTCAATTTCAGATTTTGCTGGAGCTAAGGCTCTTTATACCCTTACTTCAAACACCCACACATTTACAAGTGCTGGTACAACTGGAGCTAATCCTCCAGCTATTGCAACAATTCGTGCTGCCTACACAACAGCAACAACTTGGCGAGACACTTACTTACAGCAGGGTTCATTCCAGGGATACCAAGACTGGACAGTGCCTGTATCAGGTACCTATGAATTTACTGCAGCCGGTGCTTCAGGTTATGATGGATCAGGTGCAGGCGGTGTAGGTCGCGGAGCAATTGTTAAGGGCCGCGTAAACCTTACTAAAGGTGAGGTTATTACCATTGTTTGCGGTCAGCGTGGTGCTGCACCTTCTTCTGGAGCTGTATGGGGAGGTTCTGGTGGTGGAACATTTGTTGTTCGTAAAACTGGTTTGCAGCCTTTGTTTGTTGCGGGTGGCGGTTCTGGTGAATCTAACTCCGGTGCAGGACGCGACGGTGTTTTAACAGCTCTTGGTGGAACAGCTACTTCAGGAGCTTTAGCCGGTGGATATGCCGGTTACGGTGGTCTTTCAACTAGCGGTTACTCAGCTGGTGGTGGTGGTTTTCTAGGACGCGGTGAAAACTCAAGCACTGGCGAACTTGGTGGTGGAAGTTTCCAAGACGGACTAGTTATGAACTCCTCCAACTTACGTGTTGGTGGTTATGGCGGATTTGGTGGTGGCGCACAGTCAGACGGAAATACACAAGGTCAGTCTGGTGGAGCCGGCGGTTATTCTGGTGGTGGCGGTGCTCGCAACACAGTAGCTAACAACTCTGGTGGTGGTGGAGGTTCCTTCATTACTAACCTTGCTAGTAGCGTAGCCACATCTACTGGTCTTTGGGAAGGTGTCTCAACCTTTACAAATGGTGGCGCTATTACTAACCTTTCTTCTTATAACACTGGAGATGGAACAGTAGCCGTATCACTTGTATCATCATTTACAACAGGTCACACATTGCACCCAACAGCAGCAGACGCAGCCGCGGGTACAAACGGTATTGCTATTACACCTACAGGGTCTTCATACCACGCAATCGTACCTATTACTGTAGACCTAACCGCTAATACATTTAATTTCCCAGATGCACACGGGCTAGTTACTAACGACGCTATTACTTACAGCACAAGCGGAACAGTCGTTGGGGGTATGTCTACTAACACTATTTACTATGTAAATAAGGTAGACAACTACAGCTACAAACTAAGTGTAAATACATCATTAAGTCCAGATTTAGATCTAACAGCTCCAAGCGCAAGTTCAAATGATACTTTTAGTAAGGTTATTGTTAACGTTGCAACAGAAACCATCACCCTTCCTTCTCACGGTTTCTTAGCCAACCAACCTATTAAGTACCTTACAAATGGTGGAACACCTATTGCTCCACTACAGAACAACGCAACCTATTATGTAAAGAGCGTAGTAGATCAGAACAACATTACTCTTAGCCAGTCTCTAAATGGCCCTACTATTAACCTTACATCTGCTGGTACAGGAACCGCACATTCTTTTGTTTATGTGGTTGTAAACGTAGATGAAGACAGCATCTATATTCCAGGTCACGACCTATCTACAGGACAAAAAGTTGTTTACTCTAATGGAGGTGGAACAACTATTGGCGGCCTTACAAACGGAGGTCAGTACTTTGTTTATAAGGTTGATAACAACATCATTAAGCTTTCTACAAATAAACTTGGTACTGCTATTGTAAACATTACTGGAACAGGTACTGGTAACCATACAATTACTGTAAATTCCGTTGACTTTGGTCTAAACCAGTTCTCTGTTCCAAACCATGGCTTTAGCCAAGGTGAATTAGTTCAGTATGATGCTGTAGGACAAACCGCTATTGGTGGACTTACTTCTGGATCTCCTTACTACATTATTCTTGTAGACGGAGATAACTTTAAACTTGCTGCGTCACTTCTTGACGCAACAGCTGGAACCGCTGTGGACATCACTACTGCGGGTGTTGGTAAGCATCGTATTTTGTCACTATCTAAGTCCCCAGATGGAACTTACACAGTGGCCTCAGTACCTACTGCCTACACATTTACAGTGTCTGCAGGTGGTTACGTACCAGCTATTACTAAAACATTTACTCCTCGTGCTGTTATTGACACTCAGCAGAATAACCTAAAGATTCAGTCACACGGTTTTATTACTGGCACTAAAGTTCGTTACAACAATAACACCGGAACATCTATCGGTGGTTTAACCAACCTTACTGATTACTACGTAATTAACTTAAATAAAGACTATATCCGCCTAGCGACATCTGCAGATAACGCCGCATCAGGTGTTGCTCTTAGCTTTACAGGATTTGGCGCTGGTGTAGACCATACATTAACTACCTACCAAATTAACGGTAACGTTACAGGTTCTGGAACAGTAACCACTGCTGCAGGAAGTACACTAGTTAATGGTTCTAACACCGCTTTCTCTAAAATCCTTAAAGTTGGAGATCGTTTCCGTATCTTCCCACCTAACACAGTTAACTCTAAGACATTTGGAGCTTCTAACGTAACTGGTGGAGCAACTAATACAATCGCTATTACTAGCCATGGTTTTATTACCACAGACGTAGTGCTGTTCCTTTCAGGAACAGGCGTTGCACCTGGCGGTCTTACAACTAACCAGTACTACTACATTGGTGTAGTTAACGCCAACACTGTTAAGCTATACAACAGTGCAACTGATGCAAACAACTCATCAAACGCAGTGGCTTTCTCTACTACTGGTACAGGAACTAACTTTACTTTAACTAGAACAGTTCCCTCTTCACCAATTATTCGTAGAATTACTGCTATTGGTTCTGATAACCAACTTACTGTTGACCGTGCATACGCATCAACATATACAGCGGTTCCTTACTCATACTCAACATTTATTTACACACGCCCACAGGGTTATAACCTTCACCGTCCGTTTGACGGAGGTGTTGAAATGTCTGTGGGATCTAGCACTTCATACGGTCAGATTATTCGTCAGACTCGTAAGTACTTCCGTTACCAGTCAGGTAAGGGTTTACAGACCTCGTTTGGTATTAACTTTAAGCCTACTATCGACGTAGAAAACTTACGTAGAGTTAGCCCAACAACTTTCCAAGCTACGACTCGTCGCCCACACGGATTAGTAAACGGCCTATACATTGAGATTTCTCAGGCTGAAACTTCTTCAGGAGCATCTAGTACTTTGTACAACGGAGTATTCCAGGTAACTGTGCTTGATGCGACAAACTTCACTTGCCTAGCAGGAAGCACCTTACCTACTGGTACCGAATCACGTGCTTACGGTTTCCCTCAGTTCTACGTAAAGAGCTGGACAAACGGAGCCGTTCGTGCAGGTATGTTTGACTTCCAAAACGGTATGTTCTTTGAGTTTGACGGACAAAAGATTTATGCTGTTCGTCGTTCTTCAACTCAGCAGCTAGCTGGAACAGCAGCGGCTTTACAGGGGTCAGAGTTTGTATTTGGAACAAATACAACCTTTACTACACAGCTAAAGACTGGCGATTACATTGTTATGCGTGGTCAGTCTTACAAGATCTCAAGCATTATTAGTGATACTCGTATGACTGTTAAACCCGAATATAAAGGATCTACCGGAACTGAAAAAGAATTTAACCCTGGAGACGGAACAACAGGTGTTGTAAACGTAGCTGGAGATTACTTCAACATCAATAGCCACGGATTTACCCATCTATTGCCTGTTGTGTACAACTCTATTGACGGTACCGCTATTGGTGGTTTGATCAACGGCCTTACTTATTATGTAAACTTGATTGATAATAACAACTTTAAGTTGTACGCCTCACCTGATTCAACTCAGAGCGTAGCTATTGCAGATGTTGGTGCGGGAACTCCTCACTCATTTACACCTGCTAAGTCAGGTATTATTATGACTAAGACTGTAGATACACGTACTGCACAAGAGAACTGGTCAATCGACGTTTGCGATGGTACCGGCCCAACAGGCTATAACCTTGATCTGTCTAAAATTCAAATGGCTTACATGGACTACTCTTGGTACGGTGCAGGAAAGATTCGTTACGGATTTAAGACTAAAGAGGGTGAAGTTCAATACGTACATGAATATATTCACAACAACTACAAGCTTGAGTCTTACTTCCGTTCAGGTAACTTGCCTACACGCTATGAAGTAGTTACGTTTGATACGCCAACCTATATCCCATTCCTATTCCACTGGGGTACTTCGGTTATCATGGATGGTAAGTTTGACGATGATAAGGCATACCTCTTTACGCAATCAGGTAACACCCTATCTATTTCAGGAACTACTACAAAGACCTTTGGCTCTACTTCTGTAACCACAGGAACTGATCGTATTAACATCCCTGCTCACGGTTTTGCTACTGGAGATGCGGTTGTGTTTGAAGGGCGTACTCGTGCAGGACTTATTGGTACAAATGCCAATAACCCTCAAACTGCAAGCACTGGTTTCCACCCATACACAAACTTGCAGAACGCTCAGGTTTATTACGTACGGTCAGTCGACGCTAACAACATTTCTTTACACGGTAACGCTACTGACGCTACGTTTGGCAGCGGTGCTGGTCAGAACACCATTGACATTCAGACACAGGGTAACGCACAGTACACCTTCTATATCTACCCATTAGGTGCATATAACAACTCTTCCGGAGCCGCGTATCAACCACTTCTTTCAATTCGTCTGTCCCCATCAGTATCCTCTGGTTTGACAGGTAAACTTGGAGATCGTGACGTTATTAACCGAATGCAACTACGTTTGCGTGAAGTCTCTGTACAGTCAACTCAGTTAGTAGACGTTAAGCTTCTAATTAACGGTCGTTTGAATAACTTGAACTTCTCTGGAGTAACTTCTCCTTCGCTAGCTCAAGCTATCCAACATACGTCTAACGATACTATTTCGGGTGGAATTCAGGTGTATAACTTCCGTGCTACTGGTAACAACGGAGTAGAAGCATCTACAGTAATTAATATTGGTGATTTGTTCGAAATGTCTAACTCCATCTTAGGTGGAGACAGCATTTTCCCAGATGGACCTGATATTATTACTATTGCAGCAGCTCGTTTGACTGGTAACGTAACCCAGACATCAGCAAAGTTAACATGGACTGAAGCACAGGCATAGGAGGAACCAATGGCGATTGTTCGACTTGGGGCCTCTACACCTGCCGCCAACACAAACCAAATTCTGTACAACGTAGATAACTCCTACCTTGTATCAGTAATTGCCGCAAATACTCTATCAAGTAGCGTTTTAGCTACAAAAGTAGACATTTGGGTTCAACCTCAAGGTTCAAATTCTGTTACTCAATACGCATACATTGTGTCTAATTTAGAGGTTGGTATTGGTCAATCTTTTGAAACCTTTAAATTTGGTGTAAGTCTTGGAGATACCGTCTCAGTTAGATCAACTACTGCAGGTGTTTCTTTTTCAATTCAAGGAATGCTACAACCAGAAAATTACAGTGCTAGCGATGTTCCTTTAACTTTCACTAATAAAATTATTCGTGGAAATGACAACGTAATTTATCCCGAAGTTGGTACCACTAGCTCTAGGCCTTCAAACGCAACCTTAGGGTATTGGCGTTTTAATACGGAGCTTGACTATGTTGAATTTAAAGCTGCCTCTGGTTGGAAAGCTCTTGCTGGTCCTACTGGACCAGTTGGCGCAACCGGGCCTCAAGGATATGGCGTAACCGTAAAGGGTACGTACTCATCTCTATCTGCTTTGCAAGCCGCAGTGCCTTATCCAACAAGTGGGGATTCTTATCTAATAGGTACAAATCTTTATGTATGGGTTTCAAATACTTGGTTAAATACTGGACCTATTGTTGGCCCTACGGGACCAACGGGACCTTCTGGAGGACCCACTGGTCCTCAAGGATTATCTGGTGCAACAGGACCTACCGGACCTACCGGACCTGCTGGTCTTGGGTTAACTGGAAACACTGGAAGTACCGGGCCTACTGGCCCAACCGGCGCTAACGGTACAGACGGAGCGACTGGACCAACGGGCCCTACAGGTGCAACAGGCGCTGCCGGAACATCTATTACCCTTAAAGGATCTGTTGCTGCAGTTGGAAACCTACCATCAACAGGAAACGTTTCAGGTGATGCATATCTAGTAACTGCCTCTGGAAACATCTATATTTGGAACGGCACTGCTTGGACAAATGGCGGCCCATTTACTGGACCAACCGGTCCAACTGGGCCAACCGGTGCAGCGGGCACTCCAGGAGCTGCTTCTACAGTAACTGGGCCTACGGGTGCAACTGGACCTACTGGGCCTACAGGCGCTACTGGTCTTACTATTGCAAAAAACTTTATAGTAACAAACTCTGGTTCTGGTTCCTATACGATTGATGGGGCTACCAATCCGCTATTAACCCTTGTTAGAGGTTATACCTATTACTTTACAGTAAACGCAACTGGGCACCCTTTCTGGATTCAAACAACCAACGGTTCTTTAGGGTATTCGGCAGGAAACGTATATTCAACTGGTATTACTAATGGCGGTGCTCAATCCGGTATCATTTCGTTTACTGTTCCCGTAGGTGCTCCAAGTACGCTATATTATGTGTGTCAATTCCATTCAGCAATGAATGGTCAAATTGTGATAATTGGTTAAGGGGTATAAATGCCAGTAAGACGCTTAGGTTTATCAAACCCCTTAAAAAATGTACAAACAACCTTATTTACTGCAGACAAGTCCTATGTTGCGTCAATTATTGCCGCAAATAAAGGGGCCGTAGCAGCTACTGTAGACGTTGTTATTATTCCATTAGGATACAATTTAGGTTCAGGCTCAGTTTACATTGCTAAAAATCTTTCTGTTCCTTCTGGATCTTCCGTAGAAACTTTTAGATTTGCTTTAAACGTTGGAGACGTAGTATCTGTTTTATCTAGTAGCGACAACATTGCTTTTTCTGCAAACGGTGCATATGAAAATTCAGGTAATCAATACATTACTTACGACTTAGCAGCCCCAGAATTTCCAAGCATTGGAGATATTTGGATAAACTCTCTTACTAATTCTACTTCTTTTTGGAATGGAAGCGTGTGGAATACTTCTGTTTCTATTGGACCAACTGGTCCTCAAGGAGCAACCGGACTTACTGGTTCTACAGGAAATACTGGATTTATAGGACCTACTGGTCCAACTGGGGCAACAGGACCTATTGGTGCAGGCCTTAGTATTCTTGGATCATACGCAACGTATTCTCAATTAGTTGCGGCTCACCCAACAGGCTCTATTGGCGATGCATATATTATTGTTGGAGATCTTTGGGTATGGACTGGAACTCAATGGCTTAATACTGGAAATATTCTTGGACCAACCGGACCTACAGGCCCTGTGTCTACTGTTCCCTCTACTGTTACAGGACCAACCGGTCCTACAGGCCCATTAGGACCAACAGGTGCAAACTTTGCTGGCTTTGACTACGAACTTCACGTTAGCCAGGTAGACGGAAATGACACTACTGGTAATGGTGATTTGCTTACACCCGTTGCGTCTATTACTAAGGCTTTGACGTTAGTAACCGCACAGCGTAAAACAATTATTATTCACCCAGGAACTTATACTGAAAACCCATCAATAACTACTCAATACACGGTATTAACTGCTCCAGGAGTTCTTGGCGGAAACGTAGTTGTCTCTGGAACGATAAGCACAAACACCGGCTGTACTGTTTCAGGGTTAAAAATGACAAACTTTACCAGCACTGCTGCAAGTGGTACTGGAAATGTAAATTTACTTAACAGCGAAGTTTCTGGCACTTTTACAAAGAGTGGCACAGGACTATATACCTTTGTTCGTTTTACAGATATAACTACCTCTGCAAGCATTACTGGAAGCGGATTAGTTGATATCTACGGAGGTAATACAACAGCCGTAACCGTCAATAACGCTACTGCAAATGTTCTTATTAAAAATGGAACTACTATTGCACCCGCCTTAACTGCTGGAAGTTTAAGCCTAGTACAGACAGTAGTAATTGCCGCGGTAACTAACGCCGTTACATCTGCTGCTTCAAGTGCTATTATTATTGCAAACTGTCAAGTAGTAACTTCAAACTTAACTGGGGTAGCCCCAGTTGTGTTGAATGGCTTCTACTCAATACTAAATACTGTATTTGATAAGCCTGGATCAACCTTGGCTGCTACATCAGGAACCGGTGGGTCTACTAACTCTATCGATTACTTCCAGTACATCAATGCTGATAAGTTTATAAAGCAGGGTGGCACCACCTCTCAGTTCTTAAAAGCTAACGGTGATGTAGATTCAAACCTTTATTTGACTGCAGCAACAGTAGCGGGAGCTACAAATGAGACTACCTCTGTGGTTGACGTATACCCACGTAGCGGAAACTTTAGTGGTACCCCATCTAGCTCTACTACGTACTTTACTTTCTTTACCCCACGTTGGGATGCAACCGTAAGCTCCCTATCTGTAGCTTCTGCCTCAACACAAACAACTGGGCAAAGCCTAGTTCGTTTTGGTTTGTACACCGTAGATGGTTCTGGTAACGCTACTTTGGTAGCAAGAACCGCCTCAGACACCACTATCTTTAGCTCTGCTAACACTGTGTATACCCGTACCTTTAACACTACCGGGGGGTATCCATCTACATACTCTCTTGTTGCCGGTACCAGATACGCTATTGGTGTGGTGGTAGTAGCAGCAACTACTGGTACTGTGTACACTGCGTTTAATTCTATTCCATCAGCATTAAGTACTCTGTCACCAAGAATGACCGGATTGGTAGCCGCTACTAGTGACCTACCAACTACAGCAAGTACTTATTCAACAAGCACCATTGGAATCTGGGGAAGGTTATCATGAGCGTAACTAAAGTAAGTTTAGGCATTGACCCAGAAACTGGGGCGGAGAAATTTGAAGTAAAAGACGAGACTGGAGCAGTCATAGGCTACGATCTTGCCTATCCAAGCGAGGAGTAAAAAATGAGTGATAAAAATGACCCTAAAGTAGAAAAAGAATCGTATATTAAAGCTATAGCAGTACTAGAGCTTGAGCTTACAAAATTAGAACTTACAAAAACCCTAGATACTCGTTTACAAGAAAGACTTGAAGCAGCGCTGGAGGATGCAAAAGCAAAACTACAGTCTTTTGAATAAGGTACAGAAAGAAGGAGCATGAAGGTCGCGGTCTACTCAATTGCATTAAACGAAGTACAATTTGTAAAACAATGGTATGAATCAGCAAAAGAAGCTGATTATTTACTCATTGCTGATACTGGATCTACAGATAAAACCGTGGCTCTTGCCGAAAAACTTGGCATTAATGTCGTGCATATTTCTGTAAAACCTTGGAGGTTTGACGATGCTCGTAATGCTAGCCTTGCTGCTATTCCTGGGGATATTGATTACTGTATTGCTTTGGATCTCGACGAAGTTTTAATTGAGGGTTGGAAAGAAGAGCTAGAAAAAGCTTTAAAGGCTGGAATTACTAGACCTAGGTACAAGTACACTTGGAACTGGAACATTGACGGTTCTCCAGGCCTACAGTATGGTGGAGATAAAATCCATACTCGTACGGGATATCGTTGGAAACACCCAGTTCATGAAGTTTTAGTAACTAATCAAATACAGGAAGTCCAAGGTTGGTTTGACTTAGAGATACACCACCATGCAGACAATACTAAGTCTAGATCTCAATACCTACCCTTGCTAGCGCAATCTGTAAAAGAAGATCCGTATGACGACAGAAATGCTTTTTACTACGGAAGAGAATTATTTTTTCAAGGTCAATATGCTTTGGGAACAGCAGAACTTAATCGTCATTTATCGCTTCCAAAAGCAGTGTGGGCGCCAGAAAGGGCGGCCTCTATGAGATTCCTATCTAAAATGGAACCCGACCCAAGAGAAAAAGAAAATTGGATTAAAAAAGCAATATCTGAAGCACCAGATAGACGAGAAGCATATGTTGAATTAGCGGAGCTTTACCACGGTCAAAAACGTTGGGAAGAGTGCCTTGCGTCTGCAGAAAAAGCCTTAGAGATAACCTCAAAACCGTTAGAGTATCTATGCGAAGAGTTTGCTTGGGGTTATATGCCCTACGATTTTGCAGCTTTAGCAGCACATAATCTAGGAAATTCAGAGAAAGCCCTGACTTACGG